>JAEEGJ010024259.1_pt1 | contig 12597 bp, 10 predicted proteins | sample 8958761 | NCBI WGS metagenome assembly JAEEGJ01 (sample SAMN16246546, study PRJNA631951) | gut metagenome | biome: gut microbiome; feature: rumen; material: RS-attached | host: Bos | place: Iran: Karaj | collected 2018-10 | reverse complement strand
ACACCACGGTCTCGTTGCCCTTCAACTCCACCTTCGTCAGGTCGAGGGCGAGATTGAAGAATCCGTCGCCATTGCTGGTTCCATACTCAATGGTGGGCTGCTCCCACACCACATCTTTCGCCTGGCCTATCATTGCGACAAAGGCCAGCATCATGGTTGATAATAATAGTTTTTTCATATTTTAATTCGTAAAATTCGTGTAATTCGTTGTCTTTATTTCTTTTGTTTTGGCAGGTCGCCCGTGCGGGTGAGTTTGAAGTCGGTAGCCGAGAACCACTGGGCTTGACATGTCTGACCTGTGAATGCTTCGTCAGAAGAAAGACCGTAGGCGATGGAGTCGCCAGTAACCACAATGTTGTCGATGCTCACGTCATACCAGCCCATGTCAGGTTTACCGTCCAGATTCTCATAAACAGGAATCGATTCAAATTTGACGCTGTCGCCGATGGCGTAGACGCAAGGCCCGGGTCCCTCTGCCCTGACCACACAGTCAAGGCGATAGACGCCTGGTTTGACGGCCTCCTTACGCTCCACCTGAAACACCTCATCGCAGTTTTCATTATAGACATCCAGGAAACGCAAATTGTGATTGCCATCGTAATATCCGGTATAGGTATAGTGGACGCAGTTCTCAGCCTTGATCAGGTTCCAACCGCCTTTACGCAGGAAATCCTTGTCCTGTTGGTTCATCATCACACCTTGATAGGAATATTTCTCCCTTATCCATTCGTTATATTCCTCCTTTTCCTGCTCCTGAATCCAGACGAGCGCCGGGAACAGGCAGCACAGCGATGCCACCCATAGCACAATCCACAGGATGCGCTGTCCGATACCCATCGGCTGCACCTTTCCTGCCCGTGAGAACAGCATGTGGGCAATGGCATAAAGAGGAATGCAAAGGGCGAGCAGCAGTCCGATGATAAAGGCTATCACGATCCAGGGATGCACACTCATGAGTTCCGCCAGATGCAGATCTTCGAAATCGAAAGGCAGAGACATCCTAACAGAAGGCACGGTAAACACCACCACTAATGACACGATGATCAGCAGCAGGCAGACCAGCAGCACCAGTCCGACGATGGCTGCAAGTCCTACAAAGATACCCATGAAGATCGTGATAATCACGGAAAAGAACGATCCCAGACACCCGCGACGATGCTGCGCAGGTTGCTTGTCTTCTACGACGACATCGGCCAGGTTCTGCGGCGTTACCTCCTTACCTTCCATCTCCAACACCTGCTTGGGTGTATCAGCCACAGGAATGGCAATGGCCAGCACGAAATAGAAGATGATAAAGGCCAGATTGACGTGGAGGAAGAATCCGAAGGTAAACCATATTCCAAACAAGGGGAACAGGAAGTTGGAGGCCAATATCAACATTGCATAGCCGATGCGCCACCAAGTGACATCCGATCCTGTATAGGCGGCAATGCCTGAGAGCACACCAGCCACCATCTTGTCGTTGGGATTGCGAAAGAGCCGTTTGCCGGCTGTCCTTGCGCGTACATTATCTCTGATGCCCTGGGCCGCAGAGCGGAAAGAGTCGTACTTATGTCCGCCGTTTTCCTGCTTCTCTTCCTCACCTGCCAGTTGTTCAGGCTTGCCGATACGGGTGATGATGTCCTTCACATGCTCGATGGTGATGGCCTCGACGCCCTGTTGGTTCAGCTCTAAGAACAGCTCTGCAATGCGGGCCTCGATGTCGTTGACGATTTCCTCGCCGCCTTCCTCACGTCCGAACGACTGTCGGAGCGACTCGATATACTGCTGCAGCAGTTCATAGGCATCCTCGTCTATCTGAAACAGGCGCCCACACAGGTTGATGGTAATATTCTTTTTCATATCTTTACTTTTTTACCTTTTTACTTTTTTACCTCTAATAGTTTGGGGGTAATGGTTTTGAGATAATCAATGGTGTTAGAGAGTTCGTTCCATGCGCCGTCGAGGCCTTCGAGGAACTTTTCGCCCTCAGCACTGAGGGCATAGTACTTGCGGGGAGGACCCTGCGTGGACTCCTGCCACTCATACTGCAGCAGACCGTCGTTCTTCAGGCGGGTCAGCAGGGGATAGAGCGTTCCCTCCACCACGAGCAGCTCCGCATTCTTCAGTTGTTGGATAATGTCACTGGCATAAGACGGGCGATGCTTCAGGAGCAGCAACACGCAGTACTCCAGCATCCCTTTTCTCATCTGTGACTTTGCGTTCTCGATGTTCATAATGTTGCGTATGATTTGATTTCGGGTGCAAAGATAGGCAAAATATTAGTACCTTGCAATACAAAGTACTAAGTTTTTGCAAAGAATTATATCTATTTAACACTCTAGGACGTGCAACCCGTACTGTCTTGCAGCTGTATGTGCATTTTTTCGGGAAAAAATTGCATATATATAAAATAATGTGTACCTTTGCAGCCGAAATGGTGATGCATGGGTGTTTCATCCGTGCAAGAAAAGGGAATCAGGTGCGAATCCTGAGCAGTACCCGCTACTGTCATCCCCATTATGATAAGTTCAAACGAAGCCACTGAGCAATCGGGAAGGCGGACTTATCGGGGAGAGCCAGGAAACCTGCCATGTTCGACATAAAGGAAGCGAAGGCCTCGGGAATAGGGCTGAGCGGAAAATTTAAAAATTAAAGAATTGAAAGACAGGCTGCTTTGGCTGTCGCTTTGTCTGCTGATGTTGGTACCTGCGTATGGGCAGGATGTCAAACGGCGGAAGAGCCAGATGAAGGATTCGGTGATGCTGGACAATGTGACCGTCACCGGCAAATCGAAAACCCAGCGACTTCGCGAGGGGGCTCTCTCTGTGAATGCCATCGACGTACGATCTATTGTCAGCAGCATCAGTTCATTAAGCGGATTAGTAGACCGTACGGCGGGCGTGAAGCTGAGAGAAGAGGGCGGCGTGGGTTCTGATTTCGATTTGTCCATCAATGGTATGTCGGGCAATTCCGTGCGATATTTCCTCGACGGTGTGCCTCTTGATACGAAAGGCTCGGGTGTGACGCTGACCAATCTGCCTGTTAATCTGATTGATCATATCGAGATTTATAAGGGTGTGGTGCCTACGTGGCTCAGCAGCGACGCCTTGGGTGGCGCCGTGAACATTGTCACCAACCGCAAGAAGTTGAATTATCTCGATGCGAGTTACGGTTTCGGTTCTTATCATACGCATAAGGGTGACCTTAATGCGCAGTATATCTTCAAGAATGGATTGACCATCCGTCCTACCTTGGGCATCAGCTATTCAAAGAATGACTACATGATGCGAGGTGTGGAGGTATGGGATGAGGAGAGCCGAGAGTATATCGCTGTAGACCGTCGTAGATTCCACGATGATTATCTGTCGGCATTAGGACAACTGGAAGTGGGTTTTACCGATAAGTGGTGGGCTGACGAGTTCTTCGTGAGCGTTTCATATAACAAGGTTGAGAAGGAAGTACAGACCGGCCAGATTCAAACCAAGGTAGTAGGTGAAGCAGAGCGTCGCTCAGAGGCCTGGAGTCTAAGCGCCAACTATCAGAAGCGCGATTTCCTCTTGAAAAACCTGACGGCGAGTCTGTCGCTGTCGCATACTTGGGATCATGCACAGACCATCGATACTGTCTATCGGAAGTACGACTGGAATGGTGATTTTATCAAGAGTTCGCGTAACGAGATTACAGGTCGTGCCCGAACCTTGCGTCACTACAAACGGCCTCTCACAATCGGAAGGGCTGATTTGAGATATCGTTTTAATGATATGCATCTATTGAATCTGAGCTACGCTCTTAACCGTACGGGTAACGACCGATGGGACGATGTGGATAAGAGCTTTGAGGCTGCCAACGACGTGCTGGCCAAGCATATCATCGGCCTCTCATACAATCAGACACTCTTTGGAGGGATTCTCAACAACACCTTCTTCCTGAAGGATTATATAAATCATTTGGACATCAATCAGACAGATATCCCTACCGTTACAGGCTCAAGGGAGGTACAGGGCTCATCGACCTCAAACGATCTAGGTGGTGGTATCGGCATCAAAGTGCAGCCAATAGAGCCATTGGCCCTGAAGGCCAGCTATGAACACAGTGTGCGTCTGCCCTTGGCTCGTGAACTGTTGGGTAACGGTACCACTATCTATGCCAATGTAGCTTTGGAGCCGGAGAAGAGTGAGAATTTCAACGTGGGCCTCTTTGGTACACTGAGGAGCAACGACCATACATTGTCGTATGAGGTGAACGGTTTCCTGCGCAAGGTAGATAATTACATCCAGCCGCAGGTGTCTGAGAAGGAAGGCATGATGCAGTATGTGAACGTACCTGCCGTACATATCAAGGGTATTGAGGGTGAATTGCGCTATGATTGGCAACAGCGATTGCAGATAGTCGGTAACGTGACCTGGCAAGATGCCCGTGACCGACAGGAATTCAAGAGTGATGGGAAACCATCTGTCACCTTCAACAACCACGTGCCCAACCGTCCTTGGTTCTACGCTTCAGCCGAGGCCCGCTATCAGTTCAGGAATCTCCTCGCCAAGCACGACCGTCTGCAACTGGGCGTCGACTATCAGTGGGTGCATTGGTTTTATCTTTCGTGGGAAGGCTATGGTGCTCTCGAAACCAAGGCCCGCATTCCTGAGAAGAATATCTTTGGGGCACAGGCTACCTACTCATGGCTCAACGAGCGATACAGCATCGCCCTCACCTGCGAGAACCTGTTTGACAGGACTATCTACGACAACTACAAGCTACAGAAGCCCGGAAGGACGCTGTTTGCTAAGTTCAGAATAAACTTACATTAAACATTAAACAATTAACAACATGAAGAAACTGAAATTCTATCTGATGCTGCTGGTGATGCTGATGGCCACCAGTGCGAAGGCAGACAATGTGAAGTATCTGGTGTTGAACAGCGGAGGCGAGGAAACCATCATTGCCTTGGCTGACAATCCAGTAATGACCATCGATGAAGGCATTTTGAAAGTGACGGTTGCAGGTGAGGAGAAAGTCTCAGCAGACCTGTCACAGGGACTGTCGTACAGTTTTTCTGAGGCAGATCCCACCGCCATTCAGGAAGTTTTGAACAATGAGTCGTCGCGTTTAGAGCAGGGTCATGTCTATATTGCCCATGCCCGTGCAGGCGAGACGGTCCGTGTGTTTACGGTTGGCGGCAAGCTGGTTGCCTCGCAGCGTATCAACAACGAGGGAACAGCTGACATCGACCTGACCACACTTGGCAAGGGCCTCTATATCGTGAAATCAGCGAAGACAAGTATTAAAGTAATGAATAAATAAGAAGTTTATAGTTTAAAGTTTATAGTTTATGAAAAAGATTCTACTTACATTAGTTGCAATCATGATGCTGTGTGTTGGTGCAAGTGCACAGCAGTATGTCATGAAGATCACAAAGGCCGACGGTAGCACGGTTGAGGTAAATGCCGATGATATCAAGGACGTGACCTTCGTTCAGACGGGTACAACCCCAATTGTGTTAGGTCCTCATCACTTCGACCTGACGGTGACCGTAGGCAAGCAGGGTGGTATGGGTCGTGACGTGACCACCATCATGCAGAGCCGTGACAGACTGGATACAGGTGCAACGGTTGACTTCAAGAATGTCGGTGCAGAGATAAATACCGACTACACGATGGAGACCATTATCCGTGGCAAGTACTATTATCAGGTGCCCAACTCGGAAGACCGCTTCGTGAAACTGCAGTTCAAGGACAACAAGATGCAGGTTGTCCAGGCTCAGCCGTTCAAAGAGAACACTTATAACAAACGCCAGTACACCCATGCATGGACTGCTGACAACCAGCTTATCATCATGGCAGCCAACGGTGATAAGAACGCCATTGTCTGGACAAAGTTGAATACCGACGATATGACCATCGTCAGCGAGGGTACGCTCAGCATCAATGTGGCCGATGGATGGGAGTCGTTCACCACCAGTGGTATTCTGGCCTATCGTGAGAGCGACAACAAGCTGTTCTATTTCTACTATAACAAGAAGGGCTCTGGCCGTAAGGCTACCAAGGAGGAGCAGTTCCACGTAGCTGTGATCAATGCCGAGACGATGGCAGTTGAGCAGGACAATCTCTGTCCTTTCGCTGCTGAGATGGCAGGTTCTGCATACGGTGAGCTGCTGCAGCAGACCACCTTCTTCGATGAGGCCGGCAATCTCTATCTGGCTGCATTCAGCGATACTTCGATTGGTGAGGAGGGCAAGCTGCTTCGCATTAAGAAGGGTGAGTTTAATATCGATGCCGACTACAACGGCTTCCCCAACAGCGATGGTAAACTGCTGACCACCCAGTATCTGGGTAATGGCAAGTTGTTCTGCTACTCCCGTCACGATGACGAAGCCCTTGGCACAGCCATCGACAGCTATGCCCATTACTATAGTGTCGTTGATATGAATGCCGGCACCCGTACCCGTATGAGTTTCGGTGGTACAGAGATTCCTTATAGCAGTGGCCGTTTCTCACAGCGTTCTGCCTTCGATCCCAACGAGAATAAGGTATACTTTGGTGTGAACACTGAGACCGCCCAGCCGCAGATCTACGTCTACGACGTCAAGACTGGTGAGGTGACTAAGGGTATTAGCGTTTCTGAGGGTTACTACTTCGAGCAGATCCGTATCGTTGAAGACTAATTATGAAGTAATCTCTAGCGAGAGATGAAATACGTGTATTATTATATAAGTTTGTTTTTGGTGCTCCTGTGCCCGGCTCCGTGCTGGGCGCAGGACACTGCTTTGTTGATGGTACACTTCGGTACGACCTACGATGAAACACGTACGAAGACCATCGATGCCATCTGAAGCGATGAAAGCGAGTTTTCTGATAGCAGCACCCACGAGCGGCTCTGGCAAAACAACGATTGCTAGAGGACTGATGGCGTTGCTGACCTCGAAGGGGATGAAGGTACAGCCATTCAAGTGCGGACCTGACTATATCGACACAAAGTTTCATGAGGCTGTCTGCGGGCGACCCAGTATCAATCTCGATACCTTTATGGCTTCGCCAGAGCATGTGAGAGAACTCTTCATGCATTATGGTTCAGATGCCGATGCGTGCATTGTAGAGGGCATGATGGGGCTTTTCGACGGCTATGATCGTGAGAAAGGTTCGTCGTATGAGATTGCTCGGGTGCTGGATATTCCTGTGGTCTTGGTGGTGGATGCAAAGTCGGCTGCTTATTCAATGGCGGCATTGCTCTTGGGGTTTATCCATTTCACGCCTCCCACCCCTCAGCCTTCGGCAGCCCCCCTCGGGCAGAGGGGCAATGTGCGCATTGCAGGCGTCATCTTTAATAAGGTGGGGTCGGAAAAGCACTTTGCGATGCTACAGCAGGTGTGCGAGGATCTGGATATCGAGTGCTTCGGCTATCTGCCTAAGTCGTCTGACCTCGAACAAGGCTCTCGATACTTGGGGCTTGACTTCTCGCAGCAACCAGAGAACAAGAAGCTGATGGAATCATTAGAGGAGCATATCGACCTCGCTGGATTGTTTAGCAAGGTATCTGTTTCTCCCCCTAAGACCACCCCGCCTAAAGGCACCCCTCCTCACTTAGGAGGGGAAAAGGTTACCCTCGTGGCGCGAAATGCTGAGAGTTTCTCCTTCCTTTATCAGGAGACGATAGACCGTATGGCTCAAGTGCGTTTTTTCGATCCTGAGACGGAGGTGCCTGACTTTGTCGGTATCGACTTATTATATCTCCCTGGCGGTTATCCGGAAAAACATCTGGAAGCGCTGGTGAGGAACGAGGCTTGTAGGAAAGCGATTCATGACTTTGCCGAACAGGGTGGGAGCATTGTGGCAGAATGTGGAGGTATGATGTATCTCTGCGAGCGCATCATCACTGATGAGGGCGCATATCCGATGTGTGGTGTGCTGCCCTATCAGATTTCTGCGCGCAAGGCAGACCGCAAACTCTCGCTGGGCTATCGGCAATTTGTGCTCGATGGAAAGGAGTATCGAGGTCATGAGTTTCATTACACTCAGTTTATGGGCGAGACGCCTCAAAGCATCACGCAAGTCTTTAATGCCAAGGACGAGCCTGTCTCTACTCCCGTGTTCAGATATAAGAATGTCTTAGCCAGTTACACCCATTTGTACAACATTTAAATTGTAAATAGTAAATTGTCAAATTGTAAATTACTTCATCCCATCATGTTCGCAGGTACAGGCAGCGATGTCGGCAAGAGCATCGTTGCAGCAGCCTTCTGTCGTATCTTCAAACAAGACGGTTATCAGCCTGCACCCTTCAAGGCCCAGAATATGGCGCTGAATAGCTATGCCACTCCTGAAGGCTTTGAAATCGGACGCGCTCAGGCTGTTCAGGCTGAGGCTGCTGGCATTCCCTGTCATACGGATATGAACCCCTTGCTGCTGAAGCCCCAAAGCGATCACACCTCCCAAGTCATCCTGAACGGCAAACCCATTGGCAACAAGGACGCCTACGATTATTGGCATAGGAAACCAGTTCTCCCCCTGAGTAGGGGGAGTCAGAGGGGGTCTGGAGGGGAAAGAATAGACTATCGTAAGGAGGTCTGCGATGCTTTCGATCGTCTGGCCAAACGCTATAATCCCATTGTGATGGAGGGCGCAGGCAGTATCGCAGAGATCAATCTGAAAGATCGCGACTTAGTGAATATGTCGATGGCCCGTCATGCGAAGGCTGATGTCATCTTGGTGGGCGACATTGATCGCGGAGGCGTGTTTGCTTCCGTTTATGGTAGCATCATGTTGCAAAGCCCAGAGGACAGGCAACTTATCAAGGGCATTATCATCAATAAGTTTCGTGGCGATATGCGTCTTTTCGACGAGGGACGTAAGATGCTCGAGGATATCTGTGGCGTGCCCGTACTGGGCGTGATACCTTATTATAAGGATATCTATATCGATGAGGAGGATAGTGTGGCGTTGGAGCATAAATGTCGTCAATTGGCTGAGGGCAAGGTGAATGTGGCTGTCGTGCTGTTGCGACATATCAGCAACTACACTGATTTTGATACCTTAGAGCGCGATCCTCGTGTCAATCTCTTCTACACCAACAACACCTCTGACATCCAACAGGCCGACATCATCATCCTGCCTGGCACCAAAGCCACACTCGACGACTTGATGGAACTGCGTCGTAATGGTTGTGCACAGGCCATTCAGCGAGCCCATCGTGATGGAAAGATGGTGGTTGGCATTTGTGGAGGTTATCAGATGTTAGGTCAGACAGTCGAAGATCCTGATGGCATTGAAGGCAGCATCACAAGTCTGCCTGGCCTCGGCCTGCTGCCCATTCATACCACGATGACACCTGAGAAGACAACGAAGCAGGTGACGTTTATGTTCGAAGGCCAGTCATGTCAAGGTTATGAGATTCATCAGGGCGTCAGCGATACTGATGAGGCTATCTTGCAGACCGACCACTGCATTGGCACCTATATTCACGGCTTCCTCGACAATGCACCAGTCATCGAGCATTTATTGCTTTCTACGGAATATAGGAATAATGGAAAAATTCCCCAATTCCCCAATTCCGTAGACAAAAATAACTCCTTAGATATTCAAGCTTTCAAGGACGAACAATATAACAAATTGGCTGACCACGTGCGAAAGTATGTGGATATCGACCGCATTTACAAGATTCTGACGAATGACTAATGTGATATCCCTTTTGATTGGTTGGCTGCTCGACCTCATCTTTGGCGACCCAGCGCGATTGCCGCATCCTATCGTGTGGTTTGGCAAGGTCATTTCTGCCTTCGAGCACAGACTCAACAAGGGTAATCATCGTAAGTTGAAAGGCGCCTTGACTGCTATCGGACTTATTCTGTCCGTCTTCGTGATCGCTTGGCTCCTCCGCTACATTTTTAACTCGTTGTTCCCATATTGCGGTAGCAAATTATTCACTATTCACTATCCCCTTTTCACTTGCATCTTCGATGCCCTCATTATCTTCTATTGCTTGGCAGGAACGACCCTCATTCGTGAGGTACGGGCAGTCTTCCTAGCCCTTGATCGCTCGCTTGAAGAAGGCCGTCAGCAAGTAGCACGTATCGTAGGCCGTGATACCAGCGAACTTTCTGCGCAAGAGGTTCGTACTGCTGCTTTGGAGACTTTGGCAGAGAATCTGAGCGATGGTGTGATAGCCCCTTTGTTCTGGTTCGCCATTCTTGGCACACCAGGTATGTTGGCCTACAAGATGGTGAACACCCTCGACTCGATGATTGGTTACAAGACGGAACGCTATCGTGATTTCGGCTGTTGGGCAGCTCATATCGATGACATCGCCAACTATATCCCCGCCCGCCTCACCGCTTTGCTGATGTTAGTTTCTAGCGGTAGCAAATTATTCACTATTCACTATTCACTTTTCACTTTCGTCCATAATTATGGACGATGCCACGCCTCTCCCAACAGCGGTTACCCAGAGGCCGCCCTCGCTGGCATTCTCGATTGCCGCTTCGGTGGCCCTCACTATTATTTCGGCCAACTCTTTGACAAACCCTACATCGGCACCAACGACCGTCCTCTCACCACCGCTGATATGAAAACTGCCGTCCGCATCAACCGCACCGCTGAAATCCTGATGGTGCTCCTAACTGCTACCGTTTGTCTCCTTGTCGTATAGGTACAAGACAAAAAAGCTGTGCTATCAGGCATAGCTGTGCATTCCTCCCAATAGGTAATTGACGCCGAAGTAGGTGATGAGGACAGCGAAGAAGGCACAGACCATGTAGATGTGATAGAAGCGAGGATTGCGGAAAAGGCCGATAGAGGCTTTGTGAAGTGGGATAGCGTAGATCATCATCGTGATGAGTGCCCACGACTCCTTGGGATCCCACGACCAGTAATTGCCCCACGACACATTAGCCCAGACAGCACCAAGGAAGATGCCGATAGTAAGCAGGAAAACGGCAGGATAGAGCAGGAGCTGCGAAAGAGCCGTGACCCGTTCGTTGAGAACAAAGATGGCGTAAACGCCGAGGAGCATCTGCAGGGCGAAGAGGGCGTAGGCACACATCACCGTCATGACGTGGATGGACAACAACGGTGACTGCAACACAGGCATGAGCGGTGTAATCTCAGAGCCGCTGCCTGTCATCATGGCCACCAGCAAACAACAGAGAGCAGCCAAGGGACCAATCCATAGGATAAAGCGGAATTTACGGAACAGGACGATCGTCAGTATCAGCAGTACCCACGCCATAAAGAGCATGGTCTCGTAGCCATTGCTCAGTGGGATATGTCCGCTGAGCCACCAACGAAGGCCAAGCTGTGCGGTAATGAGCACAGGAAACTTGATGCTGCGAAGTTTGTTATAGAAGAGTTCTGCCTGGGTTTTGCTCTCGCTGGGCAAAACATCGCCAATCATATCACGCTGGAAGAGTTTGATCTTCGCAATGATTTCAATGGCTCTGTCATGCTGTCCTGTGACAATCGCTTCGGTGAGAAAGTCCATTGACTGCTTAATAAAGAACTGCTCCTTGACAGGAATCTCCCTAGGTAATACCTGGCCTCCTGGCGAATACCAAGTGATGGAGGTAAGAGGATAGGGGAAGATTTTTGTGAACTGTCCGTTGTAGAACATCTCGACGATGGCCTGCCTTTCCTCAGCACCTTTCTGCTTGGGATTATTAGTAAGCAGTTCTTTCTCCCACGGCATGTAATAGATCATCCAACTGAAGAACACCTCGTCTGCGGAATAGCCCTTCCATGAAGCACTGCCTGTCATTTTCATTGTGAAGTCGGTGGCGACGGTGTTGAGCGGACAGATGCGGTTGTTATAGAGTACATGGATGGTGCCCATGCGATGGGCGATGTCAGCGGGGACACTTGGAAGGGAAGAATTTGCTACCGCGCCAGTGTTTATGCTGAAGAATAGCAGTGCTATCGTGATGGCTTTGCGATAGAGCGAACGCATCTGAGTATGGCGTGACAACAGGGTGGCGATGATGCCAATGAGGAGCAGGAGATAGCCAAAATAGGTAATGGCGATACCGTAGGGATCATAGCTGACACCCAGCGTTACACCCTTGCCATCGGTGTCGTAGCTTTGCTGAAACAGGCGATAGCCATCGATGTAGCCGATATTGTTCATGGAAACGAGCACCTCCTCATTACCACTTTGGATGACGCTTTGGTAGTCGAGCGGGGCGTCTGTGCCAGGATAATTGATAATGCGGAACTCCTTCAGTGTCAGCGTAAAAGGCAAATGTTCTATCTTGCTGTCCTTATCGACAAAGGTCATCTCGGGTATGTCTGTCCGAAGCCTGACAACACCTCGGCGGGCAAAGAGATGAGTGGTCAGTGCGCCTGCCAGGATTACCACGAACGACAGGTGCAGCAACATGACAGCAACACGCTTATATAGCCGCTGTTTCATGATATAGGCAAGGGCCGCTACTGTGAGCATTGCCCAAAGTGCAGAAAACCACCATGCACCATAGACATAATCACTGACGAACGCCGTACCATGATATTTCTCTATCACAGTGGCAAACCCTATACACACCACGATGAGCGTGTATAGGGCGATGATGATGATCTTAGTCGATTTCAAATGGATTCAATAAAATAGATCAATTGTTCGCGTTCTTTCTTCGACAGG
>JAEEGJ010024258.1_pt1 | contig 12598 bp, 7 predicted proteins | sample 8958761 | NCBI WGS metagenome assembly JAEEGJ01 (sample SAMN16246546, study PRJNA631951) | gut metagenome | biome: gut microbiome; feature: rumen; material: RS-attached | host: Bos | place: Iran: Karaj | collected 2018-10 | reverse complement strand
GGCAATGCCAAAGACAAGGAACAATACTGCTATTGCAAACATCAAAATTGAATAAGCAATCATCTTTTCACCTCCATAAAACCCGATTTATTGCAACTCTTCTAATGAGTTTCTTGTCAGCAAAACTACGGTCTCGACGTGGTCTGTATGCGGGAACATGTCGACAGGCTGGATTTTTGAAACTTTGTAACCGCCGGCGGTGAGCATTTTCAGGTCTCTCGCCTGTGTGCCGGGTCCGCAGGAGATATATATGATTCTCTCAGGCTTCATTTTCAGGAGCGCCTTAAGGAATTTCTCATCGCTGCCGCAGCGCGGCGGATCCATAAAAACAACATCGCAGTGCTGTTTTTCCCTTGCCATGCCGGTAATGTATTCCCCAGCGTCCGCACAGGCAAACCAGATGTTCGTTATCCCGTTCTTCTTCGCATTGCGGATGGCATCCTGCACAGCGTCCTTATTGGTTTCCACACCAATGACCGACCGGCACTTTGATGAGGCTGTGATTCCTATCGTTCCCGTTCCGCAATAGGCGTCCAACACGGTCTCTTTCCCGGTCAGTCCTGCGAAAGAGATCGCCGTCTGATACAGTTTTTCCGTCTGCGCGGGATTAATCTGATAAAACGATTTGGCTGAGATACGGAAGCGGTACCCGCAGAGTTCGTCCTCGATAAACCCGGGGCCGTATAGGACGCATTCCTGCCTGCCCAGCACAACAGGAGTGAACCTGTCGTTCACGTTGAGAATCACTGTTGTGATCTCCGGATGACGGGAGATCAGTTCTTTTAAAAACGGTTTCAGCGCCTTGAAAAAGGGTGCCGTCGCCACCAGAACAACCATTACTTTACCGGTCGCAAAGCCGCGTTTTACCAGCACATGGCGCAGAAATCCGGAATCCATGCGTTCGTTGTAGGCCGTCATATGAAACCGGGGCATCATTTTCCGGACGTCGGCGATGATGCGGTCGGCTGTCTCGTCCTCGATCAGGCAGAAATCAATCGGGACGATCGTGTGACTGGATTCCTTATACATGCCGCTGCAGATGTTGCCTCTTTTATCGACGCCGAACGCGGCATGCACCTTGTTCCGGTAATGCCAGGGATGCTCCATCCCAAGGATGGGCAGGATCTCACCGTACTCTCCCAGAAGATCGCGGATATATGCCTGTTTCCGTTTCAGCTGCTCTTCATAAGGAATTCCCTGCAGTTGGCAGCCGCCGCACTGCTTCGCATATGGGCATACCGGCTTTTTTTCTTCGACCGGCGCTCCGGACGGGATCTCCCGCACAGAAGGCGCCGGTTCTCCCTCACAGCCGAACAGCAGCCACGGATAACTGCCAGGCGGATCCTGGGAGAAATCCATCGTTTCGCCGGATTCAGGATGCCGGAAGCAGAGACGTGCCGACCAGAGGGCAACTTCGCAGCCGTCATCGGCCGCGCCGTATTTCCGATCTCCGACCAGAGGCAGGCTGCGGGAAGAAAACTGCGCTCTGATCTGATGCGTCCGCCCTGTCAGCAGTTCGATGCGCACGAGCGACAATCCTTCCCTGCTGTCCAGCACCTGATAGTTCAGTGCCGCGCTCCGCACGCCCTTGCGCTCCCGCTTCACCACATAGGTCTTGTTTTTTCCCGTGTCACGGAAGAGCAGGTCCTCCATCGTCCCTGCCGGTTCTTCCGGCACTCCGTGAACTACGGCCAGATACTCCTTGCGGAAGGTCTTGGCCGTGATCTGGCTGCTCAGGGAAGCTGCCGTTTTCTTATTGCGGGCATACACCATCAGGCCGGATACGACACGGTCCAGTCGATGCACCGTCAGAATACTGTTTTCCTCTGCGTTCAGCTCTTTCTGAAGCAGCGAAGGCATTCCTCCCGGCTCATCGGTCGACACGACGCCGGAGGGCTTGATGCATACCACAAGATTGGAATCAGAATACACAATTTTCATGATAAAGATTGTATCCAAACGGACATTCAAAGTCAATAACGGCAGGGTGAAACTCAATCTTTCTCCGCTGTTTCTTCCGTTCATCCTCCGTAAGCGGATAAGATTGTCAATCTACACAAATTTGTCGAAGTTCGTTTGTTGAAAATGGAAAAAAGTGTTTTGTGTTTCATCCTTTCTTGAGAATAAAAGCGTTATTTGTTAGAATAAATAGTACAAATATACAAAATATCAGGAAAGGCCGTGTGGAAAGAATGGATCCATTTCTGTATCAGACATATCTGGATATTCTGAAGGAAGAGCTCGTCCCGGCTATGGGATGCACGGAGCCGATCGCAGTAGCATATGCGGCAGCACTCGCAAGGGAGACGCTGGGCGTTCTGCCGGACCGCATTGTGCTGACAGTGAGCGGAAACATTCTGAAGAATGTGAAAAGCGTTATCGTTCCCAACACAGGCGGGAGAAAAGGCATCCGTACAGCGGCTGCTGTCGGCGTCTGTTTCGGTATTGCCGAAAAGGAGCTTGAGGTCATCTCGGAATCCACGGAAGATCAGCTGAGAGCCATGGATGATTATCTGGAACGGACGGAGATCACGGTCCTGGATTCCGATTCTTCGTGCCCCTTCGATCTGCATGTGGAAGTGTTTTCCGGTGAGGAAAGCGCGTACGTCCGCATCATCGGGCATCACACCAATGTTGTCTGCATCCGGCGCGGCGATGACATCCTGCTGGAAAAACCGTTCGACGAAACCGCAAACAATCAGGCGCCGGAAAACCGCTCCCTGATGAGCATTGAGACGATCGTAGAATTCGCAAAGACCTGTAATCTTGACGATGTGCGGGATATCCTGAAGCGCCAGATCGACTGCAACGTAGCCATCGCGAAAGCTGGCCTCAGCGGCGATTATGGTGCCGGCATCGGCCGCATCCTTCTTCTCTCTTATGGAAACAGCGTGCAAAACCGGGCAAAGGCCTGGGCTGCCGCCGGTTCCGACGCCCGCATGTCAGGCTGTGAGCTGCCGGTCATCATCAATTCCGGCAGCGGCAATCAGGGCATCACCGCTTCCCTGCCCGTTATCGTATACGCCACTGAATGCAACGTCTCCGATGACTTGCTTTACCGTGCCCTGCTGATTTCGAATCTTTGCACCATTCATCTTAAGACCGGCATTGGCAGTCTCTCCGCTTACTGCGGGGCCACCAGCGCCGGAGCAGGTGCGGGCGCCGGCATCTGCTATCTTTACGGCGGAGATTATCCGGAGATCGCACATACCATCGTAAACGCGCTCGCTATCAATTCCGGCATGATCTGCGACGGTGCCAAGCCGAGCTGTGCTGCCAAGATCGCGTCCGCTGTGGAAGCGGGGCTTCTCGGCATGCAGATGAACAAGCATGACAGCCAGTTCTACGGCGGTGACGGTATCGTAGTGCAGGGTGTGGAGAACACCATCCGCGCTGTCAGCACCATTGCGCGGGACGGAATGCGTGACACCGACCGCGAAGTGATCCGCCTGATGATAGAAAACGACAGATAACAGCATTCAAAGCCTCTTTCCAGAAAAAAGCCGGCACATTCTGCCGGCTTTTTGATTTGTGCCCGATACAGCTGAAAAAGTGTACAGAATTGCCTTTCCCGTTTTGTAGAAAAAGCCGAAAACGTGTCACATAATTATCATTTGTTGAATCTTTCCTTCTTCTTTGTTAGCATATTGTTGAATCAGAATGATTATTGATATTCAGGAGAATATGATTCTATGAATACTTTTGCTCATGATGTTATCGGCATTGCCGGAACCGGCATCGTCCACCGCAACATGGATGTACCTCATCTGGTGAAAAAGGCTCTCGCCCGTGGAGAGGGCACCCTTTCTGAGACCGGCGCACTCGCCGTTGAGACCGGCAAGTATACCGGCCGCAGTCCCAATGACAAATTCATCGTAGACACTCCTGCTGTTCATGACGACATTGCCTGGGGAAAAACGAATGTTCCCATCAAGGAAGAGTATTTCGACCGTCTTAAGTGGAAAATCAAAGGCTATCTGCAGGGCAAGGAGATCTTTGTGTTTGACGGGTTTGCCGGTGCCGATCCGAAGTATCGGATGAACTTCCGCATCATCAATGAGCTCGCCTGCCAGAATCTGTTCATTCATCAGCTCCTGATCCGTCCGACGGAAGAAGACCTCGTCAATTTCGTTCCGGACTATACGATCTACGCCGCTCCCGGTTTTCAGTGCATTCCGGAAGAAGACGGTACCAACAGCGAAGCCTGCATCATCATCAACTACGAGACCCGCGAAGTCCTGATCGCTGGCACACAGTACTGCGGCGAGATCAAGAAGAGCGTGTTCTCCGTAATCAACTACGTGCTCACCAAGGAAGGCATCCTGCCGATGCACTGCTCGGCCAATGTCGGTCCGGACGGTGACTCCGCCATCTTCTTTGGCCTGTCCGGCACCGGAAAGACCACGCTTTCCGCCGATCCCGACAGATACCTGATCGGCGACGACGAGCACGCCTGGTCGACCGACGGCCTGTTCAACATTGAGGGCGGATGCTACGCCAAGTGCATCGATCTCAGCAAAGAAAAAGAACCGGAGATCTACAGCGCCATCAAGTTCGGCGCGCTGATGGAGAACGTCATCCTGAATGAGCAGGGCGTGCCCGACTACACCGACGGCAGCCTCACCGAGAATACCCGTGTCGGCTATCCCGTTGAGTTCATCCCGAACGCCATGATCCCCGGTATGTGCGGAAAGCCGAATACCATCATTTTCCTGACTGCGGACGCTTTCGGCGTTCTGCCGCCGATCTCCAGGCTGGACAAAAATATGGCCATGTACCACTTCGTTTCCGGCTACACCAGCAAGCTGGCGGGAACGGAGCGCGGCATCAAGGAGCCTGTCACCACCTTCTCCACGCTGTTCGGCGAGCCGTTCTTCCCAATGGATCCTGCCGTCTATGCAAAAATGCTCGGCGAGCGGCTGGACGAGACCGGTGCCAGCGTGTTCCTTGTGAACACGGGCTGGTGCGGCGGCGCTGCCGGTACAGTGCCCCGCATGAAGCTGAAGTATACCCGTGCCATGGTCTCCGCGGCCATTGCCGGTGACCTGAATGATGTGGAATACACAAAGGATCCCATTTTCAACGTGCTGATCCCGAAGTCCTGCCCCAACGTTCCTTCGGAGATCCTGGATCCCCGTTCCCTTTGGGCGGATCAGGACGCCTACCTCGCGACAGCGGAGAAACTGGCTTCTGCTTTCGTGAAAAACTTTGAGAAGAAATATCCGAACATGCCGGAAGACATCAAAAACGCAGGCCCGAAAGCCTGCTGACCCCAGAAAGATCTTCACCCCGCGGCGATACCGCGGGGTGATTTTTTGTCTGTTATTCGTTATTCAGCCAGCAGCTGCTCGAGCGCTGCAAGCTTCAGGCTGGCGCAGAAGATCTGCATCGCCTCCTGCAGTTCTTCCACCGGTGGCATCGTCGGCGCGATGCGGATGTTGCTGTCGTTCGGGTCGATGCCGTAGGGATAGGTGGCGCCCGCGTTAGTCATGACGACGCCTGCTTCTTTGCAGAGTTCCAGCGTGCGTTTGGCAAGCCCGGGCAGCGTGTTCACGCTCACAAAGTAGCCGCCTCTTGGGTGCTCCCATGCGGCGATTCCGAGCGGGCCGATCTCCTGCTCCAGCGTTCCGATCACCGTGTCGAACTTCGGTTTCAGGATGGCTGCGTGCTTTCTCATGAGTGCGAGCGTGTGTTCCTTATCCTGCAGGAACCGCACATGGCGCAGCTGATTGAGCTTATCGTAGCTGATGATCTGCGCGCCGAACAGCTTCTGCATATAGCGGATATTGTCAACACTCGACGCCATCACGCAGAAACCGCTGCCGGGGAACGTCACCTTGGAGGTGGACGCGTACTCAAACACCATGTTCGGGTTTCCCGCTTCGCGGCAGAGCGCGATCATATCCGGGAACGGCTCAAAATCGCCGGCGAACTCATGGATGCAGTAAGCGTTGTCCCACATCAGCAGAAAGTCTTTTGCCGCCGGCTTCAGCGTGGCCAGACGGGCGATGGTCTCGGCGCTGTAAACAACGCCTCCGGGGTTGGAGAACTTCGGCACGCACCAGATGCCTTTGACCGCGGGATCTTTCACTGCTTCCTCGACAGCATCCATATCCGGCCCCGTCGAGGTCAGCTTTATCGTGATCAGCTCAAAACCGAAAGACTCGGTGATGCGGAAATGCCGGTCGTAACCGGGGGCCGGGCACAGGAACTTTACCTTTTCCAGTTTGCACCAGGGGACATCGCTGTTCAGGAGACCGTGCGTATAGGCCTTTGCGATCGTATCGTACATCAGGGAGAGACTGGCGTTGCCGCCGACGAAGCACTCCTCTTCGCGGCAGCCGAGGATCTCCGCCCAATACTTTTTGGCGCACGGCATGCCGGAGAGCTCACCGTAGTTGCGTGCGTCGATCCCGTCGGCAATGCAGTCGTCCGGGGTCTTCAGCACGGTAAGCAGTCCGCTCACGAGATCCAATTGATCCCGCCCAGGTTTTCCCCGTGCGATATTCAGCTTCATCCCGCCGGATTTCAGCGTTTCGTACGCTTCGCTGCAGAATTCAAATTCCCGCTGCAGCTCTTCCCTGCTTCTTTCCTTGTATACCGCCATGTTTCTCACGGCCTTTCCTTCTGGAATAGCGTTAATATACTCTTTTTGCTGTGTCTTGACAAGAAAAACTTGCATCTTTCCCTTCGATTTTTCCGCTTGTGAGAACGCGTGGATTGTATTATAATAGTGTTATCCATAAAACACAAAAATATGATCGAAATGTGAGGTGCTGCTTTATGATCATGGATTGCGAAAAATATACCGGCCCGTGCGTATGCGGACGCGTGCATACACTGGAAACCAGGAAAGTCGTTGTGGATTACAACGCCCTGGCGAACTTTGAGCAGTATATGGCCGATGTCGGTCTGGCCGGCAAACGCCGCACTGTCGTTTACGACTCCAACATCTACGCCCTGACCGAGGGTAAGCATGTGAAGGCCGATCAGGAGATCGTGCTGGACGCGAAAGGCCTCCGCAGTGAAGACGTGCTCATTGAGGCAATGATGAAGGATCTGGATGCGCCGGAAGTGATCGTTGCCTTCGGTGCCGGCACAATCATGGACTTTGGCCGGTATCCTGCCTATAAGCTCGGCATCCCGTTCGTCGCTGTCCCGACGCTCGCCTCGTCCGACGGATTTACGGCGAACATCTGCTCCGTCATTCTGGAAGGGCAGAAAAAGAGCATTCCGATGTGCGCGCCGATCCTTGTGGTTGCCGATCTGGACATCATTAAAGGTGCCCCGGCCCGTCTCGTTGCCTCCGGCATCAACGATATCCTAGCCAAGTACATCTCTCTGGTCGACTGGAAGATCTCCCGCATCGTTGCCGACGAGTATTACTGCCCCATGGTGGCGGATCTTGCGGAACATGCGCTGCAGATCATGCGGAAGGCAGCCGACGAATACGCTGCCACCGGTATTGCCGATCACGAGGCCATGACCATGGCGCAGATGGAGAGCGGTCTTACCATGCAGCTGCTGAATCACTCCCGCGCCGCTTCCGGCGCCGAGCATCTGATGGCGCATCTTGTGGAGATGCATCCGCCGCGTTTTGAAGGCGCAGAAGGCATCCACGGCGAATGCGTGGGCGTTGGAACGTTCCTGTGTGCCAAGAAGTACCACGAGCTGGCGAAGAAGACACCCAAGGCCGTTCCCTTCGTCCCGTTGAGCGACGCCTGGATCGATGAAAAATTCGGTGAGCGTCTGGCGCCGGGCATCAGGAAGGAGAACGCAAACGACGGTCTCGGCACGTTTGACCCTCAGAACATCGTTGACCACTGGGATGAGATCGTCGAGCTGATCAACACCATCCCGCCCACGGAGGAGCTGGAAGCGCTCTACAAAGCCTGCGGCTGCAAGTATCTGCCGGAGCACATCGGCATTGATCCCGCTCTGGAGGATGAGATGCTGCCCATCTCCGCTGCCATTCGCAACCGTCTGACACTGATCCGCATGCTGCGCGTGCTGGACTTCGAATAATCCTGTTTTTTCTGCCCGTTTCGGGGGTGTTTTCCCACGCCCGAAACGGGCACTTTTCTTCGACACGGGCACAGATTCATGATTGACTTTACATTGTCCGCGTCGGATAATACTTTTATTCCATTCATATAAAACGGACAGAGGAGGTGGGGCATTTGCCTGCCAGTTATCGTATCAGCACCGGCATCGACGGACTGGATAAAGCGCTTGACGATCTCCGCCACGGGGATAACGTCACGTGGCAGATCGAGAGCATCGGCGACTATGCCTTCGTTGCCACACAGTTTGTGACGCATATCGCGCTCTCCGGTAAGAGGATCGTGTATCTCCGCTTCGGCGACCATGAGGAACTGATCCCTTCCGAAGCGCTTGAAAAACGCGGCGCCAACATCAAGACCTATGTGCTGGACCCGGCGGTCGGCTTTGAGACATTTGCCGTCCAGGTGCACCGCGTGATCAGCAACGAGGACGAAGGCGCCTTTGTTCTGTTCGACTGTCTCTCAGACCTGCAGCGCTACTGGTTCTCCGATCTGATGGTGTGCAACTTCTTCTGCCTGACTGCCAAGTTCCTGTCAGAGCGCGGCGGCGTGGCTTATCTCGCGCTGCGGTACGAGCGCCATATCTACGAGACTATCTCCCGGATCCGCCGCGCCACCAGCGTTCTGCTGAACATCCGCACCATCGGCGGCGTGACGTATATTCATCCGGTGAAAGTCAACGGACGCTACACGCCAACCATGTATTTCCCACTGAAGTTCTCGGGAAACGAATGCCACGCGATCACTTCCAGCAGCGAAACTTACGCGATCTTCGACATCTTCACCCAGACCGGCGAACGCCGCGACTGCTGGGACAGCATGTTCGATTCGGTCAATGCCGGTTACGAAGAACCGACCGACGCCGACGGCGTGGCGTTGAAAGAGAACATCCTCCGCTGTCTGCTCGGCGGTGAACCGCAGCGGCTGGAGCTCTGCCGGAAGTACTTCACCGTGCAGGATCTGATGGACATCAAGCGCCGTGAGATCGGCACCGGATGCATCGGCGGCAAAACTGTCGGCATGCTGCTTGCGCGCAACATTATCCGCGACACGGATCCTGAGCTTTATGCCACGCGCATCGAGGATCACGACTCGTATTATATTGGAGCCGACGTGTTCTACACCTACGCCGTGCAGAACGGCATCTGGGATCTGCGCACCAAGATGATCGCGCCGGACGATTATCTGCGCTATGCGCCCGAGCTGCGCCGCCGCCTGGTGGAAGGCTCGTTCATGCATACGATCAAGGAGCAGTTCCTGTCCATGCTGGAATATTTCGGTCAGAGTCCCATCATCGTGCGCTCCAGTTCCCTGCTGGAGGACGGCATCGGCAACGCCTTCGCCGGCAAGTACGAGAGCGTGTTCTGCCCGAACCAGGGCACACTGGAAGAGCGCTATACGGTGTTTGAAAATGCCGTCCGGACCGTTTACGCGTCCACGGTGAGCCCGGAGGCGTTCCGTTACCGCGCCGAGCGGCATCTGCTGGACAAGGACGAGCAGATGGCCCTGCTGGTCATGCGCGTGAGCGGCGATGTACACGGTGAGTATTACTACCCGCATATCGCCGGCGTCGGCCATTCGAAGAACCTTTACGCCAACACCTCTCTCGGGGCTGAAAACAAGGGCATGCTGCGCCTCGTGTTCGGACTGGGCACACGCGCCGTCGACCGTGAGGCTGACGACTATGCGCGCTTCATCCGGCTTGACAAGCCGACCGCGCCACCCATGGTGGAGGCCAAGGACGCCTACCGGTTCTCGCAGCACCAGCTCGATGTGATCAATCTGCGCACCAACCGGTTCGAGTCGATCCCGGTGGAGAAGATCAACCGCCGTGACCTCGGCACGGATGCCAATCTCTTTATGGACCCCGACACTTACACCATGAACTATTACCGGGAGATCGGACTGCGGAATGAGCCTGTCCCGGATATTCTGAGTTTCTCCCGTCTGCTGCGCCGCACGGACTTCGCTTCGGTGATGACAAAGGTGATGGCCATCATCTCTGAGAAATACAACTACCCGGTCGATGTGGAATACGCCTGTAATTTCACCTCAGCCGGCGACTACAAAGTGAATCTCCTGCAGTGCCGCACCCTGCAGACCGCCGGCCTCGGGCAGGCGGGCGTGATGCCGAAGGTCAAGGATTTTCTGTTCCGTATCAAGGGCAACTTCATGGGCGGCAACGCCTGTATCCCGGTGCGCTACGCAGTCTTCGTGGATGTGGAAGAATACCTGTCGCTCCCGGAGAACCGCAAGTATCAGGTGGCGCGGAAGATCGGCGATATCAACCAGATGATCACCGAGGAAGGCGCTGTGCTGCTTGGCCCAGGACGCTGGGGAACCACCACGCCGAGTCTGGGTGTACCGGCCAGCTTCACCGAGATCTCACACTTCACCTGTATCTGTGAAATGGCCTACCAGTCCCACGGACTGCGGCCGGAGCTGTCCTACGGCAGTCATTATTTCCAGGACCTGGTGGAATCCGGCATCCACTATACCGCCATCTACCAGGGTGAATCCGGCTGCGAGTTCAACAGCAAACTGTTTGAGCAGTATCCAAATGTTTACGAAGAGCTCACGCACGACACGCTTCTGAGCGATGTGATCCGTATTTTCGATTTCGGATCCGACGGCGCCATTCTATACAGCGAACTGAGCAGCAACGATTGCTTCTTAGCCATCATATGATCAACCGGAAAGGAACAGGAATGCCTTATGAAACTGGTGTTGCAGAATCTGACAAAGAAATTCCCCAACAGGAACAAAAACGGCCCCTCGGAAGTGATCGCCGTCAGTGACTTTACCTTTGAGATCCCCGACGGCACGCTGATCGGCCTGCTCGGCCCGTCCGGATGCGGCAAAAGCACGATGCTGAACCTGATTTCCGGCCTGCTGAAGCCTACCAGCGGCAGGATCTACTTTGGTGACGACGATGTGACCGACCTCCCGCCGGAAAACCGCGGCATCGGCCTCGTGTTCCAGAACTACGCGCTCTATCCGCATCTCACCGTCCGGCAGAACATCCTCTTCCCGCTTCAAAACCTGAAAGGTACCCAGAAGATGAGCAAGCAGGAAATGAACGAGAAGGCCGAAGAGGCTGCGCGGCTGGTGCAGATCGACCCGTATAGGGAACGGAAACCCGGTGAGTTGTCCGGCGGTCAGCAGCAGCGCGTCGCCATTGCCCGCGCGCTGGTCAAGCGGCCGCGCGTTCTGCTTCTGGACGAGCCGCTCTCCAACCTGGACGCCCGCCTGCGCCTGCAGACGCGCGAAGAGATCCGCCGGATCCAGCGAGAGACCGGCATCACCACCATCTTCGTAACGCACGATCAGGAAGAGGCCATGAGCATCTCCGATCTGATCGTTGTGATGAAAGACGGCGTCCTCCAGCAGATCGGAAAGCCGCAGGAAGTCTACGACGATCCCATCAACCTCTTTGTCTCCAAGTTCCTCGGCACACCGCCCATCAACGTGTTTGAGGGAGAGGTCCGGAATGGAACGCTCTACCTCGGCGAAGACGGCGTGCTGGCTGTTCCCGGTCTGGAAGACAGGCCTGTGTGGGTCGGCATCCGGCCGGAAGGCTTCATTCCGGAAGAGGCTGGTCCGCTCGGCTGCACGCTCAACGCCGTGGAAGTGATGGGCCGCGATAAGAGCGTTGTCTGCTCGCACGAGGCGTTCACGGGCGCTGCGATCCGTGCGATCATCAGCAGCGACGCCGACATCCACGCCGACTGGGAGACGATCCGCTTTGCCGTCAAGCCCAACAAGATCTTCCTCTTCGACAGGGAGACGGAAGAGCGCATCCGCTTGCAGTAAGCAGGAGGGCAGCATATGGAAAGCCGCAACCGCAACCTGAAAGCCTGGCTGTATCTGCTGCCGGCCGTTGCCTTTCTCGGCGTCTTCATGGTGTATCCGCTGATCGACGTTTTCGTGTATTCCTTTGAGGAAGGCTACAACTTTGCCTCGCAGAGCTTTTTCGGCACAGGCCTGTATAACTTCTCCTATGTCCTGCATGACCCTTACTTTCTGCAGGCCGTCAAGAACACCTTCATCCTGGTGATCATCACCGTGCCTCTCTCCACCGGCATCGCGCTGCTGATCTCTGTGGGCCTCAATTCCATCAAGCCCCTGAAGGACCTGTTCCATACGATCTACTTTCTTCCCTACGCCACCAACACGCGGGCCGTCGGGCTTGTGTTCATGATCCTCTTCAAGAAGACCGCTTACACCGACGGCCTTGTGAACCTGATCATCGCCTGGTTTGGCGGCAGCAGCGTCGACTTTATCGACGGCCCCTACTGGGCTAAGATGTTCGTGCTCTGCTTCTACACAGTCTGGGTGGTCATGCCGTTCAAGATCCTGATCCTCACGTCGGCGCTGGCCAGTGTGAACCAGGACTATTACAACGCCGCCCGCATCGACGGCACTTCTTCCTGGCGTATCTTCACCCGCATCACCCTGCCGATGATCTCCCCCATGATCTTCTATCTGATCATCACCGGATTCATCGGCGCCTTCAAAGCCTACAGCGACGCGGT
>JAEEGJ010024257.1_pt1 | contig 12598 bp, 7 predicted proteins | sample 8958761 | NCBI WGS metagenome assembly JAEEGJ01 (sample SAMN16246546, study PRJNA631951) | gut metagenome | biome: gut microbiome; feature: rumen; material: RS-attached | host: Bos | place: Iran: Karaj | collected 2018-10 | reverse complement strand
GCCGACGCTTTCCGGCGGCGCCATGTTCTCCGCCTCGTATGCCTTTTGCGTCAGCTTGCCGTAAGCGGCGACGATGGCAGGCGAATATTTGCCGCTGCGGAAATCCGATTTCATGCCGTCCAGCACCGAGCCGGCATAGCCGTCGGTAATCGCGCCCTCCAGCCCGTAGCCCACCTCGATGCGGAACTTGCGGTCCTCTTTCGCGATCAGAAGCAGCACGCCGTTGTTTTTCGTCCTGTCGCCGATGCCCCATTTGCGGAACAGCCGGTTCGCGTAATTCTCGATGCTGTCCGACCCGAGGGAAGTCATCGTCACCACGACGACCTGCGCCTTCGTCGCACGGTCAAGGTCTCGGCCCATGGCGAGGATTTTCTCCCGGTCTTCGGGCTCCACCATATTTGCGTCGTCCACAAGATAAATATCCTGCGTCGGCGGGGGAGGGACCGGCCACTCGGCAAGGCAGGAGGGCAAAAGCATCAGCCATGCAAACAGGAATATCAAAAACGAGAACGCTTTTTTCATTCCACTCTTCACTCTCAACACTCCACTCTTACAATCACCATCCGCCGGACGAGCCGCCCCCTCCGGAGCTGCCGCCGCCGGAACCTTTGCCCGACGAGCCGCCGCTGCCGCCGCCGTAAAACAAACCTTTCAAGAGACCTCTCCAGCCGTTGGAGAAGACGTCAATCCAAGGGCCGAAGAAGCTGCCGCCCACCAAGTCGTCCCGCCAATCGACCGCGCCGGAGGTCAGGAGGTACAGGCACCACCAGACCACGAGGAGAATCAGGTTAGCAATCGTGCAGGCAATCAGCCGGAACAAAAGCAGGAAAAGCACGACGCCCGCGATGAAGACAAGGTACGCCAGAACGTCCGTCAACGTGTCTTCCATAAGTCCCGCTCGTTCTAAAACTGAACCTTGGGCACGGTGTGGGCCGATTCCTCCGCGGCAAACTGCTTCATCGGCGAGTAGCCCAGCATACCGGCGAACAGATTGCCGGGGAAGGTCTCGATTTTCACATTGTACCGTTTAATGGCTTCATTGTAGTCGCGCCTTGCCACGGATATTCGGTTTTCCGTTCCGGCGATTTCCCGCATCAGCTCCGTGAAGTGGGCGTCCGCTTTCAGGTTCGGATAGTTCTCCGCCACCGCAATCAGTCGTCCCAGAGCGCCGGAAAGCTGGTCGTTGGCCGCGGCCATTTCTTCCGGCGTTTTCGCGCCCATGACCCGCGTGCGCGCGTCGGTGACTTCCTTCAGCACGTTTTCTTCATATTTCATATAACCTTTGACCGTGGAAACGAGATTCGGGATCAGGTCGGCCCGCCGCTGGATTTGGTTCTCCACCTGTCCGTACTGCGCGCCCACTTCGATGTACGCGGTCTTCAGCGAGTTGTAGGTGCCGATGCACGATCCGCCGATCAAGAGCAGAACGCCTAAAATAACGCCTAAAATATGCATGGTTTAGTCCTCCGTTTCGTTGCATGGATATTCTATCCATAATAATAGCGAAATGAATCGCCGCGCGCAAGACCGCGGGGACATTTTACCCATAGAAAAGCTCCGCAAATTGCGGAGCTTTCACACGTCGCATTTTATCAAAATCATTCCTGTTTTGCAGAGTCCGCCTTTTCCGTCCGCGCCATAATTTCCTCACGGTGTTCCTGCTCGTAGTCGAGAATCGCCCGATAGAAAATTCCTTCGCGGCTCTGTTCCGTGAGGTCTTCGATGACGACTTCCCGTTCCGGTTCCGAATGTTCCAACGCCGAAAGCTTCGAATCCAGCAGATCTACCGTATTCACCACCACGACGCCGCGGTCGAGATAAAACGTCAGGAAATTTCCCTCGCCCGCCAGGTCCGACAGTTCGTCGGTCGACTCCATGCGCCATCTGCGTTTTGTGAGTATATCGTCGATCTGTATATCGTCGTAGGTCTTGATGACGGGAACCAGCAGCGTGTCGGAGGAGATCTGTCCTTCTTCGTCCTTGGCGTAACGCATTTCTTCCTTGTTGAAAAAGTAGTTCATGCGCTCCGAGGACTGTACCCACTGATAGATGGTTTCGGGAACTTTAGGTTCTGCGGCGGCCGTCGTCCCGGAAATGCTCAAAGCAAGCAGCGGCGCCACAACATAGATCCAGCGGGAAAAACGTTTTCGTCTCTTTGCGATGTTCATAAAACTCCCCCTTTGTTCGTCCTTAAATCATTGCGGCGTTTTCGTCAGCAGCTTCAATATTGTCTTGTAATCAAACCGTGCTGCCGCCGCCTTCAGCTTTCCGTAAAGCTCTTTGTGCGCCTGCGGGATTCGGTACGCCCCGATCTCGGCAACAAGTTCTTCCAGACGGTCGTCGTCCATTTTCTCCGCCGCCGAACGGATTTCCTTGAAGAGCCCTTCCATCAGCTTCGTGTCCGCTTCCGGCTTTCCCTCGTCCGTTTCTTTTTCCGTGAAGACCTTCGAGAGCGGCGCCGCGAAGCTGCGGTATTTCGCCATGAACGCTTCGTGATGGGCGCGGATATAGTCGATGTCTCCCGCCTTGCCCGCGTTTTCGAGAAGCTGGGCCTCCTCGCCGAAAGTCGTCGCTCCGATCAGCCGCGCCGAGCTTTTCAGCGCGTGGACCTTGATTGTATAGTCCTTCCAGTTCTTCGCCCTATAATAGCCTTCGATCTCGTCCGGCGTTTCGTCCAGCGACACATAGAAGATTTTGAGCAGCGGCAGATAGGTCTCCGGGCTGCCGCTGTTCTTTATGCCGCGGGGAAGGTCGATCCAGTCCTGTCCACGGAGCGGCGCAAGTATTTCGGGAATCTCGATTTCCTGCGCTCCCGCGTTGTCCGCTTCCGTATCGTCGGCCGCCTGGATTTTTTCCTTCGGCAGATAGGCCAGCAGCGTTTCCTCCAGCTTCCCGGAGTCGATGGGTTTCGTCAGGTAGTCGTCGAAGCCCGCCTCGATGTACTGCTCCCGCGCGCCGGTGATGGCGTTGGCGGTTAGGCAGACGGCGGGAGTATCAATGTTCGGCCCGTCCGCTTGCGCCCGCAGTTCATGGAGCGTTTCGATGCCGTCCTTTTTTGGCATCATGTGGTCGAGGAAAATGACGTCGTATTTCTTGTTCTGCGCCATCAACAGCCCTTCGTCCCCGTCGCCGGCCGTCTCGATTTTGATCCGGGTCTGCTTCAGGAGGCTCTTGAATACCATCAGATTCATCGGGTTGTCGTCTGCCACGAGGACCAGCGCCTCCGGCGCCGTGAATTTCTCATGGTATTTCTGGCGGCTTTGTATCATGGCGTGATAGGACGCTTCGTAATCGCCCAGCGGCTCCCATTTGACCACTTTCTGCACCAGGCGGAAATAGAATGTCGAGCCGAGGCCGTAAGTGCTTTCCACTTGCAGGGAGGACCCCATCAGGCCCAGCAGGCTCTGGGTGATGGCCATGCCGAGGCCGGTGCCTTCCACGTTGCGGTTGCGTTTTTCCTCGATGCGCTCGAACTCCGTGAACAGCTTTCCCATGTCCTCGGATTTGATGCCGATGCCCGTGTCTTTGACGGCCACGATAAGCACTACGCTGTCCGGATCTTCCGTTCGCTCGTAGTGCACGGAAAACGTCACGCTGCCCTTTTCCGTGTATTTGACCGCATTGGTCAGGATATTCGTGATGACTTGCTTGACCCGTACTTCGTCGCCACAGAGCAGTTTCGGCGTCTCACGGTCGAAATCCAGCGTGATGGAAAGCCCCTTATCGTTGGCGCGGGCCTGAACCATGTTCACCAGATCGTTGAGCACGGTGGAGAGGTCGTATTCCACGGGGATGATCTCGACCTTCCCGGCCTCGATCTTGGAGAAGTCCAGAATATCGTTGATGAGACCCAGCAGCGTATCGCCGGCGGTCTGGATGTTTTCCGCGTAGGAAAGGATGTTGTCGTCCTCGCATTCCCGCAGGATCATCTCGTTCATGCCGAGCACCGCGTTGATCGGCGTACGGATTTCGTGGGACATATTGGAGAGGAACGAGGATTTCGCCTCGCTTGCGGCTACCGCGCGCTCAGAGATATCGATCAGCGCGTCCCGTTCCTTCTTTTCCTTGTCGATGTCCTCGGCCACCAGCAGCACTCGCGTCGGTCTGCCGTCCTTTGCCCGCTCGGCCACGATGAATCTGGTCCGGAGCCATGTCCCGTCCAAAGTCATGAATTCGGCAGAGACGGTCTCCGTGTTCTTCAGCCGCTCGGCCAGCGTATCCAGATTCACGAATCGGAGCATATCCTTCCGCATGGCCTTGTCCGTCGTCGCCCATACCAGCTGATCCACCATGGCGCGGGCGCTCGTGTGTTCCTTCCGCATAAGTACGGCGACGTTTGTATTGCCGGATTTGATCTCGACGAAGCTGTCGTCGTCCACGTCCACGTCGTACATGGACATATAGATGTTGGCGATCGAGGAGAGCTGCTTGTTGAGCTGTTTCGATATTTGATACCGCCGGTTGGAATCGTTCATGATATAAGCGATGACCACAACGACAAAAAGCACCACTAAGGCGGTAAAAGCCAGAAGCCCCTTCAGCGGCTTGAATACGCCTGTGGCGTCCTTCACGGACAGGCAGCGCCAATCGTTTTCAATCTTCTCGACATAGACGATGTAATGCGCGCCGTCGTATTTCATTTCAAAATGATCGCCGTCGTTGTTTTTGGCCGTTTCCAAAAGCAACGCCCCGAAGGTGTTTTTTTCGTCGGCGTAGTTTTTGCCTATCTCGCCCCGGTCCGAGTGGGCCACCACGATATCGTGGGTGTCCAGGATGATTTCGTAGTCGGCATTTCCTGACGCCACGGCTTCTTCGGTAATCGCCTGCACCCGGTTCAGTTCCAAGTCCATGGCCACCACGCTTTGGCCGTCCGACAGCCGCTTCGCGATGGTCATCATGACTTTTCCCGTGTGGGCGTCAACGTAAGGATCGACGAAAACGATTTCATCGTCGCTTGCCATCGCTTTGATATACCAAGGCCGCTCCGTAGGGATAAAGGACTCGACCGGATCCCAACCCGTGCCGTCGAGGAACCCCCCTCGGATATAGCCGTATACGCCGGTCGTACTCTTGAATACGGCTTTGGGAACCGCGACGGACTGTCCCATCAAATAATCCAGAATCTCCTGGTTTGAGCGGCCGTCCGCAATCAGTTCTTCTACCGAATATGCCGTGAGCTTGACGACGTCAATGCAAGTGGAGAAATAGCTGCTCAGCTGATACGTCGATTGGACGACGGTCGCCTGACCGTTCCTGATGAGGCTGTCACGCCTCTCGTTGTAGAGCATCTGGTGATAGAAAACGATAACGCCTGCAAAGAATACGACCACCAGCGCAAACGTCAGGACATGCTCGAAATTGAAGCTCTTTCCCACGTCTCCATGGGAGAGCTTTTTCTTCGCCGTCTTGGACATGGCGGTCGTTCCTTTCTATACAGATTAATCGCAGTTAAGATTTAACTGCGATTAATCAGAGTCGTTATGTTCCAGCAGGATATCATTCGCCGTATGCACGGCATTTGACGGAAAGCAGCGGCAGAGCCTGCCGCTGACCTTCATTATTGCGCGTTCATGGAAAGCTCGATGAGCTTTCCGGCGAGCTGCGCCTTTTGCAGGATTTCGTCGGTGATTTCTTCGCCCGTCTTGGCGATGATTTCGCCGTTGTTCGCTTCGATGTCGCGGGCCACCGTTTTCCCCAGCAGGAAACGGCGGTGACGATCCATGACGGATTTATCGGGTTTGTCGGAAGCCTCGGACTTCTCGGCGGCGGAAGTTTTCGACTGTTTCGTCTTCGACGAAGAGGTTTTCTTCGTCTTTGTCGCCGTTTTCCTCGTCTTCGGTTTCGGCGCGGGCTCTTCTTCCGCTTCCGGCTCTAAAACAGGAGCGGGTTCCGCCTCGGGTGCAGGAGCGGGCTCCGGCTCGGGAATCGGCTCGATTTCCGGCTCAGGCATAGGTTCGGGAACGGCTTCGACTGTCGGCGGTTCCGGTTCCGGCATGGCCTCGACTGTCGGTTCCGGCTCAGGAATAGGTTCCGGTTCCGGAACGGCTTCGATTATTGGTTCCGGTGCAGCTTCCGGCTCAGGGATAGGCTCCGGTTCCGGCATGGCCTCGATTGTCGGCTCCGGCGAAAGTTCCGGCATGGGTTCGGGAACAGGCGGTTCCGGCGCGGCCTCCATCATTGGTTCCGGGACGGGTTCCATTATCGGTTCCGGTACGGGCTCCGGCGCGGACGGTTCGGGAACGGCTTCTGCTTTCGGCTTGGGGCCGGTGAACACGGTCGAGGGACGGTGCGCGCCGTCTCCCGGGTCGCCGATTACCGTCACTTGCTTGCCGAAAATGTAAATCTCGTCGGAAGGAATCTCGGACACGTTGCCGTTCGGATCGACGATTTCGACCTTTTTCACGACGCCGTCTTCGGCGATGAAAATCTCGCTGACCTTGCCGTTGATCGTGCCGGTTTTCGTGATGGCTTTCGTCCCGATAACACGGATATTTGCATCCAGCATCGCTTCGAAGTCGCTGGCTTCATCCAGCGTCAGGATGTTTTCGCTGCTGGTGACGGTGACGGCGTCGCGGCCAATGGCAATGACAGAAGAGTAGGGGAGCAGCTTTACGCCGCGATACCAGTCCTCGTCCTCGATGGTGATAGCCGCCACGGCGCCCGCATTCGCGTCGACGATCAGCGTCTTGCTGATGCCCAGCTCGAACCCCTCGGTGATGCTGATGATTGGAAGCCCCAAAATCTCTGTGCTTTTTTTCATCATGAATGTGTCCTCCCCAAGATTTGAGTTATTTTCCGAACGGAACGGCCTATTTCTTGTTGAAACTTACAGCGGCGATACCGTTCACAAAAAAAGAGCGTACTTTTTGTTCCCTGCTTGCATAAAAATCGGGGAACAGAGTACGCTTTATTCCCCGGTCATAAAATCGGCCCTTTACGAATTTCATAAATATCATCTAATTATAGCATTTCGTGTCTTTTTAGCCAAGAAGATTCACATATTTTTTCCAAAGCTTTTAGTTTCGTGAACGAGAAGCGTTTCGGTATCCCGGATATATCTGTAAATGTTTCTTATATATTTATTCTTCCTTGCGTTATCATCCTGTGGAAACCCTTCAGGAACATTGTAAGATGCGAATCGGCGCGTTTTGCATCTTCACGATCGGAGACGTCAAATTTCTGTGGTAGGAAAGTAGGAAAGTTGGATTTTCCTACTGCAAAAATTTCATCGTCGATAACCGGGGAGAAAACAAACCCGCGCAAAGCCGCAAAAAACCGCTGCCTCCCGAGATGGGAAGCAGCGGTTTTTGTAACGTTGGAATTATTTTTTTGCCCCAAATTCGGAGCCATCAAAACTCAGCGTGGCGAAGTAGTCGTCGAGGGTTTCGGCGCGGCGGATGAGCTGCACGTCGCCGTTCTCCTTCAGCAGCAGTTCGGCGCTGCGGAGCTTGCCGTTGTAATTGAAGCCCATGGCATGGCCGTGGGCGCCGGCGTCGAAAATCACGAGGCGGTCGCCGATGTTGATTTCCGGGAGCTTCCGGTCGATGGCGAATTTGTCGTTGTTCTCGCAAAGGGAGCCGGTGACGTCGTAGACGTGATCGCAGAAGGCGTCCTCCTTGCCGACGACGACGATATGATGATACGCGCCGTACATCGCGGGGCGCATCAGGTTTGCCATGCAGGCGTCGAGGCCGATGTAGTCCTTGTACGTCTTTTTTTCGTGGATGGCCGTAGCGACGAGCCAGCCGTAAGGGCCGGTGATGGCGCGGCCCAGCTCCATCGCGATGGCAAGGCCGTCGAGTCCCGCAGGGACGATGATTTCCTGATAGGCTTTGCGGATTCCTTCGCCGACGTATTCGAGGTTGACCGGCTCTTCTTCCGGACGGTAGGGGATGCCGACGCCGCCGCCGAGGTTGACGAATTCGAGGCTGACGCCTAATTTTTCCTTGATTTCGACGGCGGTGTGGAACATCAGCTTCGCCGTCTCGATAAAGGAGTTGGCGTTCAGTTCGTTGGAAATGATCATGCAGTGCAGACCGAACCGCTTGACGCCGCGCTCCTTGGCGGTGCGGTACGCCTCGATGAGCTGGTCGTGGGTCAGGCCGTATTTCGCTTCCTCCGGCTGGCCGATGATATCGTTGCCCGTGACGAGATTGCCGGGGTTATAGCGGAAGGAGAGACAATCGGGGAAGCCCGCGCATTTTTCGAGGTAGTCGATATGGGTGATGTCGTCGAGATTGATGATGGCGCCAAGTTCCCGTGCTTTCTGGAATTCGTCGGCGGGGGTGTCGTTGGAGGTCAGCATGATTTTCTCGCCGCGGATTCCCGCCATTTCCGCTAACATAAGCTCGGCGAGAGAGCTGCAGTCCGCGCCGGCGCCTTCCTCGGCGAGCAGCCGCAAAATATACGGGTTCGGCGTGGCCTTCACCGCGAAATGCTCGCGGAAGGACGGCGCCCAGGAGAACGCCTTGAACAGCCGACGGAGGTTTTTGCGGATGGCCGCCTCGTCATAGATATGGAACGGCGTCGGATAACGCCGGATGATTTCTTCCAGTTTTTCCTGGGAGAGAGGGAAAACTTTCTTTGGCATTGGATGTGCCTCCTATAATATTTTTGCTATGGTTTCCAAAACAAAAGTATTATAATGCCATAGTTCCGAGTTTGTCAAAGACAAACTTTCGTCTGCCGCATTGACTGATTCATCGTTTCCTTTCTTGCTATGCAAAGGGGAGAATGTATGGTAAAATACAATCAGGAAGCTATGGATAGAAGTTTTTCAAGGAGATCAGGGAACAGGGAGGTTGTTGCCATGTTTGAGGCCATCGGGACGCTGCATTCCTATACGAAGCAGTATCAGCTCAAGAAGTCCGCGAAGCAGAAGGTCACGACAGGTCAGTCTTTTGACTGGAAGGACGCGAGAAGTTCCTTTGTGAAAGCGCAGGAGCCGCGCCGGACCGCGCCGAAGTCTTTCGTCGAGCTTTCGCTGGAAAAGTCGAAAAAGGACGACGACCGGACGGCGGCGACGAAGAAGAGCGGCATCAAGCAAAAGCTCCGGCGCGGCAAGAAGCTTTCGCCGCAGGAATTGGAATATCTGCGCCGGCACGATGAAGAGCTTTACGAAAAAGCAAAAACGACGATGGAGGAGCGCGAGAAACTGGCGCGTGCGCTGAAGTCGGCGAAGACGAAGGCGGAGGCGCAGCGCGCGGTGGCGATTGCCTACGCGAACGCGGCGGCGTCGCTGACCGGCAATATCGGCGGCGGAGGCGGAGCCGCCGGCGGTTCCTCCGGCGGAGGAGAGGCGTTCGGCGCGGGGGATGCGAGCGGTATGACTGCGGACACGGCTGTGAACGCTGAGGGCAGTGCAGCGGCATTGGACGCAGGAGTCGCCGCGGGGGCAGAGAATGTTTCTGCGGAAACTGTTTCAGCCGGGGCGGCAGGCGCGACAGCGGGAACGGAAAGTACGGCGGCGGATGCTGTGGGCAATGAAGCAGACGCAGGCCGTGAGATGGAAGCGGACGTCGCGCAGGAGAACAAGGACGCGACGGCGACCCTCCAACAGACAAGCCAAGACACGGAATTCGACGATCCGCTGATTCTGCTTGTGCTTCGTCACTTGCAGGCGGAGTGGCGGGATTTCATGAAGTCCGAGCAGTATAAGGAAATGCCCGAGGACGAGCTGCAGGCGGCGAAGCGTCTCGACGCTCCCCAAATCCGTCAACGCTCGGAGGCTGTCAAGGCGGTGAGCCTGACGGCGGCAGCGGCGGCATACCAGACGGCGGCGGAAAAATAAAAAACGAATCGCCCGACGAAAACAGTTTGTTCTCGTCGGGCGATTTTTTATGGTTTTTTCCCTTCCGTTACGCCAAAAGCGAGCTTCCTTCCAACAGCTTCGGGACGTCGTCGTAGTCGAAATCCGCGATGGCTTTTCGGATGGCGGCGGCGCGCTCCCGTTCCGATTCGGGGACGCGATACTCGCCCAAAAGGGTTCCCGCTTCCTCCATTTTGTCGTAGTCGAAGGCTTCCGCATAGTCCTTCAGCGATTGGTATATCTCCCGCAGCTTTTCCTCGGACATGGGGGGCTTTTCCTCCGCAGCGTCCTCTTTCGGATGGAGCAGCGGCGCGAGTTCCTTCCCGAGCCGGCGGTAGTCCGCCAGGAGGCGGTCGATATTTGCCCGCAGGGTTTCCATGTCCCCCGCGCGGCCCGCTTTTTCCAAGGATTCGGCCAAAAGACCGAGCTCCATGGCGCCGATGACTTTGGAGCTGGATTTCAGCCCGTGGACTTTGATGGTTGTGTTTTCCAAATCGCCGGCCGTCCAGTAACGCTCGATCTCGTCCGCCGTGTGCGCCGCCGTCTCCGCATAGGACGTCGCCGTTTCCAGATAGGCTTCGGTACTTCCGATGTGCTCCAGCCCTTTCGAGACGTCGAGCCCGTCAATGCCGTAGAGAAACGGCGGAAGGGTTTCTTCCGGCGCCCCGTCGCTTTCCTCGGCGGACATGAGTTTTTCCTTGGGCAGGTAGCGGATGATGGTCTCTTCCAGACTGTCCGGGTCGATGGGTTTCGTCAGGTAATCGTCGAATCCGGCCGTCAGGTAAGTTTCCCGCATGCCGGAAATGGCGTTGGCGGTCAGGCAGACCATCGGCGTCGACGTATTGGGGTTGCCCTTTGCGGATTTCAGTTCCTGCATGGCCTCGATGCCGTCCTTGTAAGGCATCATGTGGTCGAGGAATATGACGTCGTACTTCTGCCGCGAGGAGAGGGCGATGCATTCGTCCGCGCTGTCCGCAGTGTCGATCTGGACCTTCGTGTGTTTCAGGAGGCTCTTGAACACGATCAGGTTCACGGGCGTGTCGTCCACCACGAGGATGCGGGCGTCCGGCGCGGTGAATTTTTGCGCGTACCGTTTCCGTTCCGCGATGGACCGCCGGAACGCCGCTTCGTAATCGCCGACCTTGTCCCATTTCACCACCTGCTGGCGAACGGCGAAGCGGAAGACCGAGCCTTTCCCGTACTCGCTTTCCACCTCCAAGCGGCTCCCCATCAGTTGAAGCAGGCTCTGCGTGATGGTGATGCCGAGGCCCGTTCCCTCGATGTTGTGGTTGTTCGTTTCGTCGATCCGCTGGAACGCGTCGAACATTTTCCCGATGTCTTCCTGCTTGATGCCGACGCCGGTGTCCGCCACGCTGATTTTCAGCAGGATGGCGTCCGGCTCCTCCGGGATTTTGTCGTAGCCGATGCTGAATGTGACCGTGCCCTCTTTCGTGTACTTCACCGCGTTGGTCAGGATGTTGGTCACGGCCTGCTTGATGCGGATCTCGTCGCCCCGGAGGGAGTTCGGCATATCGCTGTCGATGTTCAGCCGAAGCTGCAGTCCCTTCTCGTCCGCTTTCGTCTTCGTCATGTTCACGAGATCGTTGAGCACGGAGGAAATCTCGTAGTCCACGGGAATGATGTCGAGCTTGCCCGCCTCCATCTTGGAAAAGTCCAGGATGTCGTTGATGAGGCCCAAAAGCGTGTTGCCCGACGAGCGGATATACTGGGAATAGCGCAGGATGTCCTCGTTGTCGCTTTCCCGCAGCACCATCTCGTTCATGCTGAGGATGGAGTTCATGGGCGTGCGGATGTCGTGGGACATAGTGGAAAGGAAATACGTTTTCGCCTGGTTGGCGCTTTCCGCCTCCCGTGCTGCTGCGGCGAGCCTCTCGTTGGAGGCGATGAGTTCTTCCTTATGCCGCTTTGCCTGGGCGGACTCGCGCGCTAAAAACGCCGCCACCAGGAGGGATATGACCGCCGCCGCCAAAGCTAAAAGCCAGAGGTTGTCCATCAGCACGTCAAGCATGGACTGCGTATGAAGGCCGTCTACATACCGATAGGCGAGGCTTTCTATGCGATCCCTGCCGATGATGTTCACGCCCCGGTTCAGGAGCTTCAAGAGTCCTTCGTCGCCGATGCGCACGCCGAAGGAGCGGTCGTCAGGCCGATTGCTTTGTTTGATGGAAAGGCCGCGAAAACGGCGGTTTTTCAGAATGTCGTTCGCCCGCAGGCCGTTCAGCGTGGTGCAGGATGCTTTCCCTTCCAGCACGGCGTCCAGACAGTCTTCGATGGAAGGGAAGAAGAGAATCCTGGCGTCGGGGAAATGCATTTTGATATAGTAGTACTGCATGCGGTTGTTCTCGTTCACCGCAAAGGTCGAAGTGGTATCGTCGCCGTATTCCCCTTTGAAGACCAAGTCCGTAGCGGTAGAGACCACGGGATTCGACGGGCAGATACCGCTTTCCTCCGAGAAAAACAGTCCGCCGCCCACGGGGAAAGCCGCGTCGATTCGCCCGCCGTCCACGTCGGCAATCATGGCGTCGTAGCTGTCATAGCCCTGATAGGAAATATCCAGCCCATTGACGCCAAGCTCTTCCAGAATTTTGGGAATGAGGGCTTGGACGAGGCCCGTGACGGAGCCGCCAGCGTCAGTGTCGCTGTAAGGCAGGTAATGGTTCAGATAGCCCATACGAAGGACGCGGTGTTCCTTGAGCCATTCTTTTTCAACGTCGGACAGTGCGCGGCTGGCAATGCTGGACGCGTAATATTTGATTCGCAGGGAATTGA
>JAEEGJ010024256.1_pt1 | contig 12598 bp, 13 predicted proteins | sample 8958761 | NCBI WGS metagenome assembly JAEEGJ01 (sample SAMN16246546, study PRJNA631951) | gut metagenome | biome: gut microbiome; feature: rumen; material: RS-attached | host: Bos | place: Iran: Karaj | collected 2018-10 | reverse complement strand
CACGTAGTGACTCTGACTGGGATATTTTAATTATTCTGGATAAGGACAAGTTGATGCCCGATGATTACGACACGATCACCTATCCCTTAACAAAACTGGGATGGGAAATCGGACAGGTAATCAATCCTATTATGTACACCAAGAAAGAATGGGAGGCAAACCGCATTACACCATTCTATCATAATGTTGAACAAGAAGCAATAGCACTATAATGGGACTGAACGACGAGGATAGTTACAAGGGAAGAACTACTTACTTTTGTGGAGCCAGCAAAGAGCTAATAGAGAAGATTGATCAGCTAATTCGCATCCAGTAATCCCAAAATAAAAAACGAGGAAACCATTTGATTTCCTCGTTTTTTCTAAATTAATGATATTTGGCAATAACTAAATACCTTTATTAATAACCTTAACTAACTTACTACCCTACTACATATTACTGCTTTCTTTTATTTTAGCAAATGCCATTCGCCAATCATCATTAGCTTTGTAATAGTTCAACGATCCAAGTGGAACATATAAAGTGCCATACCACTCACCTTTTTCCCACGAATATTTACCACCAAGTTCGCAAGGACGTGACATGTATGCATAAACGATTCTGTTTTTATTTGTTTTATAAAATGCGTAATTACCAATATAATCTAATGAACTTGGTAAATATATAGAAGATAGTGAAGTACAATAGTCAAATGCGGCCGTACCTATTTTTTTTACATTTGTGAGGGTTAATTTTTCCAATGTCTTTATGTCATAACAAAAATAGTCTGGTATGGTTTCAACATCAGTTATCAATATTTCTCGAACAGTATTAAGAGAAGGTTTATTATGGTCACAATCTAAGATACCGCCATTTATGTGCAACGATTTAAGTTTGTACCCATCCTTAATCTCATCCAGTTTTTGAGACAAGCTTTCACCTCTATTCACATAAACAGTTACGCCCCAGTCTCTCTGTACCATATCTACTTTATATCTGTCGCCATTTGAAAATTTAATCATAATTAAAGCTTCTCGGCTGCTATTTTCTTCTGAATTATTTGCTAACGTCTTGAAAGAATATGTATATTGGTTATTTTTCTTTTCTTTAAGATTTACTTCAAGCAGCCAGGCGTTTTTCTCCATACTCAATTCAAAATCAATGTTTGTTCTTATTTTTAACTCATATTCGCTGCTAGCAGGTGGTAGACTGTATACGATACCATCTCCATAAATGGTGAATATGTCAACTGTGTCATCCATTGAACCAATAGGCTCTACTTGCGTGTCTATAAATACGCCCCCCTTCTGAGTAACTTCGATTTCTTTTGTAAGATCTTCGCTCTTTATCAAAACTTTACCCTTACGATCAGACAGCTCTTCATTATCTGTACAAACAATATCTATTTGGCTGTCGTTTCTTGTAGTCGATATCCATTTTTTACAGTCATCAGGAATTACGATTTCATAATCAACGTTCGAAGTAACATAGATTGACGCTTGACCATTTAGTTGGTTTATAGTAACCTCATTGTCAGACAATAGCATCAGCGGGAATGGATTCTGTTCTATTGTTATTTTGCCAAGATAAGTATTATCGTCAGAGTATAAACTTAGTGACGCAATTTTTTTTGAATCTTTAGAAGAGTTTTCCAAGACTTTGACAACAACATTGTTTGCTCCTTTGTTTCCGCTATCTTGATATATATCAAATGCCATACCTCCATATGAGTCTACGGCAAGAAACCAAGAAGTATTTGTGGTAAATGAAATGTTTATCTCTCCACCTAGACCACTAACTTTATAATATGGCTCACCATGTCCAACAACTACAGAATTAAATTTAACTTCAGGAATAATACTTTCCTCGTTGTTTTTACTACAACTAAAAATCCCCAAACAAGTTAGGATAATCAAACAGATTTTGCAGAACAAGATTTTTTTCATTTTATTTCTTTTATAAGTTTGTAATTTTTGCTTTTCTGTAACGTTCCTTGTACGATCATCTTTTTTCTATTGTTATAGGCTCATCAAGATTATCCACACAAGGTTCGTTCTCATTATCTATAGAAATATGAGCATAACCCGAGATTGCCATTGGTTGCTCAGTATAGCCACCAAGGTTATCTTTTATTCTTGGCTTTACGTCACCAATAAAATGATATAATCCCTTTCCTGTAAAAGCGCTTTGAATAAAAACCTGCACATATGTCATTCCGCAAAGCAGATTCATATCCACTCCTTTGAATGCGAGATTTTCCCATTTCATTTTAATGTAATCATTGATAGCGGCATTAACTCCTTTAGCCGTAAACTCGTACTTTAGTTTCCCCATACGCATAATTGTTTAATTGTTTCTGCCAACCAGCCCCCAGACATCAGCGAGTATATTGAAAAAGGCGTGGGAACTTTAACTCATTACGCAACTTTGGCTCTGGACTGCCTGACCGTGTAATAAGCAAAGCCCACGCCAAAGGATATATAAACCCATAGGGTATAATATACCAATGACGTGGACGTTTATTGCTCATTGTCTACGGTCAGTTTGAATTGTCCAGATTCAAGTTGCAGACAAATAGCTAAACGCCCTGTCGCAGCAAACTACTTAGAGCAGCTTTGACGGTACAAATTTAATAAAAAGCTATGTAAGCACATTACAAATTGTTACTATTTTAAGATTTGTTAATCATTTGTTCATCTTGAATGCGCTTGGTTATCCAAGCTGTCATTTGTCACGATTGCCATGATTATTATTTTTAAAATTAAGATTTTCCGAAAAATATTTGGTTAAACCAAATTATATTTTTAACTTTGCCCGCAAAAAGAAAATAATGCGTGTAATATCATTTGCCATGATACGAGAGTTTATAGCCAAACATGCTGATGCAGATGTGGCTCTCCGTGATTGGTACAAAAGAACTTGTAAGGCAGAATGGACGTGCTTGGCTGACATCAAGAAAACGTTCAATACCGTTGACTATGTTGGCAACGACAGATATGTATTCGATATTAAGGGCAATAACTATCGTATAGTAGCCATCGTTATCTTTATACACAAAAAGGTATATATGCGATTTGTTGGCACGCATGAGGAATATGACAAAATAAAGGATATTAAAAACATATAAGCTATGACACAGATTAAAAACGAAATGCAGTACAAAGCAGCTTGTGATAGAATAAACGAGTTGTTGAAGATTGTTGGCAACGACACCCCTGCTGACGATAAAAACATGTTGGAACTGGATTTGATTTCTGACCTCGTAGCAGATTATGAGGAGGAACATTATCCTATTGAAGCCCCCACGCTAATAGAAACCATAAAACTGCGTCTCTACGAAATGGGGATTACTCAGACCAAACTTGCAGAAATGCTCGGACTGAGCACCGCTCGCGTAAGCGAAATTATGACAGGAAAGAGTGAACCCTCTCTTAAAATCGGGCGCGAAATAAGCAAAAAGCTTAACATCGACCCCGCTATTGTTTTAGGCGTATAACCCTAAATAATTGCTACTATTAATCCTCGCAATTGTTACTATTAATAGTAGCAACTGCTACCATTAATAGTGCCAAAATAGGCAATTTTGAATAGTTTTTACATGCAGTAAGCAATCTATGGGATTGCAGTAATCTTTCAGGGAGATTAAAGTAAGCAATCTGCCTGCGAGGTTACGGCTCGGTTTTTACGCGCAGGTTAGGGAAATTTTTCTCCCTAGTTAGGGAAATAATTTTTCTGTATTTGAGCGCTGGCACGCAGAGCATCACGCAGGTTTGCAAGCACGTACAAGCGGCATAAGTAACGCCATATTTACAATGAAAAAACAATACATTTAAGCCACACAAACAGTACTTTTACGCCCAACAATGCACTCGCCCGATAACAGCAAACGTTGCACATGTTGCGTTGCACATGTTGCAATAAGGACTATCCTACCCCCTACACAGAAAGTATATCCGATATATATTACCGGATTATGATAAATAGAAGTATAATAAAATAGTTATTATACTCCTTCATGCAACATGTGCAACGCAACATGTGCAACATATCACCCACACAATAGCCGCAAAACATTTGGTGGGTTAAATAAAAAGCCGTACCTTTGCAAGCAATAACAATAAACTTACCCAAATTATGCAATACACAATAGAATCGCTTGAAAAGCTTGACCAACTATTGGCCGACCCGCAGTTCGACATATGGCGTAGCGAGGGGCAAACACCGCTGCAAGCACTGGCTTGGCACCTGATAACCCACAAGCCATTCGATATTAATGTTATATTAAAAGGTACGTGCGCGCGAGAAGATACCATAGTTTGCGAGCCGCATTGGAACGACGACGACTTTACGGAGCAGATAAACGCCATGTATGCCCCACAGTTCACACTCGACAACAAAGAACTACGAACATGGCTGGAAACCACCCCATTGCACGACGTTGCCGCATGGACAGCCAACATTGTGCGTCGCGTAGAACTGGATAAAATATCGAACTACTACGATGCCGCCCAGGATTTTTATGCCGACAGCTGGTACGAATGGAGCGACTACGAGAGTGGCAAGCTGACAGCAAAACAGTTTGTAAACGTAGTAATTGAAAAGGTTGACGAGGTGAATGCCCACATAGCCGATGGCAAGCAGCACGGCTTATCGATGGACGAGATAGTACTGCACGATGCCATGTGGGGTATTCTGCCAAAGCACATCGATGAGGAACTGGCCGCCATCGCCTGCGATACGCTGAAAACAGCCATCAGCAGCCTGCCCGCACGCCCATACATCTGGAGCGAGGCTGGAAAAGAAAAGTACGCGCAAGACATGCTTAAAATGGCCGCCGAGAAACTGCAGGCGCAGGGCTACGACATTAACTACGGCAAGGGCTACTCGATAGAAATAGGCTACCTGCTGGATTACTTCAGCCGCCTGTACTGGCGCGAAGCCGCATCAAAACCCGAGGATTAACCACCAAAAGCCAACCACACTATGAGAAGTTTTGACGAAGAAGCCCCACACTCAACAGCGCGCAAAGAATTCGTAAATCTTTCGGATAGCGAACTCAACCAAACATTTGATTTAACCGCCATAAGAAGTGAGGTTTACGGATTGATACGCAATGAGGGCACCAAGCCCTGGAATATAAAAGAACAAGAACTGCTGGAGACCGACAGCGACAAGCGTGCCGAATGGATATTTGCCACCCGGCTATTAGCTTCGTACGGCACATCCATACCACAGATTGAGCATCTGCTAAAATCGGCCCCACCTGCATTAAAACTCCAAATGCTGAGTAAGAAACGTACCGAACTCATCAACCAGTTTGCTGGCACCGAAGCAGGCCAGCATTGGATGATGTGCATGAAGGAGCAAGACGGATGGAAATATGTAGCGCAGTACGTTTATGGTTCAAACGGCATACTGGATTCGGGCCTGCTTGACAGATTTATGCTGACGCTCGACCAGATAGCCATTATTCACGACGTAATCAATGGTCGTGGCCGGAAATATGGTTTCGACATAAGTATAGTAAGTACAGAGAGCATAAATGCCACCAAACAATACTGCAAGCATCCAGAGCATGCACATTTAATTTTGCAACTACTGCACAAGATGATTGATGGCCAAAACACGCCTAAACGTTCATCGCGCCCCATACGTGCTGCACTGGAATCGGGTGCATTCTGCCAAAGACCTTCGTACACATGGTTCGAAAGCGAATTCGGCAATTCGTGCAAAAACGATAATTCCAGCTATTACTCATACACCGACTTGGAGAAGGAATGCCCTTACGACGACGATCTGTATCGCGAATATAAAGATGATTTTAAGAAATTCAGATAAAGGATTACATCCGAACGGGTGTCCGAAAAACCACCCGTTCGGACTACATAACAACCTATTTTCGGACTAAGAAAACGCCCATTCGGACACCTCCGGAAAAATCCAATCTTGCATTATTTTTATTACTAGATTTGCACTCGCTAAGGTCAAACGAAGGCACGGTGCCGGGGAGGCCTAATCAGCAAAACTAGTATTATTATGCGAAGAATTTTTATTTTGAATGGAAAAAAGATGGCACAGCCCATCAACTCGAAGGAGGAGTACTTTAACCTGCGCAACAGCGAGCAGAACCGACTGCATCTGGCACACGCCCGACAAGGCGACGAACAGGCCAAGAAGCAGCTACTGCAGATTGCCTACAACGACTTGATGCCCGACGGCAAAGTAGAAGGCGCCTGCCACCCCAGCTCGATGTTTGCCTACGACATTGATTGCGAAAGCCTGGTAGAGAGCAACCGCATCGCCAAGAAGCTGATGGAGATGAAAAGCGAAATCGGCCTGCTGGAGATGAGCCGCTCGGCCCGCTACGGCCTGCACCTGGTGCTGCGACGCGAGAAGGGCAAGACCATCCTGGAGAATCAGGTACGCGTATCCATCCTCACCCAGACCGAGATGGATAATGGGGCGCACGACCTGGGACGCGTGATGTTTACCACCACAGCCGATGCCGAAGAACTGCTGTACCTGGACGACGCCATCTTTGATGAGACAATGACCATCGAAGAGAGCGAACAGGAGTACAAAACCCTTAAGGAGCGCGAAAGGCAGGGCCTGGAAGAGGTGCCCGCAGGCGCCAAGAAGGCTAACAAGCACTATTGCCCTTGGGAGGACAGCTGCACCACAACAGCAGTCCAGCCCGCGATGGAAGTTACTACTATTAATGATGTACCCGCGAAGCCCGACATGCGCTACCTCAAGGCATTCAATGAGTTTATGGATGATGCAGGTCTCTCAGAGCGCTCGTTGCAGATTGAAGGTGTTCGCCACAACTCGCTGCTAAGCATCTTCTCTGTTGGCGCCTGCCGATTGATTCCCAAGGCACAGATGATAGCCATCGTACGCCATCTCACCCCCGAGTATGCCAAGGAGCAGGATTGCCAGAAGCTTATCGACGACTTCTACAAGGCCACCGATCCTAATGCCGCCCTCACCAAGCGCCAGCGTGAGATACTGGCCGAGGCCTTTGGCGACAACGACGATGAAGAAGCCATCGAAGCCGAAGATGCAACCGAAGCCAGCGACAAACATCGCCGCAAGCTGATAGCCAAGCTGCTGCCCTCGGGCCTGCGCGAACCTGTATTGGCCGCACCCAAGGAGATGCAGATGAACGTACTATGCGCCATCATGCCCATTGCAGCCACCTATGCCGACCAGGTAGAAGTGATGTATGCCGACGAGAAGAAGCAGTACCTCGGACTGATGTCGATTATCGTAGCCCGCCAGGCAGGTGGTAAATCGGGCTGTAAAGAGGCCGTAGAGTGCTGGATGAAGATTCTGAAAGACGAGTCGGATGCCTATCGCCGCCAGGAGGATGAAATCAAGCAGAAGAACAAGTGCCGCAAAGCCAACGAGCGTGCCGAAGAGATGCCCAAGTTCCCCATCCGCAAGCTGCCCATCACGGTATCGTGCTCTACCCTACTGAAGCGACTGAAGAATGCTGCCGGGCACTGTGTGTATTCGTTCTGCGAAGAGCTCGACACACTGCTGAAAACCAATTCGGCTGGCAACTGGAGCGCCAAGTACGATGTATATCGCTACGGGTTCGACCGTGCCGAATGGGGCCAGGATTACAATAGCGATCAGGCCGAATCGGGCGATGTACAGGTAATCTACAACTGGACCATCTTTGGCACCTACGGCTCGTTCAACAAATGTTTCCAGCGCGACAATGCCGAGAACGGACTGGGTGGTCGTGTACTGATTTCAGAGTTGCCCGACACCCGTTTTGCCAAGATGCCCAAGTATCGCCCCTTGACAGACGAGGAGCAGGAAGCCATCCAGCAGGCCGCCCGCAAACTGAGCGAACTGAAAGGCTATGTTGACACCCCTCGCCTGCGCAAAGCTATCAGCAAATGGGTTGAAGGCAAGCGCATACTGGCCCTGAAGAACAACGATGAAGTGATGGATAACTTCCGCCGCCGTGCAGCAGTCATCGCCTTTCGTTGCGCCGTAGTGTTCCATCTCCTTACAGGCGAAGAGAACGAATCGAAAGCCTGCATCGACTTTATGCTGATGATGGCCGACTACTGTCTGGACACACAGATGCACATGCTGGGCAATATGATTGAGAGCCAGCAGGCACAGAATGCCCCTGCCGAGGTTCGCACCATCAGCGACAAGAACACCTACGACAAACTGCCCAAGGAGTTTACCTACGCTGATGTGAAGGACGCCAAAGGTCCTGGCTATAGCGACTCAACCTTACGCAGCTACGTAAAACGCTGGAAAGAACACGGAATTATAGAAGAAGCATCAAGCGGGCGAAATAAAACCTTCCGAAAGAAAATTGCCTGATAGCAAAGAGAATCCCCTCCAATTGCGGAGGGGATTTGCTTTTTTTTGTTCAGAGTAGCCCTTTCATTATGAAGTAATAATGATAATCATTCATCCATATACATATTAGAATCCACACCTAATTATTTTTTAGTTAGCTTCTTTAGATTGGAGTTTTGATTTGGAGGCAACATAGATTTCCCTGGTTTGGTATATCTAGGACCCCCATCTCTTTGGAACGGAACTGATTTAACCAGGCCTTTACTAAGCATTCCATTTAAAATATAGCCAAATGAACTATGGCCAAGAGTCTCAAATTTTTCATGCACTTTGTTATACAAGTCATCTTCACTGATTGGGCATTCTTCGTATTTGGGCAAATTCTGCTCAATTGCATCTTTTATTTCAACATTAGTCATAATAAAATCATTTACGTTATTCAGAACTTCTGGTATAAGAAATTTCATTAGAAATTCATTGATTTTATTTTTTGACAAAAATCATCTAATTGTTTTTTAAATTTATCCAGCAAGTCCTCATACTGCGTTTTATAAGCAGGATCTATTATACCAGATTTTACATGTTTGTCAAAGAAGTCGTCTAATTCATTAAGAGAACTTATTACTTCTCCGAAAAGCCTCTCTCGTAATTCATTAATAAACTTCTTCAGATCTTCTGATGCAATTTCATTCGTATTCATATTTTTTATATTAATCTTTAAACTTACCTTCTTTTATTGCTTCTTTCAATATATTCTTTGCTTTTTCTTTATCAGTTTCTACATATTGGTAGTCGTATTCATCATTTCCTAATAAATGGGTGTCAACTTTCTTTCGTTCAAGCGTAGGTTTGAAGTTATTAACAATAGCCTCAGCTAAATACTGGTTCTTCGTACTTATTGCCCGAGAAAGTATTTGGCTACAGTAGTCGTTGAACTTACCAACTTCTGCATTGTATTTATCATTTCCTTCAATAATATCAGAGTCATGAGTAGTGCCGATTGCAGGATTTGAATCAATTTGGTATTCATTTATGAGCCCAATCAGCCTATCTGAACCTTGCTGATCTTTCTCATTTACTAAATATGTAATCTCTGCTTGAACTATTTTGTCGTACTGTGAGAAATAAAACTTTTGAGCATCCGCTCTTTCCCACAACGCAGCTGGTTCTGCCTTAAGTTCTCGCAGAAGATCATGCGCTTTTTGAAAATCGTGTTGCTGGATAGCCACATCAATCTCTTTGGAGTAATCAGTCTTACACCCAACTAATCCTATACACAAAAACAAGACAAAGATCGTATAATAAAAAATATTTTTCATACTAACTTTATGAATTAAATGTATCATAATCATATCATTTATAATAATAAACCAATAAGATGTGGCACACCTATTTGAACTGCCTGATCAATAATCATATTGACAATACTATTCCCCGTATCTATAGTCACACTACTTTTGTTTTCTACCTGTATTGCTTCTGTAGCAGCAATTTGGGCTTGCATTTCCAACTTTTGTACTTCTAATTTTTCCTTTTCCAAATAGAATTCTCTATCCTTATCAAGTTCTGCTTGTTTTGTCATTTTTGAAATGTAATCCTCATACATTTTTTTTGCCTTTGTATATTCAGACGAACTTTGAGGGATCATCTGGAAATAACCTCCTACTACAGGGTTGTATTGATTTTGAGAACTAGCAATCTCCGAAAGCATTTTTCGATAATTGTCAGAACTCAACTTTTGAAGATATTTCTCATACACTTTAGATTTATTTTTTTGCGCATATTGGTAGCATTCCGTAGCTTCACTTGGTACAGATGCCAATAAAGCATACGCTTTATCGTATTCTCCACGTGTCATATAATCAGAAACTTTAGAGATAAACTCCTTGCTATGATTCTTATACCAAGTAACTATTTTATCTGATGCATCATTCAGCATTTTTTTGATGTTATTATTATCATCAACAGATGTAATCGCATTTAACGCTGCCAATTCAAATGAGCTGCCTATTCCCATTATATCCATAGATATTGAGCCATACACATCGCCTGTAACAACGTTGGCCACATACAGATTTAATGTATACTTCATAACTTTTTTGACAGGTGGCGTTGTCGTCACATCTTTACCTAATGGTGTAATAAGAGCAGCAAAGACAAAAGCAGGATCACCACCATATCCCACTATTCCATTTTTTGATGAAATAGTAAGCATTTTCGACTCCAACGCTTGCGCAGCATCCTGAGGAAAATCAGAAGTTGGTTTTTGAACCATAATTGTCAATTTGACCGCATTTTCCTGCTCCAAGCTATCTGTAATAACACCAGACTTTGTGATGTCTGCTCGTCCAGGTTCATTTGGAGAGAAGTTTTTCTTTTTGCCAGAGCAACCCATTATGGATATGGCAACTACTACCATCATTCCATAGATAATTCTAAAACACCTCATTTTCAAAGATTATTTTATTGTGATTACTACTTCACTGAGACCTTGTGCCCTATTAGAACAACTGACTTTCAGTTTATCTCGCATTTCTTTTACACACTGTCTAGCCCATCCCAAAGCATTTAATTGGGTTCCATTTTCATTCTGAGTAGGTATTCTAACATTGACAAAGTATAGTTGGTAGTCAGAATTACGTTCCAACTTATAAGTGCCATTGATTGTATAATAATCCATATAGTCTTGAATCCACTCTGAATAGCTTTCTCCTGAACTAGTGTAAGTATCTGAAAATTTGATAGAGGCATTCTTGTCAATATTAAATTGAACGGTTATTTCACGACCATTCGTAACAATATCACCAAAATAATTATCTATTTCCGACATCAAAGAACCAACCTTTTTGTCTATCGCATTTTCAAAAGCGCTTTGAAAGTCTTTGCCTTTGCCACCACTAAACACATTTGAAGAAAACACCTTATTAGTATATGCATCAATAGCTGTCAAAGTGTATGACACCTCTCTATCAAAATTACGACTATTCATATCCATATCATAACTATAATCAAGCTCCAATATGATATCTGGTTGTACAGATTCCAGTAACATCGTCTTTGAATCTTTTTTCACGCCATCAGCATCATCTCTAATAGAACGATCATTTAGCTGTTTCAAGTTCTTGTCAAGGTCGTTCAATGGATAGCCAGCCTTGATAAATACTTTCTGAATTATAGAAATAGCAGCTTTGCTATTTTTGTCTTGCACCAAATACGCGTTATAATCCCTAATGTATAGTTCCGCTCCATTTGCAATCTCCTTTGTTAATGCACCATACTTTTTCAATAGATTATCACTTGGAATAACCATAATAGTAGGTTTAGCCTGCTTAATTACATCGCTATTTTTATTCTTAGTAGTACAACATGTAAAGGAGGTAATGATAATTGCTACTACAGAATAAGCAAAAAAATTTTTTAGAAACATAGTCTACTACACTTTGTTGCCATGTTAAGCCCATACGTGGCAGTTAATAGTTTTAGGTACTCTGATATATACAAAAAGCGTGGGCTCGAAACAATTATCTCGCTCACGTCTTTCAGGTCTCGCAATTACCCTCACCTAATGAACGAGCAATCGCAGACCCACGCCGAATATGAATAAAGTAGTTGCATAACGCTATAAAAGCTACAACTTCCCAAATTACATATCCAGAATGGCGTCACACGATGCTTGTTGTCGTAGGTGAGTATCTTTTCAAGTTGCGAGTTTGAAAGACCTATTCGAACAAGCGTATGTTACGCCTTCCATATATATGCCACCTTACCTTCCTTACAACGGAGGCTATAGATAGCGGTACAAAGATAGTAAAAAATCTCGAACTAGTAATCGAAGAATCGAAAAAAAATGTTAGATAACAGATTATTTTTAACAATGAGACCTATTTTTCGCCTATTTCGCAACGATAATAAATGAGAAACACGCACAAACAATCACCTTCCACTCAGAGGGTTGTAATCATCTTATTGGAACCACAAGTATCATTTTCTCATAGTTGCTATAACATCGTCATTTTTATCCACCCTTGAGAATCATCAACTACTCGATAAAAACAAATGGCTCTGCATATTTAACGTCTTTGTTCATGATTCGGCAGCATCGATTTACATAACAATCCCCCCTTCTAGAAAGAACTGGAGGGGGGATTGCTATATTGATGAGCACATCATCATTTCTTTGACTCTGCCTGGGCTTTAAAGTAGAAGAAATAGAAGCAGGCGGCAAGGAGGGTTTTGTTTGAGGTACCCTTGATGCGACCGATGGTACGGAACGAATCGTCCTCGACGG
>JAEEGJ010024255.1_pt1 | contig 12598 bp, 11 predicted proteins | sample 8958761 | NCBI WGS metagenome assembly JAEEGJ01 (sample SAMN16246546, study PRJNA631951) | gut metagenome | biome: gut microbiome; feature: rumen; material: RS-attached | host: Bos | place: Iran: Karaj | collected 2018-10 | reverse complement strand
TCAAAGACGGAGTCCTTACCTGGCAGGTCCCGGCAGGGCGCTGGCGCATTTACAGGTTCGGAGCATCCCTGACGGGCAAGCAGAACCATCCGGCGCCGCCGGAAGCCACCGGTCTTGAGGTGGACAAACTGGACAAGGAGGCCTGGATGGACTATTTCCGCAAGTACATGGACATGTACAAAGATGCGGCCGGCGGAATGGTAGGGGAGCATGGCATCCAATATATCCTGACGGATAGTTATGAGGCCGAGCAGATGACATGGACCAAGACACTGGCGAAGGAGTTCAAGGCCCGTCGCGGCTACGACCTTTTCCCCTGGCTTCCCGTCCTTGCCGGCGAGATTGTCCGAAGCAGCGAGGCCTCCGAGAAGTTCCTCTTCGACTGGCGCGAGACCCTCGGCGAACTGTTAGCCGCCAACTACGACCGGATCAACGATATCGTCCGCGAATACGGCATGAAAGGCCGTTACACGGAGTCCCATGAGAACGGCCGCGTGTACGTGGGCGACGGTATGGACCTCAAGATGACAGCCGCCGTGCCCATGAGCGCGTTCTGGATTCCCGGCACCGGCGGTGGCTCCACCTTGGAAATGGCCCAGGCCGATATCCGCGAGTCCGCCTCCGTGGCCCATGTTTATGGGCAGAATATCGCCGCAGCGGAATCCTTCACCGCCGCCGGCCTTTCCGGCAACGCCTGGAGTTACTACCCCGGCAACCTGAAGTTCATGGCCGACATGGCCCTCTACAGCGGTGTCACCCGCTTCGTCATCCACGAGAGCGCCCATCAGCCTTCCGATACGCACAAACCCGGCCTGGGGCTGATGATCTTCGGCCAATGGTTCAACCGCCACGACACCTGGGCCACTTATGCCCGCTACTGGGCAGACTATCTGGCCCGTAGTTGCTACATGCTCCAGCGGGGTCGTTATGTGGCTGATATCCTGTGGTATTACGGCGAGGATACGAACATCGCCGGTATCTATGGGCATGAACTGCCTGCCATTCCGGAGGGGTATTCCTTCGATTTTATCAACCCGTACGGAGTGAAGAATCTGCTTACCGTGAAGGACGGTTCCATTGTCACGCCTTCTGGCATGGAGTACAAGGTTCTGGTGCTTGGCGAGCACTGCAAAGTGATGTCGCTGGAAGTGCTCCGGAAACTGGATGAACTGGCCCGGGCCGGCGCCGTGATCTGCGGCACCATCCCCGAGAAGCCCGCCGGTCTCTTTGACGATGCCGCCGAGTTTGACCGGTTGGTGGCCGATATCTGGCGGGCCGGACGTCCGAACGTCCATACCGGGCAGTTGGTCCATGTGCTGAAGGCAACAGGCACGGAACCGGATTTCCGGTATGTGGCTCCCGGCGAACTGAAGTTCGTTCACCGACACGACGGCGACCGGGAGATCTACTGGATCCGCAATTTCAGCGATGCGGCCGTCACGGCTGAATTGACGCTGCGGGACACGGAAGGGCCCCTGAAGGTCTATGATCCGGAAACCGGCGAGGTACTCCGTGGCGTTCTGGACGGCAACCGGCTACAGTTGGAGGCCAATCAGGCCCTCTTCGTGGTCTCTGACCGCAAAGGACGGCCCGAGCCGGCGTATGCGGCCCCGGTTCAGGCGGGGAAATTGGCACTGGACGGCCCCTGGACGGTCACCTTCGATGGCCTGGCTGCACCTGAAGGTCCTCGCACTTTCGCGGAACTTGCCTCCTATACGGAATCCGACGAGCCTGACGTGAAGTATTTCTCCGGCGTTGCCACCTATACGAACACCTTCACCCTCGGGAAAAAAGAGAAGGTGGATGGTCTGTCCATCGACCTCGGTGCGGTGGGCCAGATGGCGGATGTCTTCGTGAACGGAGAACATGTCCGCTTCCTCTGGAAAGCCCCCTACAAAGCAGTGTGGATGGGCGGATTGAAACCCGGCAAGAATACCATCACGGTGAAGGTGGTCAACACCTGGCCCAACCGGCTGATCGGTGACGCTGAACCCGGCGCGGAAAAGGTGACCTACACCACCATGCCGTTCTATCGCGCCGGCATGCCGCTCACCCCCTCGGGCCTGATGGGCCCGGTGGTTTTGGAGAAACTGATTCCTTGATCGGAGAGTCTCTTCAAAAAAGACGATGAAGCCTCATCCAGTACCCGACCTGTCCGTGACCATTGCAAGTCGTGACATCTTCAGAAATGAAAAGGCATCTTCCCTTGAGGAAGTCTTCGGTGAAAACTATTGCCACTTGGACAGGCGTTTGGATGCTTTCTTCTTGACCGCGGAGAAAGCGTATTTGCGGGCCTTCAGCAATACTCTTCGGCCTTCTGCGCTCCTTGTGTATATGATGTCGCAATCGCCGATATATAACTTCCAGAGACCTTTGAATATCTCTACGCCTTTTTTGTTGGGAGAAATCGCGGAAGGGATGGCGAAATAATCCGTCTGCCTGATCTTTTTCAGGAAACGGGTATGCCTGACCAGCAAGTATCTGGGGTTTTCCACCGGGTCCAGGAACTCTTGCAGGGACTGGATGAACAGATTGTTCTCATCGGCGGGGAGATTGGCGCATATAACGAACAACTCGCCCTTTTCCTCATGGACCTTCAGTCCAACCTGCTTGATGGAAGTTTTGATGAGTCCTTGATCGGAGAGCGTCTCCAGGATGACGATGGAAATCTGTTTCATGACGCCAGTCACCGACCCTGTCCTGATGAAGTGCCATACGATGATGCCCACCAGCAGCGCAATAACCGCCAATCCGATATCTCGGACCGGATTAGGGAGGTAAAACAGCAACATGGCTACAGGAAGCAAGAGCCAGATATAATACCAGTATCCGGTATACCGGAGAGACTTTACGGTCAGTGCCTCGGCCTGCACGCCAGTTGAGAGCCCGATGGGCGGGGTGTTCCCATAACCTGTGTAGAGGGCATCTTTCCACCATCTACGGGTCAAATCCCTGTTCTTGGCAAGGGCGATGTTGGTTTCCGGAACGCCCAGCGGATTGGGCATCAAAACCCTTTCGATTCCCGAGACAATCTCGTGTTTTCCGAAATAGGAGGGGGCCTCATACCCTTCGAAGCGGGTGGCCAACTGCGACAGATCGAAAGAATAGTTTCCGAACTTAGGATCGTACGTGGCTAGATGCCAGATGTTTGACACTTTGTCCGGGTGATTTCTGTCGATGCGGATGGCCCGTCCCCGCATCTGGTTGGACAGCATATATGAACTTACCGTACTGGAGAGGATCAATGAATTGATGGAAGGGGCATCCCATCCTTCTCCTAACAGTGCCTGCGTACCCACAAGCACTGTCAGGTCTCCGGCATTGAACATCTCCGTCACCAGACGGACAATGTGGTTGCGGATACCCTCTTTCGGGACAATCCTTACGTAGTTTCCATCGCCCCCGAAATGATCCAGGGTGATGGCATCATGGGCAATACCGTTACCGGAAATCAGCCCCTGAAGCCTCTTTACGGTGTTTTTCGGCAACAGGATCAGCGAGCCGCAAAGGACGCCCAGAGAGATTCTTCCCTGGAACTTATCCTTCAATTTCCGCCAGATGGGCACGACTCCCAGCGTGGAGCAGTCCAAGTCATTCATACGGATGAAATCGGCCAGGATCACCATCCGCAGGTCCTCCTTCAACAGGCGGCTTTCCAGATCGACGATGCTGACGATGGAATCCAACTTCCCGATGCTGCCCGCGATCTGCCGGCAGAACTTCTCATTCCCGTCCAATACAAACCTCTTTCCGTCCGTCAGCCCTGTTCTCTTGGCCTGACTGAAGTATTCGTTCCGGATCGTCTCCAGATCCTTCCATTCCTCCTTCTCGACATGGAGGAATCCATTCAGGAAGACCGTGGCTTGTTTGATATCGAACCGGGGGATGTCGGAAGGAGTCGCATCGAACAGGTCCAGGAATCGGGAAGGGATCGTGTATCCGTTATCGTTCAGCAAGGAAGCGATGGAAACATAGAACTCCGGATCGTCCAGGATGGCTTCGGTATCTTCATCATCCGCCTGAAGGAAACGCATCCCGGCCAGAAGGTCCTGAAGCCGCTTGTCTTCCCGTAACTTCTCCAGCATGATGTTCACGTTCTGCCGATGATTCTCAAGCAATTCCCGCTCCCGCTGATGCAGTTGGGTGAAATGGATGAAATCCTGATGCGGACACAGGTCCCCGTTCTTCACCAGTTCCGGGATGGAGATCACCTCGTCGATGTCGCCGCAGAGCGCTTGATACCGCTTCCATTCATTGAGATCCGCATCATAGGGCGGGGTAGCGGTCAGGGCCAGCGTCTGCTCCGGTTTCAGATGCTCGTTGAGATAGGTCAACGCCTTCCACCATTCTTTTCGCAGATGGTGCGCCTCGTCAAAACAAAGGAGAGATACTTCTGCCGATTTGAGAATGCCGATGATATCTTCGGCCTTGTCCATCCGGAATCGACGGGAAGCGGTGATGGTGTATTCTTTCTCCGTCCTTTCTTCATCTTCCGGGCGATTGTCTTCTGCTTCTTCGTCAAAACCGCAAAACGCGGCGAGCAAGGCCTGATAGGTAATGACCGTGAGGTAACCCGGTTTGCGGATATCGGTTGAGACAATCCCATAATCCTTCTCCTGAAGGAAAGAGGTCCGGATCCGTTCCTTCCATTGATTCTTGATGGTATTCGTCGGACACAGGATCAGGGAAGGTCTGTTCAGGCGCGAAATGACCTCGATGCCCAAAGTCGTTTTTCCCGCACCCGGAGCCGCCACCACGTGAAGTTTGTCGTCACGCAGGTGAAAATCCAAGTCATCCAGAATCCTTTTCTGGTAACTTCGCCATTCTCCGTTGAAGTGAAGGACACTATCGGGCATCGGTCACGCGATCATTAATGAATGCTTTCTTTCTACAAAAATAGCACTTTCCAGCATTAACTCTGTACAGTTGTGCAGAAATCGACGAGGCCGAACCAGAACCCGGGTCTGTTGGTGTGCTTGAACTCCATTCTGGTTTTGTCCATCCTGTCATTCAGATTGGGCGAACTGTTTCAAGGCATCCTCATCCAGCCGCTGGACCGTCCAGTCGGAGAGGGGAGCGGCGCCGATGGACCGGTAGACCTTCAGGGCTGATTCGTTCCAGTCCAGGCAGATCCATTCCATCCGGCCGCAACCGCGCTCCACGGCGAGCCGGGCAAGGTGCTTCAGGAATGCCTTGCCATAGCCCCGGCCTCGTTTCTCGGGAACGATGAACAGATCCTCCAGGTACAGGCCCTTCCGGCCGACAAAGGTCGAGAAGTTGTGGAAGTACAGCGCGAATCCCACAACTTCACCGTCCTCTTCGCCCAGTAGGCATTCTGCGGAATGCTCCACGAAAAGGGAATGACGTATGGTAGCCTCATCCGCAACGACATCTTTCTCGCACTTCTCATAGACGGCGAGCCGCCTGATCAGGTCCAGGATGACACCGGCCTCATCGGGCCTGGCTGGACGTATGGTGAATGAACACATCTTTGTTTCAGTATTCTATGCCATATCCGGAGGCGGAGAGCAGCCGGAGCGCCTCTTCGAACCGGTCGGCCTTGGTGAGCACGTAATCAGTGTTGTAGGTGGAGACGGCCAAGATGCCGATGCTTCCCTTGGCGAGGATGTCCGATATGCCCGCAAGGATCCCGACCAGGGAGAAGTCCAGCACTCCTTCGATGCGGAAGCCCCGCCATCCGTCGGAGCGTTCCAGCGTGTCGGAGGGGACTTCTGGGGTGGGGCAGACCAAAGACCTTTCCTCATCCGTGGAACCTGTGAAGACGAAAGGCCTGCTCAGGTCTACCTTCGAGAAGTCCTTAAGTTTGCAGATGCTGAACTCCTCTGTCAGAACATGGATATCCATAATAAGTGTCGAATAGTCATACTCGGAAATGCGTATCAAAAACAGAATTGATTATTAAACGTTTCCGCTAAATTTACTTCCACATAGCCGGTACTAAAACGGACTTGGATTCTCTCTGGTGAGATCTTCGGAAACATGCCTAAGCCCGAATTCAAAGGTAAGAAAAATGGCGAAAATCGCCAAGAGTATGATCTCTCTTTCTGGTCAAAATGGATTCCCAACTGCTTTTCAAAGTTAACAATCTGGTGCTGGAGCGCTTTGAGGTGAATACGGACGGGCCGAATCTGCTGGAGGGCGATGTGACGTTCAGGAGGATGGGGAAATATACCAAATAGATTCTTCATCCTTTGAGTAAGGTGCGTCCCCGCATGGCGTGTAATATTGTGTAATCAATTTCTTTGATTCTCACGGGAAATCATCTACTTTTGCTCCGTCCGGACAACAGCACAGATGTTCAACGATTAAAAACCGCAAAGAAAATGAAGAAACTGATTCTCATGTTATTGATGGCCGAGTGCTGCCTTATGACGGCCCATGCGCAAAAGACCGTGGTGTCGCAGACCAATCAGAAGGTCTTCGACACCGTAGAACAGATGCCGGAATATCCTGGTGGCATGCAGGCTATGATAGCGTTCCTGCAAACCAACATGAAGTACCCCGAAGATGCCGCAAAGCAGAAAGTGGAGGGGCGGGTTATGGTTCAGTTCATTGTGGAAACTGATGGCAGTATATCAGATGTGCATGTGGCCAAGCAGGTGTTCCCCTCGCTCGATGCCGAAGCAATCCGGGTGGTGCAAGCCATGCCCAAATGGACGCCAGGCAAGGAGAAAGGCAATGTGGTCAGAGTGAAATACAATCTTCCCATTGTATTTCGGATGTAATGAAACCCTTCTCGCTGGCATTATTCGCACTCGTCATTGTGGGCTGTTCACAGGAGCAGTCCCACAATGAACTGCTGTGCAGGTCGGCGCAGATTGTTTTCACCCAGCCCGACTCGGTCGTCAGGATGCTGTCTCCCCATTATAACGACTCGACGATGAGCACTGCCGACCGGGCACTCTATGGTCTTCTCTACACGGAAGCCCTGCATCGCAGCGGGCTCAGCACTGCGTCAGACTCGCTGATTCGTACCAGTAGAGACTATTATGAGCGTCACGGGGATGATGAGCACCTCTCCAGAGCCTTGCTCCACCATGGCATCATCCTGTACCGGCAGCAGCAAGTGCACGAGGCAGTGCTGTCGATGAAACGGGCTGAACTGCTATCCGGCGACCTGGACCTGCCGGCTTTCAAGTGGTACCTGTACTGCGTGCTTGGCGATGTGAACGACAATGTGGGCAACCACGCCTTGACGCTTCGCTACTACAAGCAGGCATTGAGGGCTGCAAGGCAATGCGACAGCAGACAATGGACCGTTCAGACGCTGAATAATATAGCCATGACCTTCGACATGTTGGGCCAGCAAGACAGCCTGCGGTATTATACCGAACAGGCACAGCCCTATTACGAAGACACGCATGGAGAAGTGCGGGCCACCTATCTGGTCAATCGTGCCAGTTATATGTGGAGCACAGGGCAGCGCCAGGAGGCGAAACGCTGCCTGATAGAATCAAGGCTCATCTCTCCAACCGACAGAGGAGAGAAACTGCTCGCCGACATCTACATGGCAGAGGGAGATACGGCAGCAGCGATCCAGCAATGGTATAGACTGTCAGGCTCCCTGTCTCCCGATGTTGCCATCCAGTCCTATCGGCAGTTGATTACCTATCTGAAGCGTCAGGGTGACCTGCGGGGTGTGGCAGAATTCAGTCAACGCCTGAATGAGGTTTATCATCACCTCTATGAACATAGCGACGCCGCCGCTGTCATCGACCTGCAGGCGCAGTTCGACGAGCAGATTAAAGAGCGGCGGCAGTATCGCATGGTCATCGTCCTCCTTGCCGCCATCATTCTCGTGATTGTACTCTCTGCCCTCATCATCTGGTATAACCGGCGTCGTATTGACCTGCTCAACGCCCGTTTCGCCGAAAGTCAGATGCAATATAATCTGACGCGAACGGAACTCACCCTGATGCGGCGGATGAAGGAGCGTGAACAGCGGGAGAACTCCCGCCAGATAAAGGATGTTGTGTCTCGCCTGCATACTGCTGCCAACAAAGGTAAACCTGCACCAGATGATGACATGAATGCTTTGGCCCAACTCACTTACGCCATGCGACCAAAATTACGGGAACTGTTGTCTCCACTCAGTTCTAAGGAGCAACAGGTGTGCTTGCTGACGGTCCATAGTTTCCTCCCCTCTGAGATTGCCAATCTGACCATTGCAACTCCCCAGGCCATCACCAACACCCGCGTCCGCCTCCTCAGGAAACTATTCGGGGAGACGGGTGGGGCGAAGGATTTCGATACGGCCATTAAAGAGTACGGCGCTGATGATGTCATTTTATAATTGTGTAAATTTCTCCCACAGTTCTATCTGAAAAGGGGCCACAGGAAGCATTGTTGATTTGCGTAAGTAAATCACTAAACAATGATATCTCTGGGCCATAAGGTACATTTATCAGGCACTGTCAATGAAGCAGTGTTCATGTCTTGCTTGTACACATGTATGCACTTCGGCCTGAGGTTTTCTGTACAAGTCTTTCGGAATCGGGTCGATAATCGACCAAATCCTCGAGACATGTACAGGGGAACACCGTTCTGCCGCTGTTTTTCTGTACATGTGAGACTTGTACAGAAGTCTACCACCAGGTCGTAATGGACGCCGAATCGGGCAGCGAAATATCCATACATGAACTCTGATTGGCTGGTGTCAGGGATCTCAGGCACCGGGTCTTTCATTCTCTTCATCGTTATTCCTTTGCGCGAAGATAAATCATTGGGGCTAATAAGCGTGGAACAGTAGGAATGGTTAAGATTATCGAGCGGTCTATGCTGATTGCCTCGGTCGTCGGCTTGAAAATCCTCTCCTGATTGCGACGGGAATCCCTCAAAAGCGTATCTTTGCATGTGAATGAATAACCATTCGCCGATCATATAAACATGCCTGTATTCCACCATATCCGATATGCCTGGTCAGCCCGTTTCGGTGAGCCGGAACTGGCTGCGTTCGAAGAACAGTCTGCGGCTCCTGACATCCCCTCATCCTGTCCTCAGAACAAGTTCCGCCTGGACTATATCATGGGGAACGGGGAGCGGACGGCGCAGGACGAGGACTGTCATTTCCTAAGCATTTACACCCCGTCCTGCGAAGGGAGGCGGCCTGTTCTGGTCTGGATCCACGGCGGTGCCTACATCGCCGGAAGCGGAGAGGAATCCGCCTATGACGGATCCGCGCTATCCGGAGAAGGCGACATTGTCGTGGTAACGATAACCTATAGGCTGGGCGTATTCGGCTATCTGTACAATCCTGAAGGAACTCCGCAGAATCTCGGACTGAAGGATCAATTGACGGCACTGCGATGGGTGCATGTCAATATCTCCCGCTTCGGGGGAGATCCTGACCGAGTCACGCTGGCAGGACAGTCGGCCGGAGGCCACAGCGTCGCGGCGCTCATCTCCGTCTGCCAGGAGCCGCTTTTCAAGAAGGTCATCATCCAGAGCGCCCCGCTGGGGGGACAGTTCGGAGAGCACTATCTGGAGAAGCAGTACAGGGACTTCGTCCGTTTGCTCGGGAAACCCGTTTCCGAAGCGAGTACGGACGATATGCTGTCAGCCCAGACACGTCTCATTGCCGCCAGCGGAAGGACGATGTGCTTTTCTCCCTTCGTTCCCCAACTGGGGAAACAGATTGCCGTCCCTTCCCTGGAGAAAGCCCTCGTCACCTGGCAGAGAGATGACACCTCACCCTTCGTCGCCATGCGCTTGAACCGCGAGGAGCGGTTCGGCGGCGTGTTTGATGGTCTGGCTACGCGCTTGTCTTCCTGGATCGTTTTCAAGCGGTGCGGACGCCGGTACGCCTCTTTCCTCAGAGATCGCGGAGTATCCGTCCAGACAAAGGAGTTCGACTGGAGGCCGGACGGCAGCACATTCGGTGCTTGCCACTGCCTTGAACTGCCCTTCCTTTTCGGCCCGTGGGAAAGATGGAAAGACGCTGGAATACTGCGCAATATCTCCAAGAAGGAATGGGAGGAACGAGGCCGGATGCTTCGGCGGCAGTGGCTGGATTTCATCCGATAGATCCGAGCGGCCATGAAGTTCCAGCACACACACAGACCCGGGTTCTGGCTCGGTTTCATCGATTTCTTCACAGCCGGGCTGTTCTTCCTGCTGTATATGCCGCTCGGCGGCCTGCAGGAGGAGATTGACGAGGTTCTCGGCCGGAGGACCCAGCGGTACTGGATCGCGTACCTGCTGGGAATCCCGACGGCGTTCATCTATCCGCTCGTCTGGATGTCCCGGATTGCGGAAGATCTGAAGGCTAAAGCCATAGACATGGGCATTGAGGGCCCCTACACCTCCTGGTGGCACATGTTCGGCTGGAATGTCTTCGGCATCCTGCTGATGGGTCCGGCCGTCGCCACCCAGCGCTTCTTTGACACCCTCAACAAAATAGAGTCCAAGCTCAACGAGGGATAGCTTGCCGACGCTTACGCGCTACTTGAAGCGTAGCATCGGCCAGACGTCGTCGGAGTATCGAAACAAGAATCGTTAATCTTAGTTTGGACATCATCAGCAGGCTGAACTGGATATTGTTTCCCTGCGACTTGGCGAGTTCATCAAAGATTCTTCGAATTCTCCAAGTCTGCAATGGTTTGGGGAATATTATACGTTTTTTGAAAGAAATCATCAGTTTTGATGTAGATTTCTTCACCGGACCCGACCAGATACATGATTGTTCAACCTAAACGAGATTTGAAACATGTTCACTTCCGATTACATGGAAACCGAAAGACTGACAAGCCGAAAACAACCATCACTCTAGGTCATTATTGATATGAATAAGTTGAATAAGGATTTGAACGACACCGAGTGGACGGAAATCCAGCTCCCGGAAGGTGTCACGGAAATCGAGGAGGATACGCTCTCCGGTCATTATGGTCTGAAGAGAATCATCATCCCGGACGGAGTTGTCAAGATCGGGGATCATGCTTTCCTGGGCTGTCGCGAGCTGGAGGAGATTCACCTCCCTGACAGCCTCCAGGAGATAGGGGAGGGTGCCTTCTATCAGTGTGAGAAACTGAAGAAGATCGACATTCCCTCCAGTGTCACCGAGATCAAATCGAATACGTTCATCGGCTGCAAGGCACTGAAGCATATCGACCTTCCAGACAGCCTCGTCAGGATTGGAGAGGGAGCCTTCCTTGCCTCCGGACTGGAGGAGATCCACTTCCCCGACAGCCTTACGGTAATCGAGACGAACGCCTTTGATACCTGTCTCTCCTTGAAGGAGATACACATTCCCGCAAATGTCACGAAGATCGGAGACTATGCCTTTGTCTTCTGCCCCGAACTCAGTCGCATCACGGTGTCTCCCGCCAACAAGGTGTATGATTCCAGGTCGGACTGCAATGCGATCATCGAGACGCAGACCGACAAGCTGATGGTGGGCTGCGGGAACACGGTCATTCCCGACAGCGTCACAAAGTTGGGCCCCGGGCCCTTCTACGGAAACTCCGCCCCGAAGGAGATCATCATCCCCGATCATTTTACGGAAATCGGGGAGAATGCCTTCGATTCCTGCGATGGAGTCGAATCCATCAAGGTGTCTCCCACCCATAAGAGATATGATTCCAGGAACGATTGCAACGCTATCATCGAAACGGAGACGAACACTCTGCTTCTCGGTTGCAGGAACACGACCATCCCTGAGGATGTCACCGGCATTGCAGACATCGCGTTTCGCGGTTGTGCCGAGTTGACGGAAATCCATATCCCTGAAGGGGTTGCCGAAATCGGCGACTTTGCGTTCGCCAATTGCTCCGCCTTGAAGAAGGTCCATCTTCCCGACAGTGTCACGATGATTGGAGAGAGTGCCTTTGAAGGCTGTTCCGCTTTGGAGGAGATCCATCTTCCCATCAGCTTGAAAGTAATTGGGGAGAGTGCTTTTCGATGGTGCTATGCCCTGAAGGACGTCTTCATCCCTGACGGGCTTGCCAAGGTCGGAGACAGTGCATTCTATTATTGTTCCGCTTTGGAGAAGATCCATCTTCCCGATAGCGTTACGGAGATTGGAAACTGGGCGTTCAGTTGCTGTCACGCGCTGAAGAATATACACCTTCCCGACAGAGTCGCGAAGCTGGGGAGTGGTGCCTTTGATCACTGTTCCGCCCTTGAGCAGATAGCTATTCCTCTCGATGTCACGGAGATTGAGTCGTTTACTCTTCGTGATTGTCCCGCTCTGAAGGAGGTTTTCATTCCCTACGGGGTTATGAAGATTGAATCGTGGGCTTTCGATAATTGTCCCGCCCTGAAGGAGATATACGTCCCGGGCACCGTCACGGAAATCGGAGATTATGCGTTCTCGGGCTGTTCGGCCCTGGAGGAAGTGCACATCCCGGGCACCGCAATGATCGGAAATGGCGTGTTCAATGGATGTTCCGGAATCAAGAAGTTCTGCCTCCACGGGGATGACGGCAGAGTCGTTGTGCTCAGTCGCTCCATAAAAAACTGATTAGAAATGCCCGTTTCGTCCTCAAACAAGGGCCTAAATGAGGATGAGATTGTCTTTTCAATGAGAAGAAGTCCATTTTTTTACATATCTATCTTTTTGGCTTTCAACAACGGTTACCTT
>JAEEGJ010024254.1_pt1 | contig 12598 bp, 10 predicted proteins | sample 8958761 | NCBI WGS metagenome assembly JAEEGJ01 (sample SAMN16246546, study PRJNA631951) | gut metagenome | biome: gut microbiome; feature: rumen; material: RS-attached | host: Bos | place: Iran: Karaj | collected 2018-10 | reverse complement strand
CTATGGTTTTTTTTGTGTATCTTTGCACCACTTTTGATAAATCAATAATAAACGTATTATGGCAACATTAACAAATGAGAAGTTGACCATCGTCGGCGCTGCCGGTATGATTGGTTCAAACATGGCTCAGACCGCCTTGATGATGGGTCTGACAAGTGAAATCTGTCTGTACGACGTATTTTCTCCCGAGGGCGTAGCCGAGGAGATGCGCCAGAGCGGTTTCGACGATGTGAACATCGTGGCTACCACCGATGCCGAAGAGGCTTTCAAGAATGCAAAGTACATCATCTCTTCAGGTGGTGCTCCCCGTAAGGCTGGTATGACCCGTGAGGACCTGCTCGCCGGCAATTGTAAGATTGCTGAGGAGCTCGGTCAGAACATCAAGAAGTTCTGCCCCGACGTGAAGCACGTGGTGATTATCTTCAACCCCGCCGACCTTACCGGTCTGGTAACATTGCTGTACTCTGGTCTGAAGCCTGGACAGGTAACAACTCTTGCCGGTCTCGACACCACTCGTCTGCAGAGCGCACTGGCCAAGAAGTTCGGTGTGATGCAGAACCAGATCACTGGCTGTGCTACCTATGGTGGCCACGGTGAGCAGATGGCAGTCTTCGGAAGCCATGTAGAGATTGCTGGCCGCAAACTGTCCGACATCATCGGTACCGCAGAGTTCCCCGCAGAGGAGTGGGAGCAGATGAAGATCGACGTCACCAAGGGTGGTGCCAAGATCATTGAGCTCCGCGGACGCAGTTCTTTCCAGAGCCCCGCTTATCTCTCTGTTGAGATGATCCGTGCCGCTATGGGTGGTGAGCCTTTCCGCTTCCCCGTAGGAACCTATGTGAAGACCGACAAGTACGACCACATCATGATGGCCATGAAGACCACCATGACTGCCGAGGGTGCTAAGTTCGAGGTGCCTCAGGGTACTGCCGAAGAGAACGCCAAGCTGGATCAGAGCTACGAGCACCTCTGCAAGATGCGCGACGAGCTGGTGACACTGAACATTGTTCCTCCCATCGCTGAGTGGAGCAAGATTAATCCGAACCTGTAATTATGGCTTTGATTAAAAGTTATCGCAGTCTCGCTCCCAAGTGGGGGCGAGACTGTTATTTCAGTGAGAACGCAACGATAGTAGGCGATGTGACTATGGGCGACGAGTGCTCAGTATGGTTCAATGCTGTCGTCCGTGGCGACGTGGCCCCCATCACCATTGGTAATTGCACGAACATCCAGGACGGCAGTTGTGTGCATGTCACCCATGAGACTGGTCCCACACATATCGGCAGCTACGTGACCATCGGGCATAATGTGACTGTGCACGCCTGCACCATCCATGACCATGCGCTTATCGGTATGGGGGCGACCCTACTCGATGGTTGCGAGGTGGGCGAAGGATCGATTGTGGCTGCTGGTGCCCTTGTGCTGCAGAACACGAAGATTCCTGCAGGCGAGATCTGGGGCGGTGTTCCTGCCAAATACCTCAAGCCCGTGCGCCCTGGACAGACAGACAATGCCGAGCACTATGTAGCCTATTCGAAGTTCTATCTCGAAGAGGATGGACGTCATTAGATTCATCAAGGACTGGACATTGCCGGTGGCGATGGGCATCGGGGCAGTGGCTTATCTCATCTTCGGGCTCACACCGTCGCTGGATGAAGCAGCAAGGTTCTTCGGCCCAATCTTCGAAACCATCCTGCCATTGTTCATGTTCCTGGTGCTCTTCGTCACATTCTGTAAAGTAGACTTCCGTCAACTGCGGCCCGTTGGCTGGCATTTCTGGACGGGCGTGTTCCAATTGCTGTTCATCGGGGCACTGATGGGACTGATACTCGGTTTCCACATGCAGGGCGACAGCCTCGTCCTGATGGAAGCCATCCTGATGTGTGTCATCTGCCCCTGTGCAACGGCAGCTGCTGTCGTCACCCAGAAACTCGGCGGATCATTGGAACAAATGACCACCTATACTTTCCTGTCCAACTTCATCACAGTCCTGCTGGTACCGGTCTGTTTCCCCATGATAGAGAAGTCTGCCGACATCACTTTCTGGGCAGCCTTTATCAAGATTCTACATGAGGTGTTTATGGTGTTGATCCTGCCGATGTTCCTGGCCTATATCGTAAAACACTATATGCACCGTCTGCACAAGAAAATCATCAGCGTAAGAGACCTGAGCTATTACCTCTGGGCCTGTTCGCTGATGATTGTAACGGGAACCACTGTGAAGAACATCGTCAATGCCAAGACCACCCTTGTGCTACTGATGGCCATCGCCTTTCTGGGCTTGCTGATGTGTGTGGTGCAGTTTGCTGTCGGACGGTTTATCGGCCACTATTTCAACCATACGCAGGAAGCAGGGCAGGCCCTCGGGCAAAAGAACACGGCCTTTGCCATCTGGCTCTCCACCGCCTATCTGAACCCACTATCGTCGGTGGGTCCCGGCTGCTATATCCTGTGGCAGAATATAGTGAACAGTATCGAGATCTTTATTTATTCTTCTCGTAATAGTCGAGGCCCTGCTTCACATTCTCGACAAGGGCTTCAGAAGTAAAGGTAGCTCCAGTGACGGCATCCACCTTCTTGGCCTTGGCAGCCTTGATGGTCAGACCATCCCAGGCATTCAGCATTGCCTTCTTCACCTGGGCCAGATACTTCGGTGTCTCCTGGTTCTTGAGCACCTCGATCTTCTCAATCTTGTTCTTCTTGATGTAGATCTTTACGGGTACGGGACCGTTATAGCCCTCCACATCCTTGGCGATGGTGGTGGTATTGACGATAACAGAGCCGTTCTCCTTGGTAATGGCACTATCCTGCTTGCCGGCACTCATCAGGGCCAAGGCAGCTATCAAAACGATAAAATACTTCTTCATCTTCCTATTTCTTATAACGTTTACTCTAATTAGACCGCAAAGGTACGAAAAAGTTTAGTATTGTTCATACGTAGTTCAACTTTTTTTTGTAATTTTGCAGCCTGATTAATAACTTTTAGCGCAAAAAGAATCATGAAGAAGATTACCATGACGTGGCTGGCGCTGATGCTGGCCATCATTGTTAATGCAGAGAAACGTGAGATTCACATCCTTGCTGTCAACGACATGCATGCCCAGATTGAGGTCTTTCCCCAATTAGCAGCGCTAGCCGACAGTCTCCGTACAATTGATCCTTCGCTGCTGATCTTCTCTGCAGGCGACAACCGTACCGGTAACCCCATCAACGACAAATACATTCTCCCCGCCTACCCGATGGTGGCCCTGATGAATCAGGTAGGATTCAACGGCTCCACCCTAGGCAACCATGAGTTCGACGTACATTCGCTGAAACGGCTGATCGGCCTTTCGAACTTCAGATACATCTGCGCCAACGCTTTTCCCTCCGATTCCTCTGGTATCAAACTGGTTCCCACTCAGGTGTTCGACGTCGAGGGACTGAAGGTTGGTGTCATCGGCTGCATCCAATTGAGTCCTGCCGGTATTCCCAGCACCCATCCCGACAATCTGGAGGGCATCAGTTTCAAGCCCGCCGAGGAGATCATCCCCCAGTATGAGAGTCTCAGCAAGGAATGTGACGTCACCATCCTGCTGTCGCATCTGGGTTATCCCGACGACATCAAGATGGCCGAAAAGTTCCCATGGCTGGATCTGATCATCGGCGGTCATACCCATACCCAGTTAAAGGGCGACGAGGTGAAGAACGGCGTGCTAATCACCCAAAATAGGAACAAGCTGCACCGTGTGACCTATATCACCCTCACCGTGGAAGACGGCAAGGTAGTGGATAAGAAAGCTGAATACATCGACGTGAGGAAATTCCCCAAGACCGTGAAGGTGGTTGAGGAGATGATCCGTTTCTACAATGACAACCCCACCCTGCGCCGTGTGCTGGCCGTTGCCGATACACCTTTCGAAACCCGCGAGGAGCTGGGATGCCTGATGTGCGATGCCTTCATGGCGGAGACCGGCTCGGAAATCGCCATTGAGAATCCGGGCGGTGTACGTATCGATACCCTTCCCCAGGGCGACATCACCGTGCGCAATGTGTTGGAGATGGATCCCTTCGACAACCATGCTGTCATACTGGAACTGACCGGTGACGAGATTGCCCACATGATGCTAACCTACTGTCACAACACGCTTCACAGTTTCCCGTACGTTGGCGGCATGCAATGTGTGATTACCCTTGAGAAGGATTTCCCGGAGAAAATCCAAAGCATCAGGTTGCTGACCCTTGAAGGCAAGAAACTGAACATGAAGAAGAAATACAAGGTGGTGACCAACAACTACATCCCTGCCACGAGTGAGATTCCCGAAGGCTCAGCCCACACGCTGAACCTGGAAACCAGTGACATCATCATGCAGTATCTTGAAAAGAAAGGGCAAGTCAGTTATCAGGGCGTCAGAAGACTGACGACAATACATGCCAAGTAGCCCCAGCCTTTCCCTTGACATATTGCCCGGCCAACTGGCCCTGGGCTTTCAGATAAGTTTCATCATCGATGAAACGGTTCATCTGTTGTTCGAAATCCTCGTAGCAGGAAATCTCAAAGCCACCGCTCTGCTTCAAGGCCTGAGCCTCCTGGAACCTTTCATTATTGGGCCCGAAGAACACAGGCACGTCCCAGACGGCAGCCTCCAGGAGATTATGGATGCCGACGCCGAAGCCACCACCGACATAAGCCACATCACCATAATGATAGATACTCGACAGCAGTCCAAAGCAATCGATGATCAGCACCTCAGCATCCTTTAATCTTTCGGAGTACACGGAGTTTTCGGAGAACTCTGAATATCTCACCACCTTACGGCTTTCGAGCAGTCTCTCTATCTGCTTGAGATGGTCCTCGCCAATCACGTGCGGGGCAATGATCAGCTTCCAATCGCGGCGCGTATTGAAATACTTAATGAAAATCTCTTCATCAGGCAGCCATGAAGAGCCCGCCACAAACACCTTCGCATCTTGCTTGAACGCCTCGACGATGGGCAGTTGCTTAGCGGCCTCCTTGATCTGGAGCACACGGTCGAAACGGGTATCACCCACGATAGACACATTGGTAATCCCAATCTTTGCCAACAGTTCTTTACTGATCTCATTCTGTACGAAGAAATGCGTGAAGCAGTTGAGCACACGCCCATACTGACGACCGTACCACTTGAAGAACACCTGATCGGGACGGAAGATGCTCGATACACTATAGACGGGCACATTCCTGTGCTTCAGGATATGCAGGTAATTGTACCAGAACTCATACTTAATGAAGAATGCCATCTCAGGACGTATCGTCCGCAGGAAACGCCGGGCGTTGGTGATGGTGTCCAACGGCAGATAACAGATAATGTCGGCACCCTCGTAGTTCTTACGCACCTCATAGCCTGAAGGCGAGAAGAACGTGAGCAGGATCTTATAGTCAGGATGGTCCTTACGCAACTGCTCCATCAGCGGCCGGCCCTGCTCAAACTCTCCCAGCGACGCTGCATGAAACCACACATATTTCGCCTCAGGATCAACCTTCTCCCTGAGAACCCGGAAGGCATCACGCTCACCACGCCACATCTTACGTACCTTCTCATTGAAAAGGCTGTAGATGACTACACCAAACTGGTAGAGGTATATAATCAGGTTGTATATCATCAGCCGAGCACTTCTATCGCACGTTTTGTCCGCCTGATGGTCTCTTCCTTACCCAGGAAGGCGGAGATATCAAACATGCCAGGACCCTTTCCCTCGCCCACAAGTGCCAAGCGCCAGGCGTTCATCACATTACCGAGCTTATACTCTTTCTGCTCCACCCAGGCATGCACAATCTGTTCCTGATTCTCCAACGAGAAGTCATCGATACCCTCCAGTACGCCAATCAATTCCGTCAGCACCTGAGCAGAATCATCTTTCCAACGTTTCTTCGCAGTCTTCTCGTCATATTCGGTGGGTGCCTCGAAGAAGAACGAGCACAGGGGCCACAGCTCCTTGACAAAACTGACACGGTCCTTCATCATCGCCGTCACTTCCGTCACACGCTCCAGTGTCTCGTCAGGACAATGTTCCTTCACGATGGGATAGAACAGCGAGGCAATCTCCTCTACCGATTTCTTCAGGATATACTCATGATTAAACCAGATGCCCTTATCGTAGGCAAACTTCGCACCGGCTTTCGAACATTTCGAGATATCAAAGAGCGGCACCAGTTCATCAAGTGTAAACAACTCCTGCTCCGTACCCGGGTTCCAACCCAGCAGGGCAAGGAAGTTGATTACAGCTTCGGGGAAATAGCCGTCCTCACGATAGCCGCGGCTTACTTCGCCCGACTTCGGATCATGCCACTCCAATGGGAATACGGGGAATCCCAAACGGTCACCGTCGCGCTTCGAGAGCTTGCCCTTGCCGTCAGGCTTCAGCAACAACGGCAGGTGAGCAAACTGCGGCATGGTATCCTCCCAGCCGAAAGCCTTATAGAGCAGCACGTGCAACGGAGCACTCGGCAACCACTCCTCACCACGGATGACGTGGGAGATCTCCATCAGATGATCGTCAACGATATTCGCCAGATGATAGGTCGGCAACTGGTCCGCACTCTTATAGAGCACCTTGTCGTCGAGGATATCGCTCTTCACACGCACCTCACCACGTATAAGGTCGTTGACCAGCACCTCCTCGCCGGCGTCTATCTTGAAGCGTACCACATACTGCCTGCCGTCGGCTATCAGCTGATCCACCTCTTCCTTCGGCAGTGTCAGTGAGTTACGCATCTGTGAACGAGTATGACAGTCGTACTGGAAATTCTGGATTTCCGCACGCTTTGCCTCAAGCTCCTCAGGGGTATCGAAGGCGATATAGGCCTTACCGGCATCCAGCAGCTGCTTTACATATTTCTTATATATGTCACGACGCTCACTCTGACGGTAGGGACCTTTGTCACCTCCAAAGCTGACACCCTCGTCGAACTGGATGCCCAGCCATTTGAACGACTCGATGATATATTCCTCAGCTCCTGGTACAAAACGGTTGCTATCGGTATCTTCGATGCGGAAGACGAGGTCGCCGCCATGTTGTTTTGCAAACAGATAATTATACAATGCGGTACGCACACCACCAATATGTAAAGCGCCTGTAGGGCTCGGTGCAAAACGCACCCTGACTCTTCTTTCTGACATATTATTTAGTTAATTTGAGTGCAAAGGTACAAAAAAATAGTGAATAATGAATAGTGAATAGTGAATTATTTTGTATCTTTGCAGCAAAAATATACCGTCATGAACAGTTTTAACCTGAAAACAGACATCACCTGGCGCGACTTTCTGATTCGTGTCGGGCTCATCGTGGTCACCGTCGCCATCATCACCTGGTTCCTTCCCAGTGATACAAGCACCGCCTTCAAGATGGAAAAAGGAAAACCCTGGAACTATGCCGACCTGCGGGCACCGTTCGATTTTCCCATCCTGAAGACCGACGAGGCCGTCAAGGCAGAGCGCGACAGTCTGCTGCAGCAATACGAGCCCTACTTCAACCTGAACAAGTTGACAGAGACGACGCAGATCCGCCAGTTCGCAAAGGACTACAACCAAGGCATCCCCGGCATTTCCAACGATTATATCAGCATCATCGCCAACCGGCTTCTTGACATATACAAGCAGGGCGTAATGAGCACCACCGACTATGCCATGGTAAACAAAGACACCACCCGCATGATCAGGATTGTCAGTGGTAAGACCGCCGTCAGCGTAAGGATCAACAAAATATATTCTACGGTCTCGGCCTACGAGCAGCTCTTCCTCGACCCTGAACTCGAGAATCATCGGGAAATCCTGCAGAAGTGCAACCTCAACGACTATATCACGCCCAACCTGACATACGACAAGGAGCGCAGCGAAGCCAGCCTGAGCGACCTCACCAACAGTATTCCCCTGGCAAGCGGCATTGCCCAACGCGGGCAGAAGATCATCGACAGAGGAGATATTGTTGACAACAAGACCTACAACATCCTCCTTTCCTACCAGAAGGAGCTGGAGCGTCGCGAGAAGACCGACCAGCAGATCAGTGTCACGATCATGGGACAGATACTCTACGTGGCCATCCTCATCATCTGTCTGACCGTTTACCTCACGCTTTTCCGCAAGGACTATTTCGAGAAGCTCAGGTCCATAACCATGCTCTACTCGCTGATCATCTTCTTTATCATCATCGCTTCGCTCATGGTCAGCAACAACATCCTGCATGTCTATATCATCCCGTTTGTGATGGTACCCATCTTCATCCGGGTGTTCCTCGATTCGCGTACCGCTTTCATGGCCCACTCTGTCATGATCCTCATCTGCGCGTGCGCCTTGCAGCGTCCGTTGGAGTTTGTGGCAGTAGAGGCTGTCGCCGGCATCGTGGCCATCTTCGCCCTGAGAGAGCTCTCCAGCCGTTCACAGTTGTTCTGGACAGCAGTATTTGTGACCTTGGCGGCCTCACTGACAAACCTCTCGCTCGACTGGATCATGAACGACAACATCTCGAAGATCAACATCAGCGAATACAACTACCTGTTTGTCAATGGCATCTTCCTCTTCTGCTCCTACCCGCTGCTCTATCTCATCGAGAAGGCCTTCGGTTTCACCTCCAACATCACGCTGATCGAGCTCTCAGATATGAACAAGGAGGTGCTCCGTCGTATGAGCGAGGTAGCCCCCGGCACCTTCCAGCATTCCATCCAGGTGGGCAACCTGGCAGCAGAGATAGCCAATAAGATCGGCGCAAAGAGCCAGCTCGTGCGTACCGGAGCCTATTACCACGACATCGGCAAGATCCTGAACCCCATCTATTTCACGGAGAACCAGTCGGGCGTCAATCCCCATGAGAGCATGACCTTCGTGGAGAGTGCCCAGATGATCATCAGTCATGTGACGGAAGGTCTGAAACTGGCAGAGAAATACAACCTGCCCGATGTCATCAAGGATTTTATCTCCACCCATCACGGTCTCGGAAAGGCCAAGTATTTCTATGTCAAACAGAAGAATGCCTTCCCCGACGAGGCTGTCGACGACCTTCTCTTCACCTATCCCGGACCCAATCCGTTCACCAAGGAACAGGCCATCCTGATGATGGCCGATTCGGTGGAAGCTGCCTCACGGTCATTGCCCGACTATACGGAGAAGACCATCCGCGAATTGGTGAACCGCCTCATTGATGCACAAGTGGCAGAGGGCTATTTCAAGGAGTGTCCCATCACCTTCCGCGACATCGCCTATGCCAAGACCGTCCTCATCGAGAAGCTGAAGACCATCTACCACACGCGCATCAGCTACCCCGAGCTGAAGAAATAACTGCACAAAATTGCACATTTGTGCATATTTGTGTGCAATTTCCGTTAATATTCGTTAACTTTGTGCGCGCAAACAACGCGTTTCAGAACATTCTGCCTACCTTTGCAGCCGTTTTTTAAAGATTGTTTTAGGAATATGAACACAATTAAAGGAATGATGCTCGGCGTGATGCTGACATCTGCAACCATCGCCACAGCAGGTGGCATCTTAACCAACACCAATCAGAGTATCGATTTTCTGCGTAACCCCGCCCGCGATGCTGCCATCGGCCTCGACGGCGTGTATAGCAACCCCGCTGGCGTGGCCTTCCTGCCTGAAGGATTCCATCTGGGCTTCAACTGGCAGTATGCCCACCAGACGCGTACCATCACCAGCACCAATCCCGTATTTGCCTTAGGGCGGAAGAATCAGGGACAGACCACCAAGCAGTTCGAGGGCGTGGCCGATGCCCCTTTCATCCCCTCCCTTCAGGCTGCTTATAATAAAGGAGATTGGAGCCTGCAGTTCAATTTCTCCGTACCCGGTGGCGGCGGCAGCTGTGAGTTTGCCGACGGTCTGGGTTCTTTCGAGAGCGTCGTGGGAGGCATCGCCCATCAGCTAGGCGGCCTGGATCAGATTGCCACAGCCCTCGGACAACAGGCACCCGGTGTCACCGGCTACGACATGGACGGTTACATGCAGGGCCGTAACTATTACTTCGGTTTCCAGCTCGGAGCCGCCTATAAGATCCTGCCCAACCTCTCCGTCTATGGAGGACTGCGGTTGCTCTACGGCACCGCCACCTATAAGGCCAAGATCAGCAACATCCAGGTGAAGACCGTCGGCGGCTATGTCGACTTCGGCAGTTTCATGCAGTCAGCTACAGCCTTGGTCGATGGTGGCATCACGACCGTCAACAACGGTCTGGCACAGGTCAATGCCGGTATGGCACAATATGAGGCAGCAGGCGCCACCGCCCTGCCCGAGTATCAGCAGTTGGCAGCCAGAAAGGCACAGCTCGAAGGAACGGTAGCCACCCTGCAAGGCACCAGCCAGAGCCTCAATGCCCTGCAGAAATACTCTCAGGGTGTGAACCTGCTCTGCAACCAGTCGAGTGTAGGTGTCGCCCCCATCATCGGCATCGACTATAAGTTCGGCCGTTTCAACATCGCCGCCAAGTACGAGGCCAAGACACAGATCCGCATGCTGAACGAGTCCACCGTCAACGAAGCCAGCGAGATAGCTGCCGTCAACAAGTTCCGCGACGGTGAGAAGATCGATGAGGACTCTCCTGCCCAGCTCGCACTCGGTGCCATGTGGAGCCCCATCGATGCAGTACGCCTCAACCTGGGCTATCATCACTTCTACGACACTAAGGCGCGCTGGTATGGTAATACGCAGGAACTGCTCGATGGTGGTACCAATGAATACCTCGGCGGTGTGGAATGGGATGTCACCGACCGTCTGACCATCTCTGGTGGTGGACAGTTCACCCGCTACCAGCTCACCGACAAGTATATGAACGACATGTCGTTTGTGGTCAACTCCAGCAGTGTCGGTTTCGGCTTCAACTACAAGGCCACTGACCAGATCACCCTGAAGGCCGCCTACTTCCAGACCAACTACGGCGATTACGACCGCACGGACTATCCCACAGCCGGCGTCAGCGACAGCTTCACCCGCACCAACCGTGTGCTTGGCATCGGCTGCGAACTGAACTTCTGAATATTAAGACACCTCAAAATTGTAAAGAAACACGAGCCGTAATGTCGTGGGCAGTGACCCGTAATGTCGTTGACGACGACATTACGGGTCGTTCATGGTGTGCCATAAGGCCAATATTTCTGGCGAATTTGGCTGAACTGTTCTTTATAACCGTTTTAATAATTCTATGAGAACCTTCCAGATATCTTCGATGGTAGAAAGTTCAACCCGTTCACTTGTTGAATGGGGCTCCACGATCCGGGGACCTATACTGGCAATCTGAATACCCGGATAATGCTGCACGAAGAATCCGGCCTCAAGCACAAAGTGCATAGCCACCATACGTGGCCTCCAGCCCAACACATCCTGGAACGTATTGCTAACCAGCTGGAGGAATGGCGACTGCTGATCTTCCTGCCATGCCGGGGCTGACATCACGACTTCGGAATGGGCACCGCTATCCTTAAACGTCTTGGCAATAGCCTTGCTTAGTGCATCCATATCGTCGTCGATGAAACTGCGTGTGTGGGTAGAGACAAAGATATGTTCCTCTTCCGTCACGACACGCCCGATATTATTCGACGTTTCCACTGTATCAGGCATCGCCTCACTCATTCTCACCACCCCTTGAGGCACCTCACACAAGCAGGTCATCAGTGCCTGGAAAGTTCTTGGCGAGATAACGGTTTCCTGGGGTTCACAGGCTTCGATGAGACACTTCACATCTGGGTCCTGAGGGTATTCATCATGCAACCAATCGCATGGATGCTTAAAATCAAGAATCAAGGCTTGAGATTCTGCCGATGGACATGCTATCACCATCTCGCCCTTTGAGGCAATCGAAGCATTGGCCTCACCTATGTCGATAGTTGCCAGGCTGAAGTCATGTTTCTCCGAAAGAGACAATAAAATAGCAGCTGCTGCCTTAACGGCCGAACAACGTCCTTTATTGATGTCGACACCAGAGTGTCCACCCAATCCGCCTTCTATGCGGATGCGGTACCAGCTTCTGTCATCAGGAGCGGGCTCATGCAGCATCGGTATACGGTGAAACTGCAGGCAGGCTCCTGCAGCACCTGTGGTGATGGTGTCATAGTCTTCTGAGTCGAGGTTGATGACTTTCCGCCCTTTCAGGAAGTCCTTGCTCAGTTGCGATGCACCTGACATACCATCTTCCTCGTTCGTTGTCGTGATGACTTCGAGGGCAGGATGCTCAATACGGTCATCTTCAAGTACTGCAAGTGCCATCGACAGCCCGATGCCATTGTCGGCTCCGAGTGATGTGCCATGTGCCTTCATCCAGCCATTCTCCTCGTAGGGCTCGATAGGGGTGTTCAGCGGATCGCTCATACCCACGCATACCATATCCATATGGTTAAGCAGCACAACAGGCTCATGGTCCTCATATCCTTTGCTTGCTGGCTTGCGTATCACCACACAATTCTCCTTGTCACGTTCGTACGTCATATTCAGACGTTCAGAAAAACGGCACAGATAGTCGGCCACCCGCTCCTCATGATGTGAAGGGCGCGGTATTCTGTTCAGTTCACTAAAGATGCTGAAAACCCGTTCAGTAGTAATCATTCGTTCTTCTGCCATAATCGATATATTTATGATTTCAGTTT
>JAEEGJ010024253.1_pt1 | contig 12599 bp, 8 predicted proteins | sample 8958761 | NCBI WGS metagenome assembly JAEEGJ01 (sample SAMN16246546, study PRJNA631951) | gut metagenome | biome: gut microbiome; feature: rumen; material: RS-attached | host: Bos | place: Iran: Karaj | collected 2018-10 | reverse complement strand
CGTCGGAGACACCGTCGGCAGTATTTTCCGCTTTCATCGTACCGACACCAGTAACCTCCCCGGGGATGTTGTTTTTGTCGCCCACGGTCACCTCAATCGTCGCGTCACCACCTCCTTGGACAATGGAGAGATGGGCGAACATGTGTCCGTCGTAAACATAGCCTTCATCCAATACTATCTGGAGCTCGCCTAACATCGGACCAATCCAGTCTTCGGGATTGAACTGTTCATCCGTGCCCGGAGCAATCACGATTGTCTGCTCCTTGGTGAAGCACAACACGCCCAAACGCTCCTCCATCTCTATGTCCGTGAGTCGTATCGTGCCAATCGGCATGGGGAACGCGCCAAGATCAATTACGAGGTTGGAGAGCTCAAAATTATAGGTTTCATCGGGTTTTTCGGCCAAATATACAGTGATATCACCACAAGGCATAGGCTCCCCGCCCATATTAACTGTGAGTGATTCTGCGAACTCCTGAGGTGCAGGAATTTCATGGAACTGCACCTGATATTCTACCGGCTCCAACTCGTAGTCGTACCCATCCTCCTGACTCAGAGTAATCGTGTAAACTGCCGTCTCGGAATCAAAAGATGTGGTTACTACGCCATAACCCTTAGTGATTACTTCACATTCCTTCGTCTCGTCGTAATAAATCTCCGAGAGGTCTATCTTGCCCTCTTCATCGGGCGTATAGCTCTCGCCGTCGTAGTCGAACGATACCATCTCCAAAGTAGGAGTCGGCACAGCCAGGAGTTCAATATCTACCACAGAGAACCACTGATGAATCGTCTCTGCAGAAGCATTGAATTTCACCGTGACGTTTCCGCGCTGCTTCATATCAATAGCTATATAGCGATATTGCCAACCTCGACCTGCACCGTCGTTGCAGTAAACACCATTGCTGGAGAAGTTCACATTGCCCTCGACATCGATACCGTATCCGTAATCATCTTTGGCGGGGAATGCCACCTCAACACCGTCCACACTCATCTTGGCCTGTGCGAAAATGCTGCTTCGACCGGCAGCTTTAAGCAGATACTGTCCGGCAGGAAGCTCAACGGTCTGCTCTGCTGATGCCGACCAACTGCTCTCTGCCCAATGATCTGAGTGCATCTCGTAGTAGATTCTATCAGGATCGCCGCTCCAGTGCTGGCTCTTGTTGGTAACGAGATCGGTGGTCCAACGGCTGTTGTCGGTGAGATCGGTGGTACCAAGCAGAATCGTGCGATCTTCCGTATACTTGTCACTCACATACTGCGCTTCATCCAGACGCAAATGATCAAGCAGCGACTGCAACTCACTCGCACTCTCGCTCGTTTCTATGGCACGGCGCACTTCTTCTACGTCCATGCCTATCTGTTCTGCACGCAGCATCTCCTCTTCAAGTGCCTTGCGTACCATATACAACTTATATTCGTTCACATCGTAGAGCTGCCACTTACCTGCATCGGAAGAGCCATTGTCAGCATAAGTGAGTTCCGAACCGTTGCCGGTCAGATAAGCAGTATAACTTGCCTTGCTCCACACGCCGTAGTTCCAAGAGGTGGTGGCACTGAAATTGTAGCCTTTGACATCACCGGCAATTGTCAGCACCGTAGCTTCGGAAGCATCCGTTTTAATCGTAATACTCTTAGGCTTATTATTTCCAAAAATACCGCTATTACCTACAATCGTGATATTGACACTCTTGCCTTCTACGGCACGAACGGTGTTATCCTCTCCTATAATCCACTCCGTCACGGCGTCAACACCGAGTCTGTTATCATCTCTAAGGAAGAGGCCGGTGGCCTTATTGAAGATATAATAGGTATTATTCTTCACAAGTTCCACAGGCTGCGGCACATCAGTAGCGGGGGCATCGCCACCTTCGTCACCGCCTTCGTCATCACCACTTTCTGCGTCTTCGCCGCCTGTGAAAGCAATCTGATAAACATGCACGTTGGCAGGATCTTCGGAGACGTTGTCGCCCTCTACGGTCACCGTCAGCGTTTTGATGCTACTCTCAAACTTCCAAGAAGCCTTTGCGCCGCGTCCATTGGTTACTATGTTACCCATCTTCTCACGCGAGAAATCCTCAGAAACCAGTTCGCTGCCCAAGATGTTCTCTCCGCCATAGTTGATGGCAGTAGCTTCGCTATTGTAAATCATCTCTATATCGTCAATATAGAGATAATCTGCGGCATTGCCGCCACCCGGATCCGAACATGTGGAGACATTGACCAGAGCATAGTAAGGCTGCTCCTCGGAAAGCCATTCGAAAGGAACGGTATATTCCGTCCAATCGTCATTGCTCACGATACGATCACCGGAAAGAGCCTGACCTACGAGGATAGCTGTGTTACGATCTGCATACACTGGGTCCTGATAGTAGCCCTTCGTGGTGAGCAGCACACTGCAGTTTCCTGTCTTCACGCCGGAGAACTTCACCCAGAAACGCACAGCATCGGGACGACCCGAGAAACGCATTGCCTGATCCTCACGAGCTTCGTTGATGTAGTTGTAGTTGCCAGATGCATCTGTGGCACTCGACGAACCCATATTCACGCAACCCGTCGTGAGGTTGCCCTGAGCTACGACGCCGAACACAGAACGAGACGTGATGCGGCAAGAATACTGTCCGGCAGATTCCGGACGAACATCCTCATCTTTATAAATCTGAGGCGTAGTGCCGGTACCAAAACTCTTCATACCGCCGGTGGCATCGTAGAAAGAACTCCACGAAACAGGTTCTTCACATACCTTGGTTGCGGTATATTCCACCGTCTCCCAATTTTCAAAATCTCCGTTCGCAAGTTGGAATTGCGCATGTGCTGCAATAGCTGCTACGACACAAAGAAATGTCACTAAGATCTTTTTCATATTATTCCCTCTATTTATATTTATTCTTTCTTCTCAAATTTAACTCTCTCTCACTTTTTAGCTCCAGAGAACTGGATATGATATACGTGCTTGTTCGCAGCGTCCTCCCTGATGTTTTCACCCTCTACTGTCACAACGAGTTTGCTGCCGGCTTCGTCATACTTCCACGATGCTTTTGCGGCCCTTGCATTAGTGGTGATTTTACCCATCTTATCCGGGCTGAATTTTTCTTCCACCCTGTCACTTTTGAGGATATTGTGCCCATCGTAGAGAACGGACGTTGCCTCGCTGTTGTAAACCATCTCTATGTCGTCCACATAGAGATAATCCTTGGCATTTCCCTTGCCTGCCTCCGCATTTGTCGAGACTTCCACCAAAGCATAGTATGGATCTGCGTCTGAGGTTTTCCAGTCAAAAGGAATCGTATATTTCGTCCATTTGTCGTTGCTCACAATACGGTTGGCCGAAAGTGCCTGCGCCACAAGAGTGGCTTTATTCCTGTCTTTATATTCCGGATCCTGGAAATACCCCTTGGATGTGAGAAACACCCTGATGACTCCTGTGTCCACTCCGGAGAACCTCACCCAAAGACGTACTGCGTCGGGATGACCGCTGAAGCGCATCGCCTGATCGCTGCGAGCCTCGTTGATATAGTTGTAGTTGCCGGAAGCATCCGAGGCCGACAGGGAACCCATGTTCATGCAACCGTTTGTCACCGTACCCTGAGCCACAACACCAAACACCGAGCGGGATGTCAGGCGACAGGAGAAGCGACCAGGCGAACCGGGTCGGTTCTCCTTCTCCTTATGTATTTGCGACTTGGTACTCGTACCGATTTTCTTATGGCCGCCCGTTGCATCGTAGAATGAGCTCCAGCCCACAGGCTCATCACAGACTTTGGAGGAGGTGTATGTCACCTTCTCCCAAGTCTCAAAATCCCCGTTTGCCAACTGATACTGTGCTCTCGCTGTCAGTGAGACGAGCATCAGCAGCAAAGCAACTCCGTGTTTTGCCATAACAAGTTGGTATATAGCCGTTTAATTTACTATTTTCCCTTATTTCGCAACTTTTACGCCGTCCACGATGTAGATCTGGCCGGGCTGCATTTCCTTCACCTCACGACCGTTCAAATCATAGATCTTGCCGGTTGTCTGAGCCTTCTTCGTCACCTTGACGTTCTTCACGCCAGTTGGATCAGTACCCAATTCCACATATACCTGCATATCATCGCTCAAAGGAATGTCGATGGTAACATAGAGGTGCTCGTCGTTGTACTGACCCGACATCTCCAGAGGTATCTCGCCAAGCATAGGACCCATCCAGAAGTCATAGCTGGGATCGTCGCCTTCCTCGATTTCGATATACTGATTGGCTGCAAACGTCGTCTTGCCATCGGCCTTTGTCGCAGGAATATCAGATACAACAATGTTACCTACAGGCAAAACAGCGTCGCCAGTATCCAGAACAAAGTTCTTCAACGTGAAATTAATCGTATTGTCAGCATTCTCTGTCACGTATACCGTAGCAGCATAGGGACCGCTCTTCTCTTCGTTTACTGTCACGTAAAGAGGATCGTCTGTAAATACCTTTTCGTCGTAAACCATCTCGATATCGTCAATGTAGAGATAGTCGTTAGCCTTACCCTTGCCGGGATAAGCGTTGGTGGAGGCGTTGATCTGGATGTAAGCGGGCTCAACAGCGTTGTTGGTGTATTCGAAGGGAATGGTCAACTCTACCCACTTGCCGCCGTTATACTCAATCTCCTTCACGGCTGAAGCCACGACAAGTGCTTTGTTCTCAGGCGTGTCGTTCTCGGGCAGGCCATAAGAGATGTAGTCGGCATCGCTGTGGATGATGGCCGAGAACTTGGCCTTGTCATACTCACCGTAGCCAGTGCCGCCCTGCGTATACTTCACCCACACCTTCACAGCCGAAGGTCTGCCGGTGAAGGGCATGGCGCAAGGAACGCCGACTTTACCGTTGGCGCTGGCAGCACCCTCACGATCGGTGTAGTTATAGTTTGCTTTGTTGGCTGCACTGGTAGAACCGGCATGCACGCGTCCGCTGGTCAGATTGCCCTGAGCGACTACGCCAAACACCGAACGAGCCCAGATGGAGCAGGAATACTGTCCGTTAGAGCCGGGGCGCACGTCGGTGGAGCGCTTCACCTGTCGGTTGCTGCTGCTATAGCCCATACCTGCCCAAGTTCCGGTAGCCGTCTGGAAAGAATTCCAGTTGTCGGGCAGGTTTTCGCCGTCGAAGGTCCAAGACTCAAAATCGCCGTTGGGCACCTGAGGCTGATCGTCAGCCATTACATTGCTGCCGAGCAAGAGGGCAGCGCTCATCAGAAAGAGTACACTTTTTTTCATAATCAATCTCCTTATATTTTTTACCTTTTATATATATACGTATGTTTGCGTTCTCTCCATCAATAGCGATAGGCCAGACCGATGGTGGCGTAGAGGTTGTACATCGGGAACTGGACGGCCTTGAAGTCGGGATACATCGCATTGGTGAGACCCCAATCCAAAGTGCCGAACACGTTCATGTGCTTCAGCGCCTTCCAGTCGAAGGTTATCTCGAGACCGGCGCCCCACTGGCGCATCTTGTTCTCGCCGTCGACGTCGGCAAAGTCGTAGCTGTTGGTGCCGCGACCGATTTCCTGCTTCTGTCCCGTAGGCGTATCCACGCGCAGATAGCTGACGCCCTCATCGTTTTCATAGACTTCACCGTTGAAACCGGTGCTGGTGTAGAACTGGATGTAGGGGCCGAAACTCAGATTCCATCGCGCCGACATGGCAAAGGTGGCCACCACGGGAATGGTGAAGCCCCAGAAGGTGGCGTTCGTCACATCGCAACCGGTGTAGTAGCCCTCGATGGCATCGCCTTCCATCTCCATGCGCATGTAGTAGCCCTTCACTTCGGCTACGGTGTGGAAGCCCTCATAGAAGAAATGCAGACCGGAGGCGATACCCCAACGGCGGGTGAACATCTTGTAGCCGTCAACGCCCACATTGAAGCCGCCTTTGGGCGCAAACTCCTTGATCTTGCGGATCTCAGCGGGAGGGGGCAGCGGCGTCGTGCCGCCGATCACGTATCCGGCTCTCACGATGAAGCCGGCCTTGGTGGATTTGCTGGTGGGACCGTACTTTTCCCATTTCGCGGCGTTGTCCTCTGCCTGCATGCCGACAGCCATCAGCGTCAGCACGGCCAATATGATATATTTTGCTGATTTCATTGTGTTTCCTTATTAATTATTGTTGACCACACCGTCTCGCTCATCCTTCTGCATCTCGATGACGATGTTGTCGATGTAGAACTTCGAATCCAAGGCGCCACGGAAGTCTGCACCCTGCCAGCCGGAAGAGAAGCCGATGATCATGCTGTAGCCCATGTTCTTGAGCACCTCGGGATCGGGTTCTTTGGTGTACTCCAGCTCCAGCGTGAAGGTCTGCCATTCGGCGGTGATGCCGTGAATGGGATGACCGGTCTCCTGATTGCTGCCGTCGGCGTTGTAGCGGTGCTTGATACGGGCTTTGCCGATGATACTGGGATCAGTCAACACGTTGGTGCCGTCGAGCATGCCGCCGGGCACGTCGTTGCGGAAGAAGACGACATAGGCGTCAGGCTCGTCCACAATACCGGGGAGCACATGCTTGTCCTCGTCCCAGTAGTTGGGACCAGGAATATACTTCATATCCACCGTCATAGACAAGGGCTTGCGGTCAATCGGCGTGCCGAACTGGGTGGCCAGACGGGCGGAAGAACGCGACTTCAGAGCCTTGGCCGGATCGAACTCGCCGTTGAACAGACTGCCCGCAGCGATGTAAATTCTGGCCATAGCGCCCAATCCGCCGGTCGAGAGGGTCTGCATCAAGAGGCAGTTGGACCCGTCGGGACCCTCACCGAAGCCCACCGTCGTGGGATACTGCTCAGGCGTGGCATTCGTGCCGCGGCTCATCGCGAAGCCGGGGTTGCCGTTCTTCCAATAAGGATCATCGGGATTGTAGAACAGAGAAGATATTGCTCTGGGGTCCTGGGGCTTGAACTTGAAGTAGCCCACGCCCATCTTGGTCTTGCTGTACTGATAGTATTCAAACTCATCATTGAAATCAAAGGCGAATTCCGGTGTGCTCATCGGCTGATTCACCATGGAGAGCTCATACTGCTTGCTCCAGGCTTTGTCCTCCGAGATCACCTCAATGATGGTCTTCTTCTCATCGGCAAATTCTACCACTTCACCGTTGTTGAAGAGACGCTTCGAGCCGTCACCGCCATAGATATACACGGTGGCGCCGGGAGTTGTTGTCAGAAAGACGGGATAACTTCCGGGCACTGCAGTGTTCTTCACCAACCAGGTGATGTACTGGCCTTCCGGCGAGGTGGAAACTTCTGCCTTCAGAGTGTCGGCGACACGCTCGGGCGCGAACAGGGAGGTCGGCTGGTCCACATGGACCCAAATGCTCTCCACATCGCACTCCATATTGGCAGGCTCTTCGGAGCAGGCGCACACCATCAATGCAAGAGCACCGAAAGAAAAGAGATTCTTAAAATTCATAGGCGTTTTTGTGGTGTTTTGGCGGCCGCAGACGAGTTTTATCGCACAAAAATCGGCTCGCTTGATTATTTCGGCTGCAAAGGTACGACAATATTTACACACACGCGGGAGAAAGTGGTAAAAGAGCCTCGTTTGACCATTTTTTACAACATTTTGTCCGGTTCCATCGTAAAATAGAAAATTCCGAGAAACTTTATCTTCACAATATACAAATTATTGATTTCATCGGGATCATATCAGCCTCATCTATCGCTCATCTATCGGGGAAGTATCGGTCATCTATCGATGATCTATCGGAAAAACTGCAGTGATGCAGCAGTGATGCAGCAGTGATGCAGCAGCGATGACGCAGGGCTGAACGAAAGTAAAACGAAACGAAGGAATGACGGCCGTTCAAAGAGATTTGAAGAAAGTTGAAAAAAAGTTGAAAAAAAATCGTTCCATTTCAAATAATTGTTGTACCTTTGGAGCGGAAATCATCTTTTATCTCAACATAAGTTTTAATCAATTCGGCCAACGTGTTCATTCCCAGCTACCATACACCGGTAATGCTCCAGCCCTGTCTGTCCGGCTTAAATCTGCAGAAGGACGGCACTTACCTGGATCTCACCTTTGGTGGCGGCGGACACTCACGGGGCATCTTGTCCGAACTGGGGAAAAACGGGCGGCTTTTTGCCTTTGATCAGGACCTCGACGCCATCCGCAACGCAGAGGCCCTGGGTGAGGATAAAAGGCTGAGTTTCATCAGAAGTAACTTCCGGTATTTAAAGAATTGGGTTGAATACTACGGCATCGAGCCGGACGGTATTCTGGCCGATTTGGGCGTATCGAGCCATCATTTGGACGCCGGCGAGCGGGGATTTTCCTTCCGCAGCGACGCCCCTCTGGATATGCGCATGAACCAGAAGAGCCGGCTCACGGCAGCCCGCATCGTGACGGAATACACCGAAGAGCAGCTCGCCTCCGTGCTGCGTCTCTATGGAGAGGTGAAAGAGGCCGGTCGTGTGGCCCGCGCCATCGTGGCTGCCAGAAGCGCCGCCCCGCTGGAAACCACGGGAGCGCTGGCGGAAGCCGTCGGCAAAGCCCTGCCGCGCGACCGGGAGAAGAAGGAGCTGGCCAAAGTGTTTCAGGCCCTGCGCATCGAGGTCAACGGCGAGATGACGGCTCTCGGCGAGATGCTGCAGCAGGCCGCAGAAGTGCTCAAGCCGGGCGGACGCCTCGTCATCCTCTCCTACCACTCCCTGGAGGACCGGCTGGTCAAGAACATGATACGCTCGGGCAACATCGAGGGCCGCACGGAGCAGGACCTCTACGGCCGAACCCGCTCTCCGTTGCGCGCCGTGGGCAAGGGCGTGGCAACGCCCGACGACGGTGAAATCAGTGAAAATCCCCGTGCACGTTCTGCCAAACTGCGCGTGGCCGAAAAAGTGAACGAACAGGAATAAATCAGCAGGAGATACAGTCAAACAAGAGAAGCAGCGCAACAGCATGGACGGAGATTTAAAGAAACTGCAGCAACGCATCATGAGCGACGAGGACGACAAACAGCGCATCCTCGACGTGATGAAGTCACTGAGCATCAACGGCCAGTGGTTCAAGCGGCAACTGGGCGTGCTGATCATCATCATGATCGGCATCATCTGGTATGTCACCAACCGCTATCAGGCCCAGCAGGAGATCATCGAGGAGGAAAAGCTGCAGAAAGAGCTGGACGACTGGAAGTTCCGCTGCCTCACCCGCAACAGCGAGCTGACGCTGAAGACCCGCCAGAGCAAGGTGGAAGATCTGCTGCACCAGTACGGTGACTCCACGCTGCAGATCGGCATAGAACCCCCATTCGCATTGAGATGAAAGCAGACAAGAAAAACAGCATTCTGAGATTTGCCATCATCATTGCGATGCTGACTCTCGTGGGCGCGTACATTATAATAACGGCACTCAACACGATGATCTACCGCCACGACTACTGGCAGGCTGTGGCTTCGCGTTTCGTTACGGAAAATCTGCCCATTCCGGCCGCGCGCGGCAACCTCTACGACAGCGAAGGCCATCTTCTGGCCGGCAGCGTGCCCGAATATCGCCTCTACATGGACTATGTGGTGATTGACCCCAACGAGAAGTCGCGCATCAAGACGCAGGCCTTCCGCGACAGCGTGTTCACCGCCAAACTGGACAGCATCTGCATGGGTCTGGCCCGCATCTTCCCCGACAAGACCGAAGAGTTCTTCCGCCAGCGCCTGCTCGAAGGCAAGAGAAAAGGCAGTCACGCCTGGCGCATCTACCCCTACAACGCCACCTACATCCAATACATGGAGTGCAAGGAGCTACCCCTGTTCCGCGAATCGGTGTTCAAAGGCGGATTCCGCGGCGAAAAGATCATGCAGCGCAAGCACCCCTACGGATCTTTGGCCAAAGCGCTCTTGGGCGACCTCTACAGAGACACCGACGCCGCCAAGGGCGGACTGGAAATGAGCTACGACAGCATCCTGCGCGGCACCAACGGCGTGAGTCACCGCATGAAGGTGCGCAACCAGCGCATCAGCTTCGTGGACCAGCCCCCCGTGGACGGCAACGACCTCGTAACCACTCTGGACATCAACATGCAGGACGCCGCCGAGAAGGCGCTGCGCAAAATGATACGCGAAATCGGCGCCGAGACGGGCGTCTGCATCCTGATGGAAGTCGCCACGGGCGACATCAAGGCGATGGTCAACCTGCACCACATCGGCGGCGGCGACTACGTGGAGGACTACAACCACGCCGTGATGGACCTCTACGAGCCCGGTTCCACCTTCAAGACCGCCAGCATCATGGTGGCGCTGGAAGACGGTGTGATCACCCTCGACGACCACGTGGACTGCACCGGCGGCGTGCAGATGATGCACGGACGCCCCATGCGCGACCACAACTGGCGTCGCGGCGGCTACGGCGTACTCTCCGTGCCCGAAGTGCTGATGTATTCGTCCAATCTGGGCGTCTCCAAGCTCATCGACAAATACTACCACAACGACCCCGACAAATACGTCCGCGGCCTCAACCGCGAAGGCGTCGGACTGCCGCTCGACCTGCCGCTGCCGGGCGCCAAGAATCCCCGTGTGCGCCATCCGCGCAAGGACAAGACGGGCAAACATTGGGCCAACTGGTATGAGACGGCCCTCCCCTGGATGAGCATCGGCTACGAAACCCAGCTGCCCTTCATCGCCACCCTGACCTACTACAACGCCATAGCCAACGGCGGACGCATGCTCAAGCCCCGCTTCGTGAAGGCCGAGATGAAGGACGGCAAGATCATCCGCGAATTCCCCACGGAAGTCATGAAGGAGCAGATCTGCTCGCCCGCCACACTGGCCAAGATTCAGGAATGTCTCCACCGCGTGGTGCGCGACGGATTGGGCAAGAAGGCCGGCAACGGCGAGAAATATTTCCAGGTGAGCGGCAAGACGGGCACGGCACAGGTGGCCGGTGCCGGCGGTTATCACAACGGCCCGCAGCGCTACATGGTGAGCTTCTGCGGCTACTATCCTAGCAACGCGCCGAAATACTCCTGCATCGTGAACATCATCAAGACCGGCCCCGCTTCCGGCGGCGGTCATTGCGGCCCCGTTTTCCGCGAGCTCTCGCTCTACGTGATGTCGCACGGCGCCTATCGCAATCTCGAAGAACTTAACGACACTACAACCCATCATGAAACTCCAGCAACTCCTTGATCGCTGCACTCCCCGTGAGGTGCACGGCCCGACCGGCATCGAGATCACCGCACTCGAAATCGACTCCCGACGCATTCAGAAAGGCGCCGGATTCATCGCCATGCGCGGCACCCAGGTGGACGGACACAACTACATCGCCAAAGCCCTTGAGCTCGGCGCCTCGGCCGTCTTCTGCGAGACGCTGCCGAAGGAGCTGCAGGAGGGTGTCACCTATGTGCGTTACGACAACACCGAGGACGTCGCCGGAGCTCTGGCCACCTGCTTCTTCGGCGACCCCACACGCCGCATGAAGCTCGTCGGCGTCACCGGCACCAACGGCAAGACCACCATCGCCACGACGCTCTACAACGCCATGCGACAGATGGGCCACAAGTGCGGTCTGTGCTCCACCGTGTGCAACTACATCGACGGCAAGGCCTATCCCACAGAGTGCACGACGCCCGACGTCATCACCCTCAACCGTCTGCTCGGCACGATGGCCGACGAGGGCTGCGAGTTCGCTTTCATGGAGGTTTCGAGCCATGCTGTTGCCCAGAAGCGCATCGGCGGCCTGAACTTCGCCGGCGGTTTGTTCACCAACCTGACACGCGACCATTTGGACTACCATAAGACATTCGAGAACTACCGTGACGCCAAGAAGGCCTTCTTCGACGGACTCTCCAAAGAGGCCTTTGCCGTGACCAATGCCGACGACAAGAACGGCATGATCATGGTACAGAATACCAAAGCCTGCGTCAAGACCTATTCCGTGAGAAGCGCCGCCGACTTCAAGGCCAAAATCCTGGAGGAAGGCTTCGACGGCATGAATCTGGAGATGGACGGACGCGAGGTGTTCGTGCGTTTCGTGGGCCGCTTCAACGTGCAGAATCTGCTGGCCGTCTACGGCGCTCTGCGCATGCTGGGCGTATCACAGGAAGAGGCGCTCGTGACGCTCTCACTGATGAAGCCCGTCAACGGACGTTTTGAGACCATTTCATCGCCCAAGGGCGTCACTGCCATCGTGGACTACGCCCACACACCCGACGCGCTGGAGAACGTGCTCACCACCATCAATGAGGTGATCAGCCAGCGCAAAGAGGGCGAAGTGTGGACCGTGTGCGGCGCCGGCGGCAACCGCGACAAGGGCAAGCGCCCCCTCATGGCTCAGGAAGCCGTCAAGCAGAGCCAGCGCGTCATCATCACCTCCGACAATCCGCGCGACGAAGAGCCCGAGGACATCATCCGCGACATGATGGCCGGCGTCTCCGAGGACGACCGCCAGAAGCTGCTGACCATCACCGATCGCCGCGAAGCCATCCGCACCGCCTGCATGATGGCGCGCAAGGGCGACGTCATCCTCGTTGCAGGCAAGGGCCACGAAGATTATCAGATCATCAAGGGCGTAAAGCACCACTTCGACGACCACGAAGTCATCCGCGAAGCCTTCGGCCTGCCCGCCAATGCCAATGAATAAACCTTAAATCCACGGAAATAT
>JAEEGJ010024251.1_pt1 | contig 12599 bp, 12 predicted proteins | sample 8958761 | NCBI WGS metagenome assembly JAEEGJ01 (sample SAMN16246546, study PRJNA631951) | gut metagenome | biome: gut microbiome; feature: rumen; material: RS-attached | host: Bos | place: Iran: Karaj | collected 2018-10 | reverse complement strand
TGAGCCATTAAATTCAAATACCGTTGTCTGTTCAAATCCTAATCATCATAGTCATCATCTAAACCTCCTCGAATTATTTGATTGCGTTGAGCTAGGATTTTAGCCTCACGAATTGCATTGAGTTCTGTACGCGACATGTGGCGGGTCGATGCTATCCATGCGTCAATTTCTGATTTCTTGAACTTCACGCGACGGGTTTCGTCGTCTTTGTAGAAAGGGATGTAACCGAGACGTTTCCAACGACGGACTGTTTGATGCGATGGATGGTCGGGATGGTAAGCGCAGAATTCCTCAATAGTAAGGTAAGGATCTTTGTTGACACCCATCTCAAGGATGTCTTTGCACATGGATTTGATTTCCGCCAATTCATCCAAAATCTTGGAGACAGCTTGCGGAAGCTGATCAAAAGTGATTGTGTCTAACATAGTACTTAAGTTTAGATTCCGCAAAAATAACTATCGGATTCGCAAGATTTTACATTTTCAACGGTTTCATTTTGAAATCCGCAAAGGCTCACAAATTTTGCAAATATTTGTGAGTGATTTATGTTTTTCCAAAACCTACACAACCAAATTCTTCTTCGGGTCAAATCCATTAGCAATGTGTTCTCCGTACGAGACATATCCCAACTGGTTGGAGGTGATTTTGGTTTTCCCTATCTGCGCGTCGATGTTGCGATGCGAGTGACCATAAATCCAGTAGTCAATTCCAGAATCCGCAATATAGTCGCCCAACTCCACTGTAAAGGCACCGTTGATTTCACTGCCTCGAAATTCTTCTGCGGTGCATCGTTGGGTCGGTACATGATGGGTAAGCACAATCTTCGTTGTTGCCTTGCTTTCAGCAACCGCCTTTTTTATAAATCGCAGACACCTCTCGTGTTCTTGGTTGAAATTGTATGAATTGAGACGATGCCCTTCGTACTTTATCCGATAGAAATCGCTTACGCCATGTTCAGTGATATAGGAATAACAAGGTTCAATAAACGACCAAAGCGTGGAGACTATGATGTCGACATCATCAAGATGAACCACGGCATTATAGTATGCATGGATGTTGGGACGGATCTCTTTGCAATAGCCGTCCGGCATAGTGGCGAGGTCATAATAACCGTAGAAATCATGGTTGCCGAAGCAGACAATGACTTGCTTATAATGTTCGGCCGCCCAATCCCAAAAAGAATAACGGGAATAAGTGTCCTGTCCCGATTTAGGAGTGTCGAGATAGGCCGTGTCGCCAGCTATAAGCAAGACATCTCCGGTCACTTCCAAAGGATGCTCTTCCAGCCAAGCCCTATTTTGTGGGAATTCCAAATGAAGGTCGGAAATATATTGTATTCTTAATGATGCGGATGGTTCCATACTACTAATTATCAAATATTTACACATAGATGTTCACGATTTGCAAATTGCGAACAAATCGTCAGTTTTTCTGGTTGATGAGGTTTACCACCACCTTAACCATCACGTCTTTTTCCTCTGGCTTGCTTTCTGCGATCATCAGAGTTAAGGCGACAAGGGTGTTGTCAGCAATGCGCTTGCTGCCATCCTCGCGGTAGAGAATGCCGTTGTTGTTGAGAAACCAAAGAAACAAAGTGGCGGCAATGCGTTTGTTGCCGTCGCTAAACGAATGGTTCTTCGTGACCAAATACAGCAGCATGGCCGCTTTTTCCTCCACACTGGGATAAAGGTCGTTACCGCCGAAAGTCTGATATATCTGCCCTATACTGCTCTTGAAAGAGTCGTCTTTTTCGTTACCGAACAATGTACTGCCGCCAAACTTCTCTCGTAATGCAGCAATGGCTTGTATTGCGTTGTCATAAGTCGCTTGAAACTTCTCTTCTTGTGTGGTTTCTTTCACGCCCAAACGTTGATAGTCGTAGTCGTCGAGTGTATCCAATGCATATGTGTAATCAACTACAATATCAAACAAGGCTTGGTTCTCATCGTTTTTCAACAGAGGTTGGTTTTGCAGCGTCCGTCCTACCATTTGCACCAACTGACGCAGTTCTCCAATTTGGCTTCTCCGAATCTTCTCATTCAAGGCATAGCCTTTCAATAGATAATCTTTCAATACTTTGTTGGCCCATTGGCGAAACTGTACACCGCGCTGGCTTTTCACTCGATAGCCTACGGAGATGATGACATCGAGAGAATAGTATGCTACAGGCTGCTTTACCCCAACAACACGCAAAAAATGCGTGTTGTTCTCTTTGTGCAATTCATTCTCAGCAAAAACATTGTTGATATGCTTTCTGATTGTTTTTTCATCACGGGCAAACAAAATGGACATCTGATTGGCACTAAGCCATACGGTTTCATTTTCTAACCGAACATCAATGGCAGTCTGGCCATTATCAGTTTGGTATATGACTATCTGGTTTTCTTCCATTTGTTGTACAATTGAGTTGCAAAGATAACACTTTTTCTCCTACCCCCTTCCCTATCTCCCCGTTTTTCCCTACCTTTGCAAGTTCAAATTTTCCGAACCTTGAAAGAGCAAACAACCTCCTATATCACCATCCGTAACGCCAAGGTCAACAACCTGAAAGGCATTAGTTTACGGATTCTTAAAAACAAGCTGGTGGTCATCACCGGCCTGTCGGGATCTGGCAAGTCGTCCTTGGCGTTCGACACCTTGTATGCCGAAGGGCAACGCCGCTATGTGGAGAGCTTGAGCTCGTATGCACGACAGTTCATGGGCCGACTCAACAAGCCCGACGTGGAGAGCATCACGGGCCTCTCGCCCGCCATCGCCATCGAGCAGAAGGTGAACTCGCACAACCCACGCTCCACCGTGGGCACCAGCACTGAGATCTACGAATACCTGAAACTCCTCTATGCCCGCATCGGCAAGACCTACTCCCCCGCCTCGGGTAAGCTGGTCAAGAAGCACCAGGTGATGGATGTGGTGAATCATATCCTCGGCCTGCCGACGGGCAGCACGGCCTACATCGTCGCACCGCTTCACCTGCCTGAAGGACGCAGCCTCGAAGAGCACCTCAACATCCTCATGCAGCAGGGCTTTTACCGTATATTATATAACGGCGAGATCATCAAAATCGAGGATTTCCTCGACCAGAAGAAAAAGGTCAGCGAGAAGAAGGTGAAGCTGCTCATCGACCGCATCAAGGTCAGCGAGAACATGGACGACGCCATCGGACGCATTTCCGACTCGGTGCAGACCGCCTTCTATGAGGGCAAGGAGACCTGCCAAGTGATCAGCGAACTCGATGGCGAGCGCAAGGAAGCCGACTTCTCGTCGCGTTTCGAGGCCGACGGCATCACCTTCGAGCCGCCTACGGCTAATATGTTCGCCTTCAACAACCCCTACGGTGCCTGTCCCACCTGTCAAGGCTTCGGCAGCGTCATCGGCATCGACCCCGACCTGGTGGTGCCCAACAAGAGCCTGTCGATCTACGAGAACGCCATCGCCTGCTGGCGTGGCGAGAAGATGAGCGAGTGGAAAGACGCCCTCATCCGCGTGGCCGACAAGGTGGGCATCCCCATCTTCAAGCCGTTCTACGAACTCACTGACGAACAGGTGAGCCTCCTTTGGACCGGCAACCAGTACTTCGAAGGCATCGTGGACTTCTTCAACTATGTTGAGACACAGTCGTATAAGATACAATACCGCGTGATGCTGTCGCGCTATCGTGGCAAGACGGTCTGCCCCGAATGTCACGGAACGCGCCTTCGCCGACAAGCGCAATATGTGAAGGTAGGCGGCAAGAGCATCACCGACCTCGTGCTGATGCCTTTGGACGAGTTGAAGGCCTTCTTCGACCACCTCAAACTCGACGAGACCGACAGCAAAATCGCCTCTCGCCTCCTGGTGGAGATCAACAACCGCCTGGATTTCATCATTGAGGTGGGTTTGGGTTACCTCACCTTGAACCGTCTCTCCAACACGCTTTCGGGCGGCGAGTCGCAGCGCATCAACCTCGCGACATCGTTGGGCAGCAGTCTGGTCGGCTCCACCTACATCTTGGACGAACCCAGCATCGGCTTGCACTCTCGCGACACCGAGCAACTCATCAAAGTGCTGAAACGCCTGCGCGACATCGGCAACACCGTCATCGTGGTGGAACACGACGAGGAAATCATCCGTGCCGCCGACTACATCATCGACATCGGGCCGATGGCAGGTGCCTTTGGCGGCGAAGTCGTGTTTGAAGGCGAGATCAAAGACCTCGTCCACTGCGAGAAGAGCCTTACCACGCAATACCTCACCGGCAAGATGAGCATCCCCGTGCCCACCCGCCGACGCAAGAGCGCCAACGCCATTGTCATCAAAGGTGCGACGCAGAACAACCTCAAGAACCTCACCGTGCGCTTCCCGCTCAACATGATGACCGTCATCACGGGTGTGAGCGGCTCGGGCAAGTCGACCTTGGTGAAGGATGTGCTCTACCCCGCCATGAAACGACAGCTGGGCGAGAACGCCGAGAAATGTGGCAGCTATGGCGCCTTGGAAGGCGACCTGCGCCTCATCCAAGCCGTTGAGTTCATCGACCAGAATCCCATCGGCAAGTCATCGCGCTCCAACCCAGCCACTTACCTAAAGGCCTACGATGAGATACGGACGCTGTTCTCCGAGCAGAAATTAGCCAAACTGCGTGGCATCAAGCCCGCTTTCTTCTCGTTCAACGTGCCGGGTGGTCGCTGCGAGGAATGTGAGGGCGAGGGCGTGCAAAAGATCGAGATGCAGTTCATGGCCGACGTTTATTTGCCTTGCGAGGCCTGCCACGGCACGCGTTTCAAGGAAGAGGTCTTGGAGATCAAATACGACGGCAAGCACATCTCCGACATCCTCAACATGAGCATCGAAGAGGCCATCGACTTCTTCGAGCACTCGTCAGAGCGTCAGACCGCCATCGTCGGGCGTATCGTCAACCGCCTGAAGCCTTTGCAGGAGGTCGGATTGGGCTATCTGAAGCTCGGGCAGTCGTCGAGTTCACTCTCGGGCGGCGAGGCGCAACGCGTGAAGCTGGCCTATTTCCTCATCAAGGGACAGGTGGAGAAGCCCACGCTCTTCATCTTCGACGAGCCGACCACGGGTCTGCACTTCCACGATGTGAACAAGCTGCTGGAGTCGTTCAACGCCTTGATTGCCAACGGCCACAGTGTCATCATCATCGAACACAACATGGATGTCATCAAGTCGGCGGACTGGGTCATCGACCTGGGTCCCGAGAGCGGCAACAAGGGCGGCGAGATTGTCTTTGAAGGCACGCCCGAGGATTTGGTGAAGTGCAAGGCATCATATACAGGTAAAGCACTGAAAAGTAAGTTGTAATTATGTCACAAAACCTTTAGTGATGGAAACGAAACCTCACCTCAAAGTCGTCATTGCGGGCTTGACCCGCAATCTCCCGAGCCACGAAGGACCGTCCTCGCGCACAGGAGATGGCGGATCCTTGTCCGCCATGACAGCATAAGGTTTAATGTAGAACATCCCATAACAATATGAAACCATCAGAGATAAACCAACCCTTGAGTGAGCGGCAGCAAAAGGTAGTAGACACCCTACTTGGCCTCGGTATCGACTTCGACATCAAGTTCCACCCGCCGTTGGGTTCCATCGAGGAGTCGTTGGCCTATTGGGGCAAGTTCGAGGCGACGCACTGCAAGAACCTGTTTTTCCGTAACCACAAGGGCAACAAGCACTACCTCGTCATCTTCGAGTGCATGCACCAGATGGACATCCACGACCTCGAGCAGCGCCTGCACCAAGGCAAGCTCACCTTCGCCTCGGAGGCCCGCATGGAGAAATACCTCGGCCTGAAGCCCGGCAGCGTCTCCCCCTTCGGCCTCATCAACGACGAGAACCACGAGGTGCACCTCTTCATCGACAAAAACCTCTTGAATGCCCCTCGCCTGAGCTTCCATCCCAATGACAACACGGGGACGATTATCATCAGTCAGGAGGACTTTATCAAGTTCTTGGACGCAATGGGGAATTCTTATGAGTTTGTGGAGTTGTATGATTGAAAAGAAAATACAAACTTACTAACGAGGATTACATTATTTCATTTAAGATAATAGGTAGATCATCACATAGATTTCCTTGATAATCGGTGTATGGTATTCCAAATTTTTCAAGTGCCAACTTGAATCGTTTATAACCTTCTTTATCGCGACAAGCCACCCAACAAATGCCAAGTTGTTCGCATTGATTCTTGTTTTGTTGTGATAAGGTATCGGCAACAAAAAGGCTACTTCCTCGGGCTATAATGGCATCTGCACTTTCCGGATTACCTTGCCCCATAAGTTTAACTTCACATCTGTATTCATTTTGACCATTTTTCAAATAGAAGTCAATCTCACGGTCAAAATCAAGCAATCTATTTTTCACGAAATGCTCAGCATTATAATATTGTGGATCTACTTGATATAATCTACATAATGCCAACATGATAATCTTCTCTGCCCTTTTTCCTGCTGTACTCCAAAGGCCGCCCCGCAATGCAGCTCGCTTAACAGCTAAAGTGTTGATAACGATCAAACTCTCGCTAACATTTAAATCAACACTAACACCTTGAAACTTAATGGTCAAAATCAAATCAACTTCTTGCTCATTTTCTACTAAAGCTTGTATACTATTGTAAAGTGACTCAAAATGCTCATTCGATGCCTCGATTACAATTTGTTTAGTGGCTGAACGATACATGTTGCTAATCGTTTTCTTATTCAGCCCAGAGTTAATAGCAATCTCTTCCGGAGGTAGATCTTCATTCATAAAAGCATCTTTATACCAATCAATAGTGATGGTCTCCGAATTGAGTTTTGCAGCCACAATTCGTTTAAAAAAATCGATGGCAAACTGCAAGAATTCAGCATTAATCAGATTTACTATTTCGATTCGATAATCTTGAGATTTGATTACGCGCAAGACTATCTCTTTAATTACATGTTCTTTAAGTGTCATAATGTATTGTTTTTGAATTGTTCAAGGGTTAAGAATTTGGCTGGTGTTTCATCAAAAATGTCTTCCTTTCGGAATGATTTCATATACTCAAAATATTGAGGATCTTTTTCTGTCATAAAGAACTTTCTATCCATACTTATTGCTGTTCTTCCAACCGTGCCACTGCCGCCAAATGGATCAAATATCAAATCTCCCACAAATGAATAATACTCAATTACTCGCTTACACAGATCGTATGGAAAAATTGCAGAATGAACCTTGTCAGATTTTGGGCATATCTGCCAAACGTTGGTTGTTTCAAATCCATCTTTCACTTTGCTTTTCTCTACGATTTCATTGCTATATTGATGTATGTTCCAATCTATCAAACGGCTTGTCTGTTTTCGATAAACCATAAGATATTCGGTCACTGAATTAGGTTTGTACGCCAATGGTTTTCGATGCTGTTGAAACCCGCCAATTCTATTCTTTACGCTATATTCGGGTTTCATCCATACAATGTCGTCAATGAATTCCCAACCCATTTTAATAAGGTCGTAATGGATGTCAAAAGGGATTGGATATCTCTTACTTGAATGTGCCCTACTTATTCTAGGTACAATTACTGGGGAAGTGTTCACCACAAGAAACCTACCCTCTTTGGTTATCCGATAAGTCTCTTGGAACACTTCTTTCAAAAAGAACAAATAGGCGTCATAACTCGGATATATTGAATAATCACGGGCATTATAGTAAGGAGGTGAGGTAAAGGTCAAATGTACACTTTCATCTGGTACATATTTTAGGACATCTCTCACATCTCCATTTACGGCTACATTAACAAGAAATGGATAGGTTTCAGGATGCGGCAACGATTTTTTGTCCATCTTCACATCAGCAAAATACTCTTTCTTGATAACTGATACTACCATTTCATTTTCATGGTTGATGAGCTGTTTCAATTGAGTATCTACCTCAATGTTTCCTTTAAAAACAAGCAAGCCCCTAATTGCTTGACAAACAATTTTTGGATCAGGATTTTTAAGAATGGAAATAAGTGTCGGAATTGTTGCCTCTTTTCGCATACGGCCTATGGACGAAACGGCTTCGCGTTTGACTGTGGTGTTTGTGTCGGATTCTATAACATCCTTATAAAAAGGCAATAATTCAACCGATTTCAGTTTCCCTAGGTTTTTTACCGCCCAAAGTCGAACATCCTTGTTTTCATGTTGCAACAAGTCAATGAAACATTCGCTACCAAATGTTGCTGGGAGGCTTCCTAAGGTTTCCAAAATGAAAACCAGATCTCCACTACTATGGACTGAATGAATAAGTTGCGAGAGTCCGTCTTGGCCTTTTTCTTTTGCAGCAAGCACATCTTCTCGCGAAACAGATAGTTCTCTGAATTTTTCTGTCATCTGCGCTATTGATTTGGAGCAGTTGCTTATCAATTCAGCATACGAGCTTTCTCAAGGCACACAAAAAAAGCGCAGACTTTGTCTTATCCACGCTTCGAGGCCCTGAGAAAGCCCGCATTATTGATAAGTCTCCGTCCGCGCTACACGCAGACGTTTACAGACTTATTCGTAATAATGCATTTCAAAATTTCTCAGGTTTCGAAGCTGTGCCGAATAAATAGCAAACGCTATGATTATTACTATGTTAGTTTATTTCTATCTTTTTGTATTTCAATATTTTAATTTTAACTTAATCCTTTGTTTCCGATAATTTCATCTGCAAATATACAACTTTTTCATTCCTCACCAACATCCAAAGTCAATTCCCCTTTCCCCTGTGCAATCTGTTTGGCGTTCAATTGAGTTTTTCAGTTGGTTACAGTTTGTAACCGACTCGATATCATTATTGTTTTCAACTGACTACAATTTGTAGTCGGTTAAAACATAGCATTACCCATTATTTTTCCTTCTTTACCCGTTTCACAGTATGTTTTATCTTGCCGATAATGAAATTGAGTTCGAGAGTGGATTCGGTTTCTGATGTCTTGAGATCGGGCATTACGATATCAGACAACACCTCACCGAAATGCTTCATTTTGGCGACCTGCTTCTGCTTGTCTGTTTCTTTGTGAAGATCAACAAGTTCTCGTTTAAGTCCGCGCACCTTGGCAAAGGTTTCAATGATGGCAAAAGTCACTTCCGTTGCCTTCTCGCTTTTCAGTATCGTAGCCAACATATACAAACCTTTTTCTGTAAATACTTTGGTTGCTGAACGGCTCTTTGGAGACACTTTTGTGGTCGAAATTTTCGACCGCAAATCCCGTAACTCACTCTTAGTCAGTTCAAACATATAATCTGCGGGGAACTTGTCTGGATTGTTTCGCACGGCTTCATTTACCCGGCGTGTCTCCACGCCATACAAATCTGCCACATCAGCGTCTGCAATAACTGGCTACTTCCGGATAGTAGCTATCTTATTTGCAACGTCTGATTCCTGAATTACGAGTTCGGCATTCCCGTCTTGTATTGGTACAATATCTTTTTTCATAGCAATTTGATTATTAACATTTTGCTAAGTTTGCGGTCGAAATTTTCGACCGCAAACACTCATTTCATCTGACCGCAAAATTACACAAATATCTTTTGAAACAGCAGAATAACCCTTTTTTCTATAACTTTGCACCAGAAAAACAATCTTTGAATTTTAAATCTTAAATCTATGGATACCGAAAAAATCAAACAAGCCGCTGAGATCCTCTCCAAGGCGAAGAACATCGTGGGCTTCACTGGTGCGGGCACCTCGGCCGAGAGCGGCATCCCGCCTTTCCGTGGCGAAGGCGGCATCTGGAACCAGTACGATCCCAACTCACTCGACATCGACTTCTACTACCGCCACACCAAGGAGTCGTGGAAGATCATCCGCGAGGTGTTCTATAACTTCTTCAGCAACAAGGACATCAAACCCAATCCAGGGCATCACGTCCTGGCTAAATGGGAGAAGGAAGGCCGCCTGAGCAGCGTCATCACGCAGAACATCGACGACCTGCACACCGTGGCAGGCAACAGTGTGGTGTATGAGTTCCACGGCAACATGTCGCGCTTCGTGTGCACCAAATGCGGCCACAAGGTCGATGCCAAGAGCCTGACACTCACCGAGGAACCGCCCCGTTGCGCCCAATGCGGCGGCCTGATGAAGCCCGACTTCATCTTCTTCGGCGAAGGCATCCCCGAGGACGCTTACTATGGTTCAGTGCGTGCTGCCGAAAACTGTGACGCCTTCGTCATCATCGGCACTTCGGGTCAGGTCAGTCCGGCCAATATGATTCCTGGCATCGCCAAACGCAACGGTGCCAAGATCATCGAAATCAACATGGAGCCTTCGACCTATACGAACTACATCACGGATATTTATCTCGAAGGCAAGTCGGGTGAGATCCTGCCCGCGATTGATGCTTTGATGACTAGGTAAACACGGCTTCAAACATCCGTTTGTAGGCTTCAACCTTTTTGTCAAATGACAAAGGATAAGCGCGTGAAGATGAGGGTAATCTATAAAGTGTAAGACCTTCTCTTAGCATGATTTGTGCGTTAGGAGAAGGAATAGAATTCTTATTGTAATAAGCGCATACTTCCGTGGTGGCTTTCTCGCCCGTCGTTGCGATGGCGTGACATTGCGGCATCTGTTTCAGAAGGGCTTCAATATCGGTATGTTCCACGATCTCTAAGAAAGCATCTGAGGCGTTGTCTTTCAGCCTGTTGACTGCCGTAGCCGTATCGAAGAAAGCAATGCCTTTCTCGTTCAGAAACGCAATGATTTCATTCATTTTGAAGCATTTGCGCTCAGTGTCCACGAAATGGTTCTTGTCGCCGAACCAGATTTGGCCTTCAATGCGCCAATGGTCATTGATGAAGTTGGGGTAGAAAAAGTCCATGCACCAGCGTTTCTTTGGTGGCGGGAAACTGCCTAAGAATAAGACTCTTGCGTTTTCAGGAAGGAAAGGCTTTAATGGGTGGTATTCAATCATGCTATTAGCGATTCTTTTAATACTAAATGAGACCAATTATGACATTTTTTCCCTTTTACCGTCATGGCGGACAAGGATCCGCCATCTCCCAAGCGCGAAGACGAAATCCTTCTCGCACTTGAGATTGCGGGTCAAGCCCGCAATGACGGTTAGGGCATGAGTTCAGTTGTTCCCGCTAGATATGCTCCTACCTTATTAATGCACAAAGTCCCCTTAAAGACCTTAAACCTAATTCTTAACTTATCGGCCTTAACGGTCTGAAAACGAAAAAGTCGCTTGTAACCGATGGTGGTGGTTGGTTCATCTACTTCAATAGGCAACCATTTGCCATTAAAGTAATAGTCTAAATAGAATGCATCAACATTCTGTCCTAAAGGAATATACTCTTGCAATAACAAACGGTTGAATGCCGTAGTCTTGGGGAAATCGAAGATGAGTTCGGCTTGGTGTATGCTGTCTTCGGTGGCCCAATAGTGGGTGTACACGTCACTCAACACATTCTTGGCCCTAAACCTCCAACCTCTCGTGTTGCTGGCGGTCACTTTACAGCCTTGCAGCAAATCGTTGACAAACTCCTTTTGTAGGCTTTGATACCAATGTACGGCATTGGCAGAGTCGATGCTGGGTATCCTACCCTCTTGATTCACAGGGAAATTGAGTAGCAGGTTAGTGTTATGGCCTACACTATTGTAATACAAATCGGTCAGTTGTTCCACAGTCTTCACCAGACTATCCTCACTGGCATGATAGAACCAACCTGGACGGATGGACACATCTACCTCGGCCGGTAGCCAGGCCTCACCACCACGGTAGCCTTGCTGCAAGGCCTTTGTATTGTTAAGCGATTCGAAATCAGCTTTGTACATGCACCATTGCGTGGCACTTGCCTTGCCCTCTTCATTGCCAATCCAGCGCAAAGTGGGTACCGTGCCACCGAAGATGGATGCTTCAGGACAGTATTGCCAAACGATGTCCCTTGCCTTCTCGTAGTTGTAGTATTTCTCTGCCACAATAGAGCGTATGTCACTGACACCGCCATACCAGCCCGTGCCGCCATTAGCACCATCAAACCAGAACTCGAACAAAGGTCCGTAATTGCTCACAAGTTCCTCAATCTGTTTGTGATAGATATCCACATAGCCTTGATAGCCATACTCAGGCTGGTTGCGGTCCCAAGGCGAAAGATACAATCCAAACTTCAAGCCATGCTTCTTGCAGGCCTCAGCAAGCTCATGAACCAGATCTCCTTTCCCATTCTTATAATAGGTGTTCTTGATGGAATACTCAGTAGTCTCAGTTGGCCAAAGGCAGAAGCCGTCATGGTGCTTGGCGGTGAGAATCACACCTTTCATGCCAGCGGCTTTCAAGGTCATGACCCATTGCTCACAGTCCAAATTTGTGGGATTGAAGGTATAGGATGGGGTGTTGCCGAAGCCCCATTCCATGTTGCTAAACGTGTTTAAACCGAAGTGTATAAACGCGTAGGTTTCAAGTTGTTGCCATTCTAGTTGTTGCTGACTTGGAATAGGATAACTAGGTTCGGGATGATGAACACATGAGGCCAAAGCCAAAAAAGCTAAAGCCAATAGATGGTTTGTCGTTTTACGCATACGGCATCAAATTTTCCACAAAAATATGAAAAATTCGACCTTTACAACCGTTTTTTTTCCTAATTTGCGCCCAATTTGCAAAACGGAAACTATGAACA
>JAEEGJ010024246.1_pt1 | contig 12601 bp, 12 predicted proteins | sample 8958761 | NCBI WGS metagenome assembly JAEEGJ01 (sample SAMN16246546, study PRJNA631951) | gut metagenome | biome: gut microbiome; feature: rumen; material: RS-attached | host: Bos | place: Iran: Karaj | collected 2018-10 | reverse complement strand
GGCCACATAAATCTCCATGCAGGTGAACTCAGGGTTGTGGGTACGGTCCATGCCTTCGTTGCGGAAGTTGCGGCTGAACTCATATACGCCCTTGAATCCGCCGACGATGAGGCGCTTGAGATATAGTTCGTTGGCAATGCGCAGGTAGAGGTCTATGTCAAGGGCGTTATGGTGCGTGATGAAAGGACGCGCGGCGGCACCGCCGGGGATGCTCTGCAGCACCGGAGTGTCGACCTCGAGATAGCCCTGTTCGTTGAAATACTGGCGCATCTCATTGACAATCACGGCGCGCTGCACGAAAGTCTCGCGCACCTGCGGGTTGACAATGAGGTCGACATAGCGCTGGCGGTAGCGCAGCTCTGGGTCACTGAAAGCGTCGTAGATAACGCCGTCCTTCTCTTTGACAATAGGCAGCGGGCGCAAACTCTTGCTGAGCACCGTGAGGGACTTTACATGAATGGAGGTCTCACCCATCTGGGTCACGAAGACATAACCGGTCACACCGATGATGTCGCCGATGTCGAGCAGACGCTTGAAGACAGTGTTGTAGAGGGTTTTGTCCTCGCCGGGGCATATCTCGTCGCGCTTGATGTAAAGCTGTATGCGGCCTGTGTGGTCCTGCAACTCGACGAACGATGCGGCGCCCATGATGCGGCGACTCATGATGCGGCCTGCGATGCTGATGTCCTGGAAAAGGGTGTTGTCCTTGGGAAAGCGTTCCAAAATGTCGGCCGCTTCGGCATCGACCTTATAAAGGGCTGCGGGATAAGGATTGATGCCCAGATTCTTCAACTCTGCCAGCGAATTGCGGCGTATCTGTTCTTGCTCAGTAAGTTCTGCCATAATATGTTTGTGCTGTTTATTGTCTCAATAATAAATTGCAAAGATACGCACTTTTTGCAATATACAAACAAAAAAATGCCCCTCGGGGCACTTTTTTACTCTCTGCGGTCGTTCAATTGCCGCTATTCCATTCTACGTATGGAGTGGAGCCGGTGGCTGTATTGCTGGGTCCGCTCCACGAAGATGCCCTGGCTGTCGAGCCGGTCGATGCGCACCTCCCCCGAGGCGTGCACGATGCGCCCGTCGCCCATGCAGATACCTACATGCACGATGCGCCCGTCAGCATTCCGGAAGAAAGCCAGGTCGTCGCGCTGCACGTCGCACAGACATACCTCGACGCCGCAGGTGGCTTGCTGCGAGGCGTCGCGCGGAAGCCACACTCCTTTGGCCTTGAAGCACACCTGGGTCAGACCCGAGCAGTCGATGCCGCCCCGTGTGCGCCCTCCCCACAGGTAGGGGGTGCCAAGAAACAGGCGCTCCGCCAGGTCGGCGGCACTCTCAAAAAGTGTATACTGCTTGTTGTCCACCCAGCTCTCGTAGCCGTCGTAGTCGGCCTTCACGCGGCTCCACTTCTCCTGCCGTTCAACCACTTCCACCGTGTCGCCCATCACCAGCTGGTTCACCATCTCGCTGCGGTCGCTCGCCTCGGCCCTCATCGGCACCGCACTCAAAAAAACAAATCCCTTCATCTTATCTTCTTAAACTCCTTATACTCCTTGAACTCCCTGCACTCCTTGAACTCCTTATATCTGCCCTCGTTCGATAGAGATGCAGATGCGGTCTATCAGGTCGTCCTTCTTGTTGTGCTTGGGGTCGAAGGTGTCCTTCAGGTTGTAGCCAAACAACTTGGCAAGCGTCTGGTAGAGGCCTGCACGCAGCGACCCGCGCAACTCGCCCACAATCTTGTAGGCCGACCGGTTCGTCTCCCTGTCTATCAGTTTGATGAGCACCAACCCCTGCGAGAAGGTGTAGTTCGAAATCTCCTCCTTGTAGTCGGCCAGCAGTTGCTTCTCGGCCTGCTTGATGGCTGCCTTGCGCTCTTTCTTGGGCAGACCCGCAATCTCCAGCTCCAGGGCATCCAGTCGCCGACGGCCTTCCTGTGCATACGGCAGCATCAGGCGCACGTTGCGGATCAGTTTCTTGTTGCCGCTGATTTCCTGTGGCGTCAGCAGCAGGCCGCTGGCGTACACCGTCACTTCGCGCAGCTGGTAGAATGGCACCGTGTCGCCGTCCAGTATCGTCCCGAAGGTGTAGTGCTCCTTTGTGGAGGCCGGTACCCGTAACCCCGTCGAGGCCAAATGCTGCGGCTGCTTCACCGGCTTCACCAGCGGAGCCCCCGGCGGTATGTTGCCCTGGCCCTGTGCCGCCGCAGCCGCCATCGCAATCAGCAGCAGCATCGTGTTGCGCATCGTTTTCATTGTTGCCATTGTTTGATACATTAACTCCAATTCTATGGTTTTAGTATCTCTCCCCGGCAAAAAACTGCACAGCTCCGCTAAAAAATGTTGCTCCCGAGTGACTCTTTCCTACTGCACCACCAGCGCTTTGGCGGCAGTAGCGGTGGCTGTGTGCAGCAGCACCGTGTAGCGGCCTGCCGCAAGCGCCGAGATGTCGAGCTCCGTCTCGGTGCCCTGCGCCTCCTGCGCCAGGCAGCGACGGCCCTGCAGGTCGTACACCTCCACCTTCCTCATTGCCTCGGCGCACGCCACCTTCACCCGCCCCGTCGCTGGGTTGGGCGTCAGCTCGGCGGCGATGTCCGTGGCCGCTCCCTCGATGCCCTCGCCCGGGCTGCTGAAGCCCACCTCCAGCGGGCCGCTCCAGCCCGTCCACTCGTCGCGCGCAAAGCGGCACCGTGCCCGCACATAGATGTCGTATGGGTGCCCCGCCGCCATGCCTGACAGCACACTTTGGGCGATAGGGCAGTCCACCACCGTCCCCTCGCCCGCGGGCGTCCCGGTGGGGCCGTAGCTCAACTGCCAGTCGCGGTGGTTCACACCTGCATCCCACTGCACGAACACCGTCGTCCCGCTCCCCAGCCGGCTCCACCGCAGTCCCTGCACCTCCGGGCAGGTGTCGCACGCCCGCCGCACTATCGGGAACAGCAGAGGATAGCAAGGTATCTCTCCATACTGCCACGCGCTGGAAGCATCGCGCTTCATTATGTAGCTTTGCGCCGGGAAGTGTCGTATTTCGTATTGGTTGAGCAAGAACTCCGCCCATCCGCGAACCATGTCAGTTTTTGCCACCCGGTTGAGAGAGAGATAGGTGTCCCAATATTTTACTGACATATAGAATGAATCCGTCACGTTGAACTCACCATCGAAATAGACTTCTATAAGAGGGTAACAATATGTCACATGATTTCCACTCGCACAAAAATATGCTTCCCAGAAATCGGCATCCGACTGGCCCCAGCCCCGCCAGGGTGCATACATGCGGCTGACAACCATTGTGTCAAAACGGCCTCGTTTCGAGGCAAACGGAATCATCTCACCACCTTCTGGAGTATACAACTTTACCTCCACTGAATCAAAACTTCTGAGTCCATTATCATAATCAGATACAAATGCTGCCACATCGAGCCACGCAATGCCAATCACAGTCAATGCCGTATCAAAATGGAAACCAAACGCGTAGTCACCGGTATCAAAATTATTGTATACATGAGTCGGCCATTCGGTATAATCTTGTGTAATACACATTGGATATAAATAAGGATATGATTTTGTAACGCCTCCTTCATAAATGATATGCATCGAATCCAGCGGATGCTCGGTGAGAAACTGCGGCACTCCCAAATTGTAAGGCAGTGTGTCATACTGTTGCGCCTGCACGGTGGTGGCAAACAATGCCGCCATCGCCATTATCAATAATAAAACTATCTTTTTCATATCACTTGTTTTTTATTCCATTTGATTCTTTTTGAAGTTTTCGCCTCCGCAGAATACATTCGATGTCACCTGCCGCCATTAAGCAGCATAAACATACTGACAAGCAACATCTTGCCTCTTTTTTCGCTTTGTTTTGTACTCTTTTTCATCGTTGCAAAATTATATAATTAATATGACAATTGCAAATCGTTTTTTCCATCACCTTGACAACAAGACACACTCCAGCTCAAAAAAACTCAAACACCATCTTCTAATAATTATATGACGACGAATCGGCAAAAGTGTTCACTATTTAACACTTTTTTATGCTTTTTAACACTCCTTTTAGAATCTTTTAAAATCTGATTGAGATTAAAAAGGTAATCGTCAGCTGGTTACGGTAAAAACCCTATCTCTTTTCGCTGAATTTCAGCCGCTTGAGGTACCTGGGTAGCACCTGAGTAGCAGGTGAGTAGCACATGAGTTAGGGATGAGGTCGGAAACAAGGGGAGATTCAATTTCCTCCGGTTCCCCTCCGGTCCCGCTCCGCTCCCCCTCCGCTCATCTTCGGACGAATTGCGAAGGGGGTGCGGAGGTGGTGCGGAGAGGATGGGGAGCGTTAAACAATGTTAAATAATTTGCTGGTTTGGAAAATGGTTGTACTTTTGCACTCGGAATGACATCAAAATAATATCAAATTGAAAAGTGTAAACAATTAAAAATTAATAATATGGAAAGTAAAGAAAAACTAAAAAGAATGGGTGCGGTGAACAATGGTTTCCTGCATCTTGTGCTGAACATTGCAATGTTGGTGCTGGCCATGTGGCTGTGCATCGAGGCAGGGGAGAAGGGACAGGCTCTCTATGGCATCCTCGGCGGCGTCCTGTGGGTGGTGTGGGGATTCCATCTGCCTGGTTTTATGGTGATTCAACCCAATCAGAGCCGTGTGCTGACGTTCTTCGGCCGCTACAGCGGCACGGTGGTCGACAACGGCTTCTTCTGGACCAACCCCTTCTATGTGAAGCGGAAACTCTCGCTGCGTGCGCGCAACATGGATGTGCCCCCCATCAAGGTGAACGACAAGGGTGGCAACCCCATCATGATCGGTCTGGTGCTGGTGTGGCGCATCAAGGACACCTACAAGGCATGCTTCAACATTGATGTGGAGGGTGCCTCGCAGCCTGCCGCCAACCGTCAGGCGACGGTGGGTACGAATCAAAGCACTGTCACACAGCAGCTGAAGGGCTACGACAACTTTGTGTCGGTGCAGAGCGACTCGGCCCTGCGCAAGGTGGCGAGCCTGTATGCCTACGACAACCTGGAGGACCAGAACGAGGTGACGCTGCGCAACGGCGGCGACGAGGTGAACCGCCGTCTGGAGCAGGAGATTAGCCGCCATTTGGAGATTGCAGGCATCGAGGTGGTAGAGGCGCGTATCAACTATCTGGCCTACGCGCAGGAGATTGCCAGCGTGATGCTCAAGCGGCAGCAGGCCGAGGCTATCATCGCCGCCCGCGAGAAGATTGTGGAGGGTGCCGTCTCGATGGTCGACATGGCGCTGAGGAAGCTGGCTGCCGACAAGGTGGTGGAGATGGACGACGAGCGCAAGGCCGCCATGGTGAGCAACCTGATGGTGGTGCTCTGCGGCGACGAAGGCGCCAGCCCGGTGGTGAACACGGGCTCGATTTACTAAACGACCTTAAAGACTTTATCCCGATGGAAGAGATTTTGAAAGTGGAAGGGCTCAGCAAGACGTTCACGCTGAGCCGGAAGCAACAGAAGATAGAACGCACCGCGGACAAGCGCAAGGTGGCGGTGGACAACCTGACCTTCAGCGCCTGCCGCGGCGAGATATTCGGCCTGCTGGGCCCCAATGGCGCCGGCAAGACCACGACGCTGCGCATGCTCTCGACCCTCATCAAGCCCGACAGCGGCGACGCATGGCTCGACGGCTGCTCGGTGGTGAGCCAGCCCGAGGAGGTGCGCTCAAAGATTGGTTTCCTCACTTCGGAGCTGAAGCTCGAGGACTTCTTCACGCCCAACTACCTGTTCGATTTCTTCAGCGAGCTACACGGTGTGGAGGAGGGCAAGAAAGAGCAGCGGAAGAAGGAAATGTTCGAGCGCTTCGGCATCGACAAGTTCGCCGAGGTGAAGGTGGCCAACCTGAGCACGGGTATGAAGCAGAAGCTGAGCCTGGTCATCTCGCTGGTGCATGACCCCGAGGTCATCATCTTCGACGAGCCGACCAACGGCCTCGATGTGCTGACGGCCCGCACGGTGACCGACTACCTGCAGGAGCTGCGCGGCGAAGGCAAAACCATCATCCTGAGCACCCATATCTTCTCGCTCGTGGAGCGGCTGTGCGACCGCGTGGGCGTCATCATCGACGGCCGCCTCGTGGCCTGCGGCCCCCTGGCGGAGGTCTGCGACGGGATGACCATCGAAGACCGCTTCTTCGAGATGTACAAAGAAGTGAAAGGAGGTGAAGAATGAAAAACAATACATGGACAATTATAAAGAAAGAGTTTGCCCGCTTTTTCGGCGACCGCCAGCTGTTGTTCACTACGGTGATTATGCCTGGCTTGCTCATCTACGTCATCTACAGCCTCATGGGCAGCGGCATACAGAAAATGATAAGCGACGGAGCCAACGAGGTGGTGACCATGCGGGTGGAGAATATGCCCCCGAGTCTGGCCCCCGTGCTGACCAATATGGACAGCAGCCTGGTGGTGCTGCAGTCGCCCTTCACCGAGCAGGATATCCAGAAGCTCGAAGACAAGGAGCTCAACAGCGTCCTGCTGCGCTTCCCCGCGGACTTTGACGGCATTGTGGCCGGTGGCTTCACGGGCGACAGCGTCCCCGCGGTGGAGATATACTACAACAGCACCAATAACGCCGCCGCGCGCGTCAAGACAGTGATAGGCGCGGTGCTCAACAACTACGGCCGTTCCTATACCGTCAGCGAGCTCGACCAGGCCAGCAACGAGAGCATCGGCGCCATGATATGGAGCAAGATACTGCCCATGCTGATTATCATGATGCTTTTCAGCGGTGTGATGGCCATCGCCCCCAGCGCCATTGCCGGCGAGAAGGAACGCGGTACCATCGCCACGCTGCTCGTCACCCCCATGCGGCGCAACGAGCTGGCCTTGGGCAAGATTGTCTCGCTGAGCGGCATAGCGCTACTGAGCGGCATCTCGAGCTTCATCGGTATCGCCCTGTCGCTGCCCAAGATGGTGGGCATGGGAGATGCCGCCGACCTCGGCTTCCACTACACTACCAGCGACTATATCGCCCTGCTGCTGGTCATCCTCGCCTCGGTGCTCATCATGGCCTCGGCCGTCAGCCTGCTGTCGGCGCTGGCCAAAGATGTGAAGAATGCCGGCACCATGGTGACGCCCTTCATGCTGGTGGTGATGCTTGCCGGCCTGCTGCCGATGTTCCAGAACGGCGCCTCGGAGAATATGCTGGTATATCTCATACCGTTCTACAACTCGATTGAGGTGATGACGGCCGTCTTCGCGCACGAGATGCAGTGGGCCATGGTGTTCGTTACCCTGGTGTCCGACGTGGTCTATACTGGCATCGCCGTCTGGGGTCTAACGCGAATGTTCAACAGCGAAAAGGTGATGTTCAGCCGATGAAAAAGAACTTTGCACTGCGGGTCGACACGGAAGTCTACGACGCCATTGAGAAATGGGCCGCGGACGAGTTCCGCAGTGCCAACGGCCAGATAGAATGGATACTGGCCGAGGCCCTCAAGAAGGCCAAACGGTATCCGAAAAAAGGAGTTAAGGAGACAGAAGATAAGGAGTTAAGATAAATGAAAAAGATTGCAATAGCATTTCTGCTGCTGTGCGTGGGTCTGACCGCCCACGCACAGTGGTATACCGGCATGAGCCAGAAGACCGGCCTGGCGCTCTGTATCCATCTGACCGACACCGCGGCCGGCCTCTACAGTCCCATGCAGACCATGGAGCCACTGCCGGTGAGTTCCTGGAGCCTGGAGGATGGCAAACTGACGATTGAGTGTAAGAAGCTTGGCTTTAAGACGGTCCTGACACGCCGCGACAGCACCTTTGTGGGCTACTGGAAACAGGGCCTCTTCAAGGAGGATATCACCTTTTATCCCACCGACACCATCTTCCAGCTGCGCCGTCCGCAGACTCCGCAAGCGCCTTACCGTTTTGACGAGGAGACTATCGCGACCGACTACACCGACAGTCAGGGCAACAAGGTGCACCTCGAGGGGACGCTGACCTATCCCAAGGGCGGCGGGCAATACCCGACGATGGTCATTGTCAGCGGCAGCGGGCAGCAGAACCGCGACGAAGAAATCATGCAGCACAAGCCCTTCCTGGTGCTGGCCGACTACCTTGCCTCACGCGGCATCGCCGTGTTGCGCTACGACGACCGCGGCATGGGCGCCAGCACTGGCGAGGTGGAGAAGGCCGACACGCGCCTCTTCAGCGAGGACGCCGAAGCTATGCTCAAGGCTGTGCGCAAGAACAAGCATGTGGACGCCAAGCGTCTGGGTATGGGCGGCCACAGCGAGGGCGGCGCCATAGCACCCATGGTGGCGGCGAGAAACAAAGATGTGATGTTTGTGGTGATGCTGGCCGGACAGGGATGCACGGGCCTCGACGTGTTCCTGCAGCAGAACGAGTCCATCTTCCGCGCTGCCGGCGTCAGTGAGAGCCTGCTGGCTGTCCGCATGGCCTGCATGCGCGAATTGTTCCAGATGCCTGCCGGCAGTAGTCAGAAGGAATACAAGGACGTCATCGCCCGCCACACCGACGGCCTCAGCAAGGAGCAGACCGACAGCATCGGCTTCACCAAGGGCATGGCGTACACGTTGAAGCAGCAGATGGAAAGCCGCTGGATGCAGAGTTTCCTCACCCTCGACCCCGCCGATTACCTGCCGAAGGTGAAATGTCCTGTGCTGGCGCTCAACGGCACGAAAGACAGCCAGGTGCTCGCCAAACCCAACTTGGAGCGCGTCAAGACGCTATGCCCACAGGCCGACTGCCGCGAGTTTCCCGGACTCAACCACCTCTTCCAGCATTGCACTACGGGCAGCCCCGACGAGTACATGCTCATCGAGGAGACTTTCGCCCCCGAGGCCATGCAGGCCGTCGCTGACTGGATACTTGGGCTGTATTAGCCGCGCATAGGAAGACTGACGGTGAACGTGGAACCGTGGCCGGGCTCGCTCTCCAGCGAGATGTGGCCATGGTGCAGACGCACCACCTGCGCCACATAGTTTAGTCCGATACCGAACCCCTTTACGTTGTGCACATTGCCCGTCGAGACGCGGTAGAACTTCTCGAAGACGTGCTTCTGGTCCGACTTGGAGATGCCGATGCCGTGGTCCTGCACCCGTAGCAGCAGGTGGTGCCCGTCGGTGGCGGTGCTCACCACGATGTGGGGTGCATCGGTGGAATACTTGATGCCGTTGTCGATGAGGTTGTAAATCAGGTTGGTCAGGTGTAGCTCATCGGCCTCGATGACCGAGGGGTCGGCCTCCAGATGTGTTTCGATGCAGCCGCTGCGGTTGCTCAGCGTCAAGCGGAAACTCTGCTGCACCTTCTCGATAAGAGAGTTGATATCCACCGGCTTGGGGTTGATGCGGAAGTTCTTGTTTGACATCTTCGCACTCTGCAGGATGGTCTCCACCAGCACCCGCATCCGCTGGTTCTCGTCGGCCACGATAGCGATGAAGTTGGCGCGCGTCTCGGGGTCCTGCGAGATGCTGTTGTCGCTCAGCATCTCACATGCCAGGCTGATGGTCGAGAGCGGCGTCTTGATTTCGTGCGTCATGTTGTTGATGAACTCGCTCTTCATCTGGTCCAGCTTGCGCTGGTTCGAGATGGTACGCAGCGAGATGAAGAACATAGCGGCAATCACCACGATGAGGAAGATGCTCATGTAGGTGTATACCCTCGTGCCCGGTTGCAGGAAGATGTCGTTGTAGGGGAAATAAAGAATGATATAGAACTGGTTGGACGAAACAATGCCAACCGGCTGGAAACTGTATCGATAGGGCGACAGCTCCAGATCCTCTTCGTGCCGCGGGTCGGAACTGTAGAGAAACGACCCCTCCGAGCCGTCGTACAACCCCACTACGGGGTGCATGTCGATGCCGTTGATGAGCAACTCTTCGGCAATCAGCGAGTCAAGCTCCTGGTAGCTGAAGGCCGAAGCGCGGTGTGCGTCGGTCTGCACCACTTCGCTCCCAATCTGGCTGATGACCTCGTCCATCGCATTGTTCACACTCACGTTGAACATATTATCGCTGATGGAGAAGGTGCGCTGCGTCTGAATGAGTTGTATCACCACCAGGCTGACTGCCGCTATGGCGAAAACGGAGACGATGAAGAGCCGGAACCAACGTTTCATACTGATTTGCTGTAAGCTGTGTCTTGCATGAATTATAATGAATAACGCACGCTGAAAAAAAATATTATGTTTTGGCCCCTAATAGCGAAAAAAGTTGTACTTTTGCATTGCAAAAAACAATGATAACTAAAGCACAAAAGAGATGAAGATAGGAGTCATTATAGCCATGGACATCGAGTATCGCCAGATGCACGATGCCATCGGCGGCGACAGCGGCCGGCTTGGCAACAACGACATAATCCTCTGGCAGTGCGGCATCGGCAAAGTCAATGCTGCCGTGGGCACCATGCGCCTCATCCAGCAACACCACCCCGACGCCATCCTCAGCACCGGCCTCGCCGGCGGCATCGATCCCCAGATGCAAATCATGGACGTCTTGGCTGCCACGCAGTGTGTCTACCACGATGTGGATTGTGGCGGCATCGGCGATGGCTGCTCCATCGGTCAGGTGCAGGGTCTCCCGGCGCGCTACGACGCCGACCAGCGCCTGCTCGACCATGCCCTCACGGTGCCACGAGCCGAAGGCGAGCGGCTGATGACGGGCCTTATCTGCACCGGCGACCAGTTCATCACTGACCGTGAGCGGCAGAACACCATCAAGCGCAACTTCGTCGACGGTCTGGCTTGCGACATGGAGAGCGCCGCTATCGCCCAGACCTGTTACCTGATGAAGGTCCCCTTCCTCAGCCTGCGTGTCATCAGCGATACCCCCGGCCGCACCGACAACCACCAGATGCAGTGGACCGACTTCCTCGGCGCCATGTGCGACCATTCATTCCACTTCGTCAAGAAATACTTGGAAACCCTGGATTAACTAGACGGTCTAGATAGAACAATACTATGGAAGTAATACAAAGCTTTACCATCGACCACACCCACCTGAAGCCGGGTATCTATGTGTCGCGTGTCGACCGTGGCTTCACCACCTTCGACCTGCGCATCACTGAGCCCAACCGCGAGCCCGCCGTAGCCCCCTCAGCCATGCACAGCCTCGAGCACCTCATGGCCACTTGGTTCCGCAACTCGGAGGCTAAGGACGACGTGGTCTATGTCGGCCCCATGGGATGCCTCACGGGCATGTACATCATCATGACCGGAGAATACGGCGTAGAAGACATGCGGCGCCTTGCCATAGAGTGCCTCGAGTGGATACTCACCCAGGACAAGGTCCCCGCCACGACACCGGAGACATGCGGCAATTACCTGCTCCACGACCTCCCCATGTGCAAATGGGAAAGCGCCCGCTACCTGGACCGCCTGAAAAACGACTTCCACAGCGAGTACACCAGCCTCCGCGTGGTCCTCGAAGACGGCAGGAACTTCGCGGATGCGTAATACTTGATTTGCGTTCCCGATACTTTTTTTATATCTTGCAAAAATTTTAAGAGTATGCCTGAGAAGAAACCGTTTTTCCACTTCCTGAGTGACATCTCGAAGATTCACCACCGCGCCGCGTTCACGGACGTGGCAAAACATACCACCCCCAAGCAGAGCCAGTTCCTCAAACTGGCCGGAGAGCGTTTCTCCTGCCGTTCATTCAAGAGTACGCCCATCAGCGAGGAGGAACTCGCCTCCGTGCTCGAGGCGGGCAGGCTCGCGCCCACCGCCCAGAACCGCCAGCCGGTACACCTCTGGGTAATCAAGAGTCCCGAGGGCCTGGAGAAACTCAAGCAGATCACTCCCTACAGTTACAACGCTCCCCTCGCCATCCTCGTCGGCTGCAAGCCCGAAGAGGCCTGGGTACGCAAATACGACGGCAAGAACGGCGCGGAAATCGACGCCGCCATCGTCGCCACGCACATCATGCTCGAGGCCGCAGCCTTGCATCTCGGCTCCGTCTGGGTGGGTTCGTTCGACCCCGTCAAGCTCGCGGAACTCTATCCGGAAACCGCCGGTTGGGTACCCGTAGCCATCCTCCCCATCGGCCACCCCGCCTCCGGTCCCGGAGAGAACCACGGCAAGCGCAAGGACTGGTGGACCATCATTTCAAACTTGTAAGCATCTAAAGTACGATGAAAGAGGCCGGCGCCAGCAGACGAGAGAAAACCGTCAGTGATTGTCGCGGACTTCGATGATATCCTCCGGACCGGAGGCTTCAATAAGTGAATTGCAATAGGCGTTGACGGCCTTGATGCCGTTCAGGAGTGCCTCGGGGGGCCAGGCGTTGTCTGCGCTGCAGCTGACGCTCCCCTTGTCGAACTTGAAGTAAACGTGCCACATTATTCCGTCCCTGACGTCAAACGGAGGACGGTAAGAATCCTTGAGGCGGTACAGCTTGTACTCGTTGATCAGGGAACGCACCTGCTCAGCCGCAGCAGCGGGCACGCGTATCACCGTATATGGTGAATTGCTCTTTGACCAGGTGAGCGTAAGCCCCTGTTCCGCAGTGTTTTCCAGGCGATAGTACTCCCGGGGATATTCCCGCATCGTGGTGGATCTGTATTCATAGTACTGGAAAGCGCCCTCCGGCTTCGCGTTGTTGGCGATGC
>JAEEGJ010024242.1_pt1 | contig 12602 bp, 9 predicted proteins | sample 8958761 | NCBI WGS metagenome assembly JAEEGJ01 (sample SAMN16246546, study PRJNA631951) | gut metagenome | biome: gut microbiome; feature: rumen; material: RS-attached | host: Bos | place: Iran: Karaj | collected 2018-10 | reverse complement strand
GTTGGCGCCCGATGGGTTCATTATCGGGGCCGACGGGCTTCTTCGGGTTGAACGGGTACTTCTTCTTCAGCGCGTCCTCGACCCGCCTGGTGTAGTCGACGTTCGCCTGGATCGAGCAGCCGTAGAAGATGGAGCCGGAGTCGAACTCGCCGACCGTGTAGCCGTTCGTGGCCGTGTATTCGTCGCAGAGAAGGCGGTCCGTCGCGCCGTACTTGAGGTAGCGGACGGGGTCCCGGAACCAGCTGTAGCACTCCATGAGCTGCGTCGGCGGACACTTCTGCGGATCGGCGATCGACGTGTTCAGCATGATGTGCGGCTTGTGGTGCGTGGCCGCGACGAACCCGGCGGGCGCCTCGTGCGAGACGGGGATGTCGCTCGCGGTGAAGGGCTTCTTCGCCGGATCGGCCTCCGGGTCGTTCGTGACCCAGCACTCCGCGACGGCGAGGGGGCACGAGCCGACGTCCATGCCCCGCTGGATGTAGCGCGTGTTGCGCCCGATGTTCACCACGTAGCGCCCCGGATACTCGATGCCGACCGTGACCTTCGACCAGACCCAGCCGGCCGGCTCCTCGCAGCGGAACTTGCGCTCCTCGGCGTGGCGGTCCGTCCACATGTCCTCGAAGCGGTCCACGAGGGTGTAGTTGACGCACTCGTCGTCGGGGCTGCGGAGCAGGAACTCGAGCGCGGTGCGCTTGTTCTCCGTCCGCCAGTGGCGGATCCAGAAGTGGTACTCGCCGTTCGTCTTCAGCTCGACGGGGAGCTGGAGACGCGGGTTCTTGCGGTCGTCAGGGGCCTTGAGCGCCGCCTCCGTGCCGTCGGGCCAGAGTACGGGGCACTTGACCCACCGCGCCTTGGCGGGGCCGGCGGCGTTGGTCGCCGCGATGTACTTGGCCACGGCGCTCTCGACGTCCGTGATCTTCACGGTCTGGTATCCGTCCGCAAAAGCCGTCGCGGACATGGCGGCCACAGCTCCGAGAATTGCACTCGCAGCGCATAGACGGTTGTTTTTCCCCAACACAAAGAACACAGAGAACGCAAAGGGTGAGGACAATACTCTCATGAAAGCACCAATCCTTGTCGTCAACGCTTTTACATTTACAGACCATTCCGCATTCACATTGGCGATGCAAAAATTATGGCATGCGCATGTGAAAAATGCAAGGAATTTCGACTGGCTTTGTTTTAGAAGAGTGTTGATTTTCACGCTGAGCCGCAGAGGGGGCGGAGCCGCTGAGAAGGGCGAGGTTGTTTTTAACGCAGTCCCCGCGAGTCCGCGGGTGATTCAATTAGGTTAGTTATTCTCGGCGTAGTATTGCTTTCGCAAACACGGAGGTTTCGGAGGGAGGGAGACACGGAGAAATATCCAAAAACTCCGCGTCTCCTTTTCCCCGGTTCCTCCGTGTTCAGCGCCGCAGGCGGGTTAGTTGTGAAGTCATAGATGATGGTAGCAGGGGCTGGGTTTGTCCATAAGCTCAAAAATCTCTGCGGCTTCGCTTCCTCTGCGGCTCTGCGTGAAAAGCTCCTCATTCCCCCAGGGGTCATTTCACCATCTCAACGGCGTTCTTCAGCGTCTTTTTCGTCCCGTCGGCCATGAAGTTGTAGCCTTTGGGGAAGTTCTTGAAATCGGGTATCGCTATGCGTCGTCCGACGAGTTGCTCGAAGACTGCCGCAATGAGTACCCTGGTCGCCTTTTTATTCTCCGGGTGGCAGTTGCAGGCGATGATCTCGCCCTTGCCGCAGGTGGCGTAGATGAAGGCGGGAGTGCCAATCATCTTGTCGCGCTGCTCCGCCGGCTTCTTCCGATGCTCATCGACTGCGTTGAGGCAGATGGCCATCTTCTCGACTTTGACGTCTTCGACGCCGTTCGTCGCCGTAATGATGGGGCCGTCGTGGAAGTGAATGGACCATTCCGCATTTGTGATTGCAAGCTTGTCCATCCACTTTGGCGAGAATTCGACCTTCACGTCGCCGCCTCCTCGGGCGTAGTAGCCGTTGATGCGGCGGTAAGGCAGGAGGGTGACGCGGTTCGTCTCTGTGAGGAGAATCGCAAGGCCCGCGCAGGTGCCGAAGTACTTGCCGCCGCCCCGGATGTAGCGGCGTATGGCCTCCGCCCCTTCTTCCTTCATCGAGCCGTATTGCTTTTTGCTGCTGCCGCCTGGCATGACGAGGATGTCGAGGCCGTCGAGCTTTCCGCTTCGGAGGTCCTCGCCGTCAATATATGTCAGCTCCACATCTGGCGAGTCCCTGAGTATCTTCGCCCAATAGACGCTGTTGACGCCACGGCTTCCAAGATCGCAGTACAATCCCGCCTTGATGGGCGAGGCGTTCGTGGCGATGTCCGCGCTCTCTGCCACTGCGGTTTCGGAGCTGGCACCCCCGTCCGCCGTCATCGTTGTTGTCTGGCACCCGATGACAACGAGAAACAACATCATCGCACCGAACATCGCCCAACGGTTAAACGATGAAACGATGAACTGACGAAACAGTAAAGTGTCAATCAAAATCATGGTGCGAAAATTGTAGCCCCGACTTGGTGAATTTGCAACGAAAAACATCCAAGTATGCCCAAACCATATTTTTGACACACATTGGATTTGTGTTGTAAAATGATTCCGTTCTTTTGGTGCTAGGCAAAAGCTGAATGTTCCCGGGCAATGTGCCGCCGTGGAAATTTTCTCTCACCCCAACCACAAGGAAAACAAGACCATGAACATCGGATTAGCACGCAAGTTCGCGGCAGTCGCCGCAATTTTAGCATTCGTGTGCTGCTGGAGAGAAACCGTCAAAACCCCCGAAATCACGAAACTTGCTCAAAATATGGTTCCCATTCCCGGCAAGAACTACGCGATGTGCAAGTACGAGGTGACGCAGGCGCTGTGGGAGGCCGTGATGGGCGAGAACCCGTCGAAATTCAAGGGGGCGGACCACCCGGTGGAGCAAGTTTCGTGGAACGACTGCCAGAAGTTTCTGGAAAAGCTGAACGCGCTCTCGGAGGTGAAGGCTTCGGGCCGGATCTACCGTCTGCCGACGGCGGAGGAGTGGGAGTTCGCCTGCCGCGCGGGCGCGACGGGCGACTACTGCAGGCTCGCGGACGGGACGGAAATCACGGAATCGACGCTCGGCCGTGTGGCGTGGTTTGTCGAGAACGCCTCGACGCGTCCTCGCTGGCTCTCTCACTTCCTTGTCTTCGCCATGTGGCTTGTTGACCACGTCCATGAGGTCGACTGGAGCGAAACCATCACGCACAAGCCCGTCGGCCAGAAGAAGCCGAACGCCTTCGGCCTCTACGACATGCACGGGAACGTGTGGGAGTGGACCTCTACGGTCGATGACGACTTCCGGGTCTGCTGCGGCGGCTGCTGTGACCTCAACGCCAACTACTGCATGGCCGACGTCCGCGACTGGTGCTACCCCGAATGGCGCTTCGACTTCGCCGGTTTCCGTCTCGTATCCGGCAAATAGGGCATTTGCCCCGGGGCGTTAGCGAAGGGATTGAACTAATCGGGGTTTCAACTTGGTCATTTCAGCATCTTAACGGCGCTCTTCAGCGTTTCCTTTGTCCCGTCGGCCTCGTACTTGTATTCCTTCGGGAAGTTCTCGAAGTCGGGGATTTCGATTCTTCGTCCGAGGAGTCGCCCGAAGACGGCGGAGATGAGTTCGCGCGTCGCCTTGCGTCCCTCGGGATGGCAGTTGCAGGCGATGATCTCGCCCTTGCCACATTTGGCATACACGAACGCAGGCGTTCCAATCATGGAATCGCGTCGTTCGGCTGGCATTTCTCCGTGTTCGTCGATTGCGTTGAGGCCGACGGCCATTGTTTCAGCCTTGACGTCCGTGACATCATCGGCTGGCACGACGATTGGCCCGTCATGGAAGGAAATCGTCCAGTTCGCCTTCGTGAGGCCGAGTTCCTTCGTCCACTTGTCATTGAAAGCCACTTTGAGGTCGCCGCCGCCGCGCAGATAGTGGCCTTCGATGCGCTTGAAAGGCAGGAGCGCGACGCGCTTCCGCTCGTTCAGGAGAAGCGCGAGTCCGGCGCACGTGCCAAAGTATTTGCCTCCGCGGCGGATGAAGCTGCGCACGGCTTCCGCGCCCTCCTCCTGCATCGAGTCGTACTGGCCAAACCCCGTGCCGCCGGGCATGACGAGAATGTCGAGGCCGTCGAGCTTCCCGCCCCGGAGGTCTTCGCCGTCAAGGCAGACAAGTTCGGTATCGGGGGAGTCCGCGAGAATCTTCGCCCAGTACACGCTGTACTTCCCCTGGCTTCCGCGTCCGCAGTAGAATCCTGCCTTGACTATCTTCACTTCGCTGTTCCTTTTCTCAAATCCTTGCCGGCGTCATCCGTCGCCATCATCCTGTCCGGGGGATTTCGCCCTTGCGATGACAATGCAAAATTATGGCATCGCGCTATGAAAGATGCAAGGAAAATGTACCAAAGGTCTGGCGGGGCTTTCCCCGCCAGACCTTTCCTTTCGTGCCTGACGTGATGCAGTAAGGAAAAGAGTTGACGCCACTGGCAATGTGTGGCAGAATGAGAAACCAGCAAGGAAAACGATGAACAGCATCCGTACTTTCGTAGACAAGTTCTTTGCCCTGGAATACACACACGGGCTCATTGTGCGCCAGGGTGGGCGCACGCTCGTCGAAACATACCGCGCGCCATGCGGTCCCGCCGACCGCCATCAGCTCTTCTCGCTCTCCAAGAGCTTCACTTCGACAGCCTTCGGCATCGCCTGCGGGGAGGGGCTGATATCGCTCGACGACAAACTCGTCGACATCTTCCCGGAGTATGTCACGGACAAAGTGACCGACCGCATGAGGCGCGTCACGATGCGCGACCTCCTGACGATGTCGAGCGGTCACGCCGCCTGCTGCCTGCTGGGCCCGCGATGGTCGCGCTTCGGCGACGGACGCCCTTTCGACAACGACCTTCCCTGGACCCAGAACATCCTGAAGGACGAACTCGCCTTCGAGCCCGGTTCGCAATTCATCTACAATTCCGGCGCCACATACCTCGTCTCAGCCTCGTTGCGCAAGGTGACCGGACTGGGCATTCTCGACTATCTGCGGCCGCGCTTCCTGCGTCCGATTGGCATCGCCGACGATGTTGTCTGGGACCGCGATCCGCACGGCGTCGAACTCGGCGGATGGGGCTTCAACCTCTCCGTCCGTGAAATTGCCGCAGCCGCCGAGGTCTGGCTTCACCAGGGCAGGGGGCCTGACGGACGCCAGCTAATCCCCGAGGACTACATGCGCCTTGCGACCTCGCTCCAGATTTCCAACGGCAACCCCGCCGAGCCCTCCGATTGGTCGCAAGGCTACGGCTTTCAGTTCTGGCAGTGCCAGCACCGGTGCTTCCGCGGCGACGGAGCATCTGGGCAGCTGGCGGTTATGATTCCGAAATACGACGCCATCGTGGCTGCCACCGCCGGACTCTGCGACATGCAACGTGAACTTGATGTGCTCTGGGACGAACTCCTGCCAGCGCTTGAGGCAGGCGACACGGAGTGGACGCCGCCCGCCGAATGTGACGCCCCGACATTCGACATGGGCGGTCCCGGCGCGGTGAACGATGCCTTTTCAAGCCTTGCCTTCGACGCCGCGCCAAACGCGCTGGGCGTTGTCCGTGTCGAGGCGCGGCAGGTCGCCGACGGACTCGATGTCGCGCTTCTCTTCGACGACGGAATTGAGGACGTCGTCCGCGCCGGTTACGTGGCGCAACGCCGTTCGGCCCTGACCCACATCGATCGCCGCCATTGTTTCGAGGGCTATGGCCGCGTTAACTGGACCTCGCCGACGGTCGCCGAAATAAAACTTGCCGTTCCGTGCAGCACAAGCTTCTTCACCCTTGTGCTTGACACCGCCGCCCGGACACTCTGCTCCAAGACGCCGATCTGGTTCGGTCAGGACTCGAAAGCCAATGTTACCGTCACTGCCGTAGATGCGGACGGCGAGGCGCGTGTTCGGCTTGTACGCCACGCTCGGCGGGTTGCAGTTTTTACGCCGTCAATCACATAAATCAAGGCTTTTCGCGCCTCATATGCTTCAGCTCCCAGAGCTTCGCGTACTTGGCGAAAGTGCCGAACGCGACGTTGCCTGCGATTATCAGGCCGGGGATGCCGTCGAGGAATCCCAGCTTGAAGAAATAGCACTTGATGAACCGGAAGAGCGGGTGGAAAAGAAGCCCGAAAAGTCCCGCACGTTGCGTGCGCTTTGTTTTTGCGCTGATTGTTGAGAAGCGGTTGATCTGGCTTATCTGGTCGGTGATGTCTTCGTAGGTGTAGTGGTTGAGGGGGTTGCGGAGATTGCGCACCTTGCCCGTCACGATGATGCGGTCATGAGGTTCCTCCCCGCCGCACGCGCCAAACGCCTTGCGGAAGAGGCGGAGCTTCATGTCGGGGTACCAGTCGCCATGCCAGATCCAGCGTCCGAGATAATGGACAAGCCGCGGACAGTTGAAACCGTTTACACCTTCCGGAATCGGCTTTGAGAAGAGCGTTTCGATTTCCGCCCTCAGATTGTCGGAGACCTCTTCGTCGGCGTCGACGAAGAGAATCCACGGGCCGGAGGCCTTTTCCGAGATGAGCTTTTTCTGCCCGATGTAGCCCAGCCATTCGTGGCGGAAGACCTTGCTGGTGTACTTCTGGGCAATTTTGTAGGTGCCGTCCGTGCTGAAGGAGTCGAGGACGAGAATCTCGTCGGCCCAAGTCACGCTCTTTAGACAGCGCTCGATATTGTCGATTTCATTGCCGCAGATGATGCAGACCGAAATCTTTTCTTCTGGACCGCGGTTGGACATTCCTTGCTCCTGACGTCTGGCTGGTCGTATCAGTACGGGCGCGGCATGCGCTGCATCTTGATGCGCGGCTCCTCGAGGCCGAGCGCATACCATTCGTCGCCGAGTCCGGCGAGGCTGAACTGCTTGGGCTTGTTGTTCTGAAGGATCTCGATGTTGCGCTTGAGCGTCTCGTTCTCCATCTTCTTTGTCGCGCGGAGAAGGACGTTGATGGCGTCGTCGAGTTTGCCGCGCTTTACTGCGATCCAGGCGTAGAGACCGTAGAAAGCGGCACCTTGGCCGTAGCGGAGCTTACGCGCGTTCTTCTCGAAGAACTCGTCGAGCTTGGGGTCGTTGTTGGCGTACTTGCGGGCAAGCCCCATCGACATCGAGAGGGGATCCATGAAGAGGCATTTCGGCAGCAGGCGGTCGACTTCGGCGAAGTTCTTTTCCTGGTAGTGGAGCTGCATGCGGAGCGTGGTAATCTGCCGGGAGAGAAGCGGCACCCACTTGAAGTACGGTTCGAAGGCTTGTGACTGCGCGAGCGCCTTTTCGACGAAGACGTGCTGCATCTTCTGCATGTCGATCTGCGCCTGCTTCGGGCTTCCCGGCGGACGGAACCGCCAGGAGTTCATCTTCTCCTGCATTTGCTTCTGGCCTGTCATGAGCGTTCCCTGCATCACGTCCATGAGGGTCTTGATGCGCTTTTTCAGAAGAAGCCCGACGATTGTGTTGCACGCCAGGAACGATATGATTCCGAAGAATACTGCCCAGCCCCATGCGGATGCGTCCGTGAGGCCAAGGCCAAGCATCAGGGCGACGCCCAGTATGCCGCTGAGTATGAGTGTGTACATGACTGAAGTCTCTTTTCGGTTAAGCGGTTAAAAAGTTAAGCGGTTAAGCGGTTCAACGACTAAACGAACAAACGGACAAACGGTTCAACGGTTCAACGGTTAAACGACCTATCTTGTGAGTCCCGCGACAGCGGTGCCGATGACGGGCGAGTCGTCGATGCCGATGATGCGGTAGAACACCTCGCGCGGTTCGAGCAGGTCGCGTAGGGCCGCCTCGATGCGCGAGCGGAACTCCACGCAGCGCGTCTTGTAGTAGGTCGAGCCATCGACGTTCACGCACACGGGCGAGAGCGGGTCGTGTCCGCCGCCGCTGAGGAGTATCGCCGCCGCCATGTTGACCGCGGAGAAAATCGCCGCGCGGATGTAGACGGCGCCGGCGACCGCCTGGACGGCAACACGGTCGCCGTCCGTCATGGCGGCACTTGCGAAGGGGCCGACTTCCGCGAAGGGATTTTCGATGAAGATGTCGAGGTCTTTGTTCTCAAGCGTCTTCCATGAGGCCACGGTCTTGGCGAAGGGCGCGGAGAAGAGGCCCTCTTCGGCTGCGACCTGAAGCGCCGTCAGGCCCACGGCGCCGAGGTAGCCGCCGGAGATCATCTTTTCGAAGGGGGCGTGGCCCGGATCGACCGTGGTGGCGTCGTAGCGGAGGTCGATGTCGGACTGCGGCGCCTTGTCGAAGGCGGCCGACTCGGCATTGATGATCATGGAGCCCGGAGGAAGGCCTGGGAGCTTTGAGATGGCGGCGTTGTCCGCGACGGCGGCGATGTTCGTGCCGGTGCCGAGGATGAAGCCGACATAGCCGTCGTAGCGGCGGGCGACGCTCGCGCTGACGCCCGCGAGGAGCGTGCCGACTGTGTCGTTGATGATGGAGATGCGCCCCTTGAAGCCGTAGGGTTCGATGCGCTTGCGGAGTTCGGCCCCAAGCCACATCCCCTCGACTTCGGGGGCCTTGACCTCCTTGGACCAGCGAATGAGGCGGCCGTCGCAGTCGGGCGAAATTTCGGCCGCGTACGAGAAGCAGAAGCCGATGTCGTCCGCGAGCGGGATGAGGGGCTTGATGTGCCCCGCGAGGATGCCGAAGAACTCGTCGGCCGTCACCGGCGCCGCGATGCCGGGCATCGAGACCTTCGTGAAGTGCGAGATCTCCGGCTTGCCGGCCGCATCGAAGGCGACGACGCAGATGCGGAGGTTCGTGCCGCCCGCGTCAAGGACGATCACGGGCTTGCCGACGGGAACGGGACGCCCGAGGGAAATGTACGACGGAATCATCGCGAGGGAGCTGGCGGCACCGGCCAGGCCGGCCGACATTTCGGACGTGAAGTCCGCGAGGAGCTTCTCCGCGTCAATGGCCGCCGCGGCGAGTCCGTGGCGGTCGATAAAGGATCGGATTGCGTTATTCATGGTGGCAAGATTATAGCAAAAATGAGGCCATTTATGGTATCATTATTTATTCACAATCAAGGGGGATGGCCCCCTCGGGAAGACAGGAGAAAGAATGAATCCCGCAACGGAAATCCGCCAGGTCGGCGCGGCCGGCCTGCTCGACAAGATGATCAAGCGCGACGAAATCGACCGCTACTGCAAAAACGGCCATGACTTCATCGACGACGACGCCATTCGCGCCGAACTCAGGGACAACGCCGCCCCCGACAAGCAGCGCGTCCGCGACATCATCCAGAAGTCGCTCGCCATCGAGACGCTTTCAGGCCCCGAAGTGGCCGCGCTCCTCGCGGTCGACGACCCCGACCTCATCGCCGAAATGGCCGATGCCGGCTGGAAGGTCAAGCACAAGGTCTACGACAACCGCGTCGTCACCTTCGCGCCGATGTACATCTCCAGCTACTGCGTGAACCGCTGCCGCTACTGCGGCTTCAGCGCCGACAACACGCACGAAAAGCGCCGCTGCCTGACGATGGACGAGATCAAGACCGAGGCCGAGGCCATGATCCGCGGCGGACACAAGCGCGTCATGGCCGTCTACGGCGAACATCCCATGACCGGCGCCCAGTTCATCGCCGACTCGCTTCGCAGCATCTACTCGGCGCGCGTCCCGGGACGCCGTCCCGGCGCCGTCAACTGCGTTCGCCGCATCAACGTCAACGCCGCCCCGCTCTCGATCGACGACCTCAAGATCGTCCATGAGGCCGGCATCGGCACCTTCCAGGTCTTCCAGGAGACCTACGACCACAAGCTCTACTCGGCCATGCATCCGGCGGACACCGTCAAGGGCGACTACGGCTGGCGCGTCACCTGCATGCATCGCGCCTTCGACGCCGGCATCGACGACGTCGGTCTCGGCGTCCTCTTCGGCCTCAATCCCGACTGGAAGTTCGAGGTCGCCGCCATGTGCGCCCACGCCCGCGAGCTTGAGCGCTTTGTCAACATCGGCCCGCACACCTTCTCGGTCCCGCGCATGCACGCCGCCTCCGGCTCCGATGTCGCCAACGCCAAGAGCTCGTTCACGGACGACGACTTCTTCAAGGCCGTCCTCGTCCTCCGCCTCGCCGTGCCGTACACGGGCCTCATCGTCACCGCCCGCGAAACCAAGGAGCTGCGCGACCGCTGCCTGCGCATCGGCCTCACGCAGATGGATGCCGGCACACGCATCGACATCGGCGGCTACTCGGCCGCCAACACCGACCAGAAGCTCGACGAGCAGCAGTTCATGCTCGGCGACACCCGCTCCCTCGAGCAGATGATCGTCGACCTCGCCAAGCAAGGCGTCATCACCTCCTTCTGCACGGCGGGCTACCGCTGCGGCCGCACGGGCGGCTGCATCATGGACGCCCTCAAGACCGGACGCGAAGGCACCTTCTGCAAGATCAACGCCGTCCTCACCTACCGCGAATGGCTCGACGACTTCGCCTCGCCGGAGAGCGTCAAGGCCTGCGAACCCGTCATCGAGGCCGAGCTCGCCGCCATCAAGGAGATGTACCCGAAGTTCTTTCCGACGGTGATGGACCGCTACAACCGTATCGTCGCCGGCGAACGGGACCTGTACTTCTAGCGGCGGGGGCCGCCGCTAGATCGTTTATTCATTGGTTCGTTGCATCGTTGCATTGTTGAGTCGTTCAATGGCTTTTACAACGGACATGAGTCAGTCAGCTGACGCGATAAGCGCGTCCCTCCCTGACGACACTAATCTCCTATCTCCTACCTCCAATCCCCTATCTCCTATCTCGCCGGAGGCGCCGCGAGCGGCGCCTCCGCGTGACCCGGCGGCGGTGTGGGATTTGGCAAGTCTGAAAGAGACGCCGCGCGTAAGGGCGTTCCCAGGGTGCTTCCGCGGCGGGGCGACGCCCATCTTCATCGAAGGCGTTCCGTGGCGGGGGCGCGAGACGTGGTGCTTCGCCTACTACGGCGTGCCGGAATGGGCGACGCCATCGCATCCGGCCCCCGGCATCGTCCTTGTCCATGGCGGGTCGGGCACGGCCTACCCCGAATGGGTGCGGATGTGGGTGAAGCGCGGCTATGCCGCCATTTGCGTCGACACTTGCGGCGCGCTTCCGATAATCACTGCGGCTGGCAAATGGCTCGCCAACCCCGAGGGCGGCCCGCGCGGCTGGGGCGAGAGTCTCGCCGCAGCCTATGAGCCGGAGCAAGACCAGTGGGTCTACCACGCCGTCGCCGCCGTTATGCGCAGCCATTCTTTTTTGCGTTCGCTCTCGAATGTCGATTCGCGCGCCATCGGCTTGACAGGTATTTCGTGGGGCGGCTTCCTCGCCTGCATCCTTGCGGCGGCCGACGACCGCCTCGCCTACACCGTCCCCGTCTACGGCTGCGGCTTCAACCACGAGGCCGGCGTCTTGCTCGACCAGAGCGACCCACATCTTCTCGCGACCTGGACGCGCCTGTGGGAACCATCCGTCTTCCTGCCCCACGCCAAATGCCCCATGCTCTGGGTGGACGGCACCAATGACTTCGCCTTCTCCCTCGACCGCGTCCGCCGCAGCGCGGCGCTGGCACCGGTCGAGCACGCCTTCTCCACGCATCTCCGCATGGACCACGGCCACGGCGCCCCCGGAGAAGGGCCGCGCGAAATCCTCGCCTTCGCCGACCATTACGCGCGTGGGGGAGGGGACATCGTGCGAATCCCAGAATGCCATTTGGAAGACAACCGCTTTTCGGCCCGATTCAATGCCAACGGCCGCCGCGTTGTCCGCGCGGAACTGCTCTACACCCTCGACGGCGCCGCCACACGGTGGCCTGACCGTCTCTGGCATTTCTCCGAAGCCGATTCGCTCGACGCAGCGTCCGGCATCGTCTCCGCCACGCTTCCGTTCGGCACCTTCGCCTGGTGCCTCAACCTCGTCACCGATGACGGCCTCGTTTTTTCCACGCCATACGCAGAGACGCCGCTAACGCGGCGTTAGGTTGAAAGTGTTGAAAGGTTGAAGCGGCGCTTCGCGCCTTGTTGAAGGGTTGCCCGACGCGAGGTGCGGGAAAAATGCTACAATGAAACGCATGACAGTAGCGAACAATCTCCTATCTCCTATCTCCTATCTCCTATCTCCTATCTCGTCGTTGCCGCCTCAGGCGGCAACGACGGCGCGGGGCCTTTCGCTTCTCTCCGGCGGACTGGACAGCCTCCTCGCCATCTGCATTCTCCGCGAGCAGGGATGCTACGTCGAGGCCATCACCTTCGCGAGCCCCTTCTTCAACATCGAACCCGCCAAGAAGGGCGCGGCCCAGCTCGGCGTGAAGCTGAACATCGTCGACTTCACGGACGACATCACGGAATTGGTCGAGACGCCGCCGCACGGATTCGGTGGCGCGATGAACCCATGCATCGACTGCCACGCGCGGATGATCCGCAGGGCAGGGGAGCGCGTCCGCGAACTCGGCTGGGACTTCGTCGCCACCGGCGAGGTCGTCAACCAGCGTCCTATGTCGCAAAACCGCCGCTCCCTCGCCATTGTCGCCAAGGACTGCGGCGTCGAGGATATCCTCGTCCGCCCCCTCTCCGCGCAGCT
>JAEEGJ010024240.1_pt1 | contig 12604 bp, 10 predicted proteins | sample 8958761 | NCBI WGS metagenome assembly JAEEGJ01 (sample SAMN16246546, study PRJNA631951) | gut metagenome | biome: gut microbiome; feature: rumen; material: RS-attached | host: Bos | place: Iran: Karaj | collected 2018-10 | reverse complement strand
AATACACGGGCTTGCTTACTGCCTTTATCTTCATGCTTGTCAGATACCGCCAGTACCTCGTCCCTGTCAGGAGGGCCATCCTTTTGCAGGCCGACAAGTTGAGGAGGTTTTTCAAGGTGAACACCGACTTCATGATTCGCAGTATCTTGTTGGTGTTGACCATTGCTTTCTTCACCAACCAGAGTGCCAAGTTAGGTGACGATATCTTGGCGGTGAACATGATTTTGATGCAGTTCTTTTACATCTTCAGCTATTTCACTGACGGCTTCGCTTACGCCGGCGAGGCCTTGGTGGGGCGTTTCACTGGCGCTCACGACCTGAGCAATTTAAAGAAAACCATCAAATACCTTCTCATCTGGGGTGTGGCTTTGAGTGTGCCTTTCACCTTACTCTACTGGGCTTTCCCCGAGGCTTTCATCCGTTTGGTCTCCGACCAGCCTGGGGTGGCAGAGCAGGCTCGACCTTATTACATCTATATGGTATTGATTCCCGTGATTACCTTTGCCGCTTTCTTATGGGACGGCATATACATTGGTGCCACGGCTGCGAGGGAGATTCGTAACACGATGATCATTGCTTCGTTGTTGGTCTTTTTGCCAGCTTGGTATTTCCTGATGCCCGTTTACGGCAATCACGGCTTATGGATTGCCTTTTTGCTCTTCATGGTCGCCCGTGGCGTCAGCATGACGGTGATGGCGAAAAACATAATTAACCATGCACATCCTATCTAAATCGACATACATCAAAGGCCTTCAATGCGAGAAGGCGTTGTACCTCACCAAGAAACACCCTTATCTGCGCGACAGGCTCAGCATCGAACAACGGGCCAAGTTCCAACGCGGGACCGACGTGGGCATACTGGCACACCAGTACTTCCCGGGAGGCGTCAACATGGCACCCAACTCGCCTTCGCAGTTTCCAAAAAAGGTGGTGGAGACCATGCAAAACCTCAACAACCCCTCCGTCAACGTGATGTACGAAGCGGTGTTCCAACACAACGACACCCTCGTGATGGTCGACCTGCTGGTGCGCGACGGCGACCAGTGGCGGGCCATCGAGGTGAAGAGCTCGCTCAGACTCAGCCAGACCTACTACAACGACGCGGCCCTGCAATACTACGTGCTCAACGGCTGCGGCGTGCCCCTCTCCGACTTCATGCTGATGCACCTCGACGGCGACTACGTCAAAGAAGGACCCATCGACGTGAAGAGGCTGTTCAAGCTGGTGTCGGTCATCGACTTCGCCAAGGAGCAGGAGCCCGTCATCGCCGCCAACGTGGATCGTCTGAAAAATGTGGTCGCCCTTCCCCACGCCCCTCAAGTGGCCGTGGGTCCGCACTGCCGTGAGCCATACCCTTGCGACTTCTTCGGCCACTGCTGGAAGAACATCCCGCAGGAAAACCCCGATATCCCTTTCACCATCGACTACAAGGCGCTGTTTGCCCAAGCCCCTCAACCCCGACCTCGCAACATCGCTGTTTTGAGCCTCTTGCACCACTACCCCGCCGTTCCCGAACTCGACGGCACCCGACCCTACCATGAGATGCTCCTCGCCTTCGTCCTCAGCGGCGACCAAGAACCCGATGGCCACACCTTTTGGAATTGCATCGACGACCATAGCCGATGGCACGAAGGACCCGAACTGCTTGAAACACTGATGTCAAGGTATGATCTGGTGGTCACTTTCTCTCCTTCTCCGGTCCATAGTTTAAAAATTTTTAACCTATACGAAGTACTCCAAAACGCCCAGATGTTTCATCCCCTCCTGAAAAAAGGAATGAGTTTACAACACACCTTCGAGGCAGTGTTTCACGGGGCTAAACTCTTTGAACACAGCAGGATAATTGTTGAAGCCCTTGCACAGGATTTGACAAGTTATGAACAAGTGAAAGAAGATTTAATTGCTGAAAACGAAGCGATTAAGGATATTTATCAACATTTTTTCAAATAAACCCCTGTTCATAACTTCCGACATTTTTCCCCTTTCGGAACAGGGATTATGTTGTACTTTTGTAATGCGAAAAGCAAACGAGTTTTTCACCTTTTTTACGAGATACATACCATGCCTAACGATACCACTGTCACTAGACCGTTCTCCAATAATATGCAACGGAGAAGCCAATCCACTCCCGAACAGCTTTTGGCTAGCCAGGGCCGGATACCACCCCAAGCCGTCGACTTGGAGGAGGTGGTTTTGGGTGCCTTGATGCTCGAGAAGGAAGCCGTCAACGAGGTGATTGACATCCTCACTCCCGAAGCTTTTTACAAGGAGGCCCACCAAAAGATCTTCAAGGCCATCAAGGACCTGTTCGGCAAGTCGGAGCCCATCGATATCCTCACCGTCACCAACGAGCTGAAGCAGAACGGCGAGCTGGAGGAGGTAGGTGGCGCCTATTACATCTCGAAGCTCACCAACCGAGTGGTCTCCGCAGCCAACATCGAGTATCACGCGCGTATCATCATGCAGAAGCATATCCAGCGCGAACTCATCGTGATCTCGTCACAGACCATCAGCAAGGCCTTTGAGGACACCACCGACGTGTTCGACCTGCTCGACGAGGCTGAGAACAGCCTCTTCCAGGTGAGCGAGAACAACCTGCGCCGCAGCTACAGCTCCATGCAGGACTTGGTGGGCAAGGCCATCACCGAGATCCAGAACGCCAAGAACAGCGACCAGAAGCTGCGGGGCGTGCCCTCGGGCTACACCGAGCTCGACCGCATCACGCAAGGCTGGCAGAAGTCGGACCTCATCATCCTGGCCGCACGTCCCTCAATGGGTAAGACCGCTTTCGCCCTCAACTTGGCGCGCAACGCCGCCGTCGACTTCCATCGTCCGATAGCCTTCTTCTCCCTTGAGATGTCGTCGGTGCAGCTGGTCACCCGTCTGATCTCCACCGAGACCTCGCTCACTGCCGACAAGCTCCGTTCGGGCGACCTGGCCGAGCACGAGTGGCAGCAGCTCAACACCAAGGTGACGCCCCTCGTCGACGCCCCGATCTATATCGACGACACCCCGCAGCTCTCCGTGTTCGAGCTCCGCGCCAAATGCCGCCGTCTGAAGCAGCAGCACGACATCCAGATGGTGTTCATCGACTACCTGCAGCTGATGACCGCCAAGACCGAACGTGGCGGTAACCGTGAGCAAGAGATCTCTACGATCTCCCGTTCGCTGAAAGCCCTCGCCAAAGAGCTGGAGATCCCCGTCCTGGCGCTGTCACAGCTGAGCCGTAACGTGGAGACCCGTCCCGGATCGAAGAAGCCTATCCTCTCCGACCTTCGTGAGTCGGGCGCCATCGAGCAAGACGCCGATATGGTGATGTTCATCTACCGTCCCGAGTATTACAAAAACGAGCAGGAAAACCCCGACCTGCCGCAAGGCTTCACCGTGATCGACATCGCCAAGCACCGTAACGGCAAGCTGGGTGAGGTCAACCTGAAGTTCGTGGGCCAGTACGCCCGCTTCGAGGAGTTCGGCCAAGAGCGCCTCGTCTCCGCCGAGGAAATCACCCTGGGACCCAACCCCAACTTCAACAGCACCCGCATCGTGAGTTCACGCATGAACGAAGATGAAGACACCTTCGGAGCTCGGCCAGGAGGGATAAGTGATGATTATCAACCATTTTAAAGATAAAAGATAAGAGATAAAAGATAAAAGTTCGGGGTTTCCGAAAAAATTCCTATCTTTGCAGCCCCTAAGATAGGAATTTTATATTTATTTAATTGAAATACAATCTTTTATGAAGAAATTAGCTGTTATCGCTTTCGGTGGAAACGCCCTTTTAAGAGGCGGACAGAGAGGAACTTACCGCGAACAGATGGAAAACGTGACAGAGACTTGCAAGTCGCTGCTCCCCTTCCTGAAAAATGATTACAACCTGGTCATCGGCCACGGCAACGGTCCCCAAGTGGGCAACGTGATGCTTCAGAACGAGGCTGGCAACCAGGTGTTCAACGTGCCGGACATGCCCATCGACTTCTGCGTCGCCGAGACTCAGGGATTGATTGGCTTCATGATCGAGATGGGTCTTGACAAGGTGTTTGCCAAGGAAGGCATGCGCCGCAACGTGGTTACCCTAGTGACCCAGGTCGTTGTCGACAAGGACGACCCGATGTTCCAGAATCCCACCAAGCCCGTGGGTCCCTACTACACCAAAGAGCAGGCTGAGAAATACGCTGCCGAGACTGGCGCCGTGTACAAGGAAGACCCGAAAGGTCGCGGCTGGCGCAAGGTGGTGGCTTCACCCAAGCCCATCGGCATCCAGAACATCGACATCGTCAAGCGTCTCGCCGACGAGGGCAACATCGTGATCACCGTGGGTGGTGGCGGTATCCCCGTCATCGAGAAGAAAGGCTGCCTCTGCGGCGTCGAAGCTGTCATCGACAAGGACCTTGCCTCGGCCATGACCGCCATCCAGATCCATGCCGACGAGTTCTACATTCTCACCGACGTGCCGAAGGTGTTCATCAACTTCCGTAAGGAGAACGAACAAGCCCTGAACACCATCACCGTGGCCGAGGCCAAGAAACACCTCGCCGACGGTCAGTTCACCGAAGGCAGCATGGCTCCGAAGGTCCGCGCCGCCATCCTCTTCGTGGAAGCTACCGGCCATCAAGCCATCATCACCGAGGCCACCAGCCTCACCGACCCCGAATGCGGCACCCGTATCATCCCGTAAAACAATATAAGCCATGAAAAAAGGTTTGTTAATCACCGCCCTGAGCCTCATGATAGGCCTGGGCTTCACCGCCTGCAACGGCAAAGCCACACTCACCGGCACCTGGATCGACCCCGGTGATGAAAACAGCGTGTATGGCGACACCGGCTTCTCCTTGGAGAAAGACGGCACCGCCACCTCCATCAACACCGGTTACGTGGAATACACCTCCTGGGAACACATCGGCGACCAGCTGATCCTCCATGGAAACTACAACGGCACCAACCCCCACACCTTCGCCGACACCATGTGGATCGACGAACTCACTGAAGACCATCTGGTGCTGAAAGACATGGGAAACTATTCAGTTACCTACCAGAGGAAAACGGAAAACTAGGAAACGGAGAACGGAGAACGTAAAACGGAAAACTTACTTTAAGGGTTAAAGGTTTAGGTTGATTATTTATCTTCCCTACCTTTAACCCTTAACTTTTATCTTTTAACTTTTATCTCTTATCTTTTAACTTCACTCTCCCAACTTCCCCTGCCCACAGTATGACCGAGGTGCCCAGGATGATTCGGATCCAGTCGACGATGGGCAACGGCGTCACTTCGAACATCTCACCGCCAAAGCTGACGATGAGGATCTGGCCGATGAAGATGATGGCCAAGGTCAGGATGAAGCCTTGGGCGGAGCCTTTGGTGAACAGGCCCTTCAAGGCCGACTGACCGGTCATGAAGGCCTTGGCGTTGAAGATGTTCCAGAACTGCATGAACACGAAGATGGTAAAGAAGACCGTCAGCTCATAAGGGGTGATGCCAGTGGCATGGTCGAACATGAAGTAATACCTGAAGAAATCCCCAAGTGAGAACTCCGAAAGCGACTGGATGTCGACGTGCTTGAAGTATTGGAAGAAGCCGAACAGCACCACCACGAAGGCCAGACCCACGCCCATGATGCGATGGAGCATAGGCTTGTTGATGATATAAGCCTTGCGGTTACGGGGCTTCTCGTGCATCACGTTCTTGTCGGGTGGCAGTGAGGCCAAGGCCAGTGCCGCGAGGGTGTCCATGATGAGATTCACCCACAGCATCTGGGTGACGGTCAAGGGCGACTCGGTGCCGAGGATGGATCCGATAAGCACGATGAGGCATGCTGCCACGTTGATGGTCATCTGGAACAAGATGAAACGCTGGATGTTATGGTACAGCGAGCGTCCCCAGGTGACGGCGCGGGCGATGCTTTGGAACGAGTTGTCGAGGATGGTGATGTCGCTGGCTTCCTTGGCCACGCTGGTGCCATCGCCCATCGAGAGGCCTATCTGGGCTGCATTCAAGGCAGGCGCGTCGTTGGTGCCGTCGCCGGTCACCGCCACCACCTCGCCTTTCTGTTGCAAGAGCTTCACAAGGCGTTCCTTGTCCATGGGCCGTGCCCGCGACATGATCTTGATGTCACCCACACGTCCGAGCAGCTCCTCGTCGCTCATGCGTCCAAACTCCTTTCCCGTGATCATGTTCACCTCTTCGGTGTCTTCTTCGGTCCACAGTCCTATCTGACGACCAATCTCTTTGGCGGTGGCCGAGGTGTCGCCTGTGACGATCTTCACCTTGATGCCGGCTGAGAGACAGTCTTGGATGGCAGCGGGCACGTCCTCGCGCACCGGATCGGCGATGGCCACAGTACCCAGATAGCAGAGGTCGAAGACAGCAAGTTTCTCACCGTCGAACATGGCTTCAACCTCGTTCTTTTTAAGATAGCGATAGGCAAAGCCCAGGGTGCGCATCGCCTGACTCTGGCATTTGAGCAGATGTTGCTCCACAGACTCCAGATGCGATTCCATGGGGACCTCCCCTTCTTCCATTCGGATCTTGGAGCAGTGTTTCAGCACTATCTCAGGGGCACCTTTCACGTAGAGCAGCACGACCTCCGGGTCATCGGTACCGACCACGGTAGCCATGAACTTGTATTTCGTGGAGAAGGGCATCTGCTTGACGATGCGGGTATGGTCGCGGTAGCTGATGTAGTCGATGTTCTGTTTGAAGAGCCACGACAGCAGGGCGGCTTCGGTGGGGTTGCCCACGGCCTTGGCTTCTTTCTTGTCGGTGAAGTCGAGGAATGCCGTCGAGTTCATGGCGATACCCTCTTTAATTAATAAGGAAGTCTGCGACTCGTCGAGGTGACTGTCGTGCAGTCCATATATCTTGAACTCGTTCACGCTCATGCGGTTTTGCGTGAGGGTGCCTGTCTTGTCGGTACAGATCACCGTGGAGGCGCCCATGGTCTCGCAGGCGTGCATCTTACGCACCAGGTTGTTGGTTTCCAGCATGCGGTGCATGCTTAGTGCGAGGCTGAGGGTGATGCTCATCGGGAGGCCTTCGGGGACGGCGACCACGATCAAGGTGATGGCGATCATGATGGTGTTGAGCACATATCTCAGGAAGTCGAGCCACTCGAAGGGTGTCCCGTCGCCTGTGACGAAATACATCAGGACACGGAACCCGATGATGAGTCCCGCGATGATGTAGCTCGCCACTGTGATGGTATGACCGAGACGGTCGAGTTGTTCGTTAAGCGGCGTCTTCACCTTATTGTCGATCTGCGCTCCGCTATATACCTTACCCCATTCGGTGGCGTCGCCGACGCGTTCCGCCACGAAGATGCCGTTGCCGTCGATGACGGTGCAGCCACGGCAGACGTAGTTGGAAGGATAGGTGGCCTCATGGTCGAACTCCTCTTCCCTCACCGTCTTACGTGCCATCGGCTCGCCTGTCAGGGTTGATTCATTAATCTGCAGTGATATCGCCTCGAACAAGGTGCCGTCGGCAGGGATCTCGTCGCCGGGGTTGATGAACACCACGTCGCCCACCACCACGTCTTTGCGCTCGATCTGGGTGATGAGTCCGTCGCGGAGCACGGTCACCTTCTCCTCGTCCTTGGCTTGGTTGAGGATGTCGAATTTTTTGTTGGCGCTGAGTTCGAAGAGAAATCCCACCGTGGTGGCCAGCATGACGGCGATGAAGATTCCGAGAGGTTCCAGCAGCACGCTCCGGCCTGCCACGCCCATGAAGTATTGGTACAGCGACACCGCCACCGACAGGGCCAGGGCGATGAGCAGGATGCGTATGATGGGGTCTTTGAATTTTTCAAGAAACTGTTTCCACACCGGCTCTTTCTCAGGAGGTGTGAGGGTGTTGGAGCCGTGTTCCGCACGGCTTCTCTCCACTTGCTCAGCGGTGAGGCCTTTCCGATATTCCCTTTCCATGGTTGCTTGTTTTTATCATTTTTTTAACTTTGCAAAATTATAAAGACAACCATTACGAGTCCGAGAGTTGCAACGTTGCAACCCTATTTTTTCGACTGTTATGACCTTCAAGGAAAACGCTAAAACCGCCATTGCCAAGGTGTTATCTGACCTCATCCAGAGCGACGGCATCGTCAATCAGGGTGAGATCCGATATCTTCGCGAGGCTTTTGCGTCGATGAGGATCGAGGACAGCCACCTGAAGAAGTCGGTCGGCATGACCCTCGCCGAGGCGGTCACGATTCTCAAGGCCTGCGGTCCTGCCGAGAAGCAGGCCATCCGCAAGCATATCGAGCGTCTCTCGGGTGCTGACGGCAACGTGGACCCCAGTGAGACGCTTCTCATTGCAGCCTTGACCTTATCCATTGGAGCGGTGAGTGAGGAAGTCCCTTCGTTGAAGGCCGACCTCATCTCCATACCCGGGCTGAGTTTCGACACGCGCGACACCGTATTATATGTGGAGTCGGAGGTCGACCGCAAGACCAACCGCTCCATCGTTAAGGAATACGACGGGCTCTGCCAGCTCCTCGAGCAGCGAGGCTTGAAGTTCTTTTACCTTCCTGCCTTCATGAAGTCATTGAAAGGTAACACACGCACCTTGAAGCAGACCTTGCGTTATCTGGAGCCTTTGCTCTCCGACGAACAGATGCAGCTCATCGTACACGACATGAGGCGCATCGACACTCCCATGCTGTCGAAGGAGATCTTTCTCAACTATTTGAATTCGAGAGGTTTCAACTTAGACCACCCGTCTTTTTTGTTCAAGATCGAGAACCAGAAGGCCAGTCACTGCCAGGATTTCCTGCTCTTGCATGTCGATGCTACGAGTCCGTTAAAGACGTTGCAGGAGTTCTTCGATTACAACGACAAGTTGTTGCTTTTGCCAGAGGCCGAGCCTGTTGAGGACCAGTTGGAGTACACTGGCTTACACAAGATTGTGATCGACACCATCCTCAAGTACCACAGCGCCGATGGGTTGAGTCGGTTGCTCATCGACGAGAGTGGGCGTTTGTTCTTGCTTGACAGGAACCGTGCTGAGGTCAAGATGCAGTCGCTGGCACGGGCGTTATACATACTCTATCTCCGCCACGAGGAGGGCATTGCCCTCACTGAGCTGTGCGACCATCGCGACGAGTTGTTAGCCATATATTCCACGGTGTCCGACTTCACCAACGCCGAGCGTTTGGCGGGCACTGTCGACAATCTCGTCAACTTTGTGGGGAGCACGATTAATCCTCTGCTGTCGCGTATCAGGCGGGCTTTCACCGCTTTGTTGGGCGATCAGGCCAAGGACTATCTCATTGAAGGGGATGTCCGTGACCGGAAGAAGATCAACCTGTCACGGACTTTGGTGATTGACAACTTGCGTTAGGCTTGTTGGTTGCCGAGGAGGAAGGTGACGTCGGTATTCGGTTCGATTTCGACGGCTTCCTTACCGTATTGCATCACGATCATCTTCTTACCGCCTTTGAGCATCATCTTGCCGTCGGTGACCCACAGTGAGGTAGCCTCACGGAGTCCGACCACCACCATCTGTTGGTTGACGGCGAGGTATTCGTTGATACGGTCTTGGCGTGTCTCTCCCCCGTGTTTGATCATCTTGTCGATTTCCGGATGCGGGTCGAGGTAATGCGGGTTGATTTGGAAGGGCACCAGGTTGAGGGTCTTGAACGAGGCCGGTTGCACGATAGGCATGTCGTTGGTGGTACAGAGTGTCGGGCAGGCCACGTTGCTTCCGGCGCTCCATCCGATGTAGGGTGTGCCTGCGAGGGCGCGTTCGCGGATGGCGTCCATGAGGCAGTATTTATGCATTTCGGCGACCAGGTGGAAGGTGTTGCCTCCGCCCACCACGATGAGGTCGGCTTCACGGACGGCTTTCACTTTGTCGTCGTAGTGGTGTACTGAGGTGAAGTTATTGAATCCGAATTTCTCGAAGAACACTTTCTGGACGCGGGCTTCGTAGGCGTCGTAGCTGTCGGGATAGGCTTTTCCGGCGATGTTGACGCCAGCGAAGGGAACGAAGACGATGCGGCTGTCTTTGTTAAGGTTGTTTTGCAGGCAGAAGAATTCGATTTGGTTGCATGCCCAGGCGAGGTAGGTCTCCCCGAAGTTGGTGGAGTTGCTGATCAATAAGAGTCTCATAACAATATTTTTTTATTCATTAATCTTATAATAGGTGGTCGTTTCGGTGTCATCGATACGTTCGATGCGTTTGTTATCGACGTAGGTATAGGTGGTGATGGTGTTCGGCCAGTCTTCGCCGAAGCTCAGTATTTTCTTGGCGAGGCGTCCTTCTGCGTCGTATTCATACGATTCCTTGTAGCTGAACTGGATATCGATGTCTTCCGGGTCGATCAGGTCGGTGGCGTATGACACTATTTCGACGAGTCGGTATCCTGTCGGGGTAGCTTCATAGCGTTTGCGGGTGTAGGATGTCATGGGTATTTCCGATTCCTCTTCATACTGTTCCATTTGGTCTTCTTCGATGTCTTCCCAGAATATTTCTTCGACAAATTCTTGGGTGAGGGTATCGTAGCGGCATTCGTCGTCGAGGAAATAGGTGATTTGTTTGATATAGTAGAAGCTTGGGGCTCCGTCGATGGTTTCGTTGCCTTCGCCTATTCTCACTTTACCGTTGTATTCGAAGTCGAGTCCCATGTAGTGGTCGGAGCCTGAGTTGATCCATGTCTCGGTAGCGGCCAGGCGGTTATCGAGGTCATAGTAATCAGTGGTAGAGCCTTCGAGGTTGTCTTCGCTAGGCAGGTCTTCTTTGATGATGTTCCTACCCTCTTCCCATTCTTGGTAGGTCCATTTCGAGATGGTGTCGCCATCTTGGTCGACCTCATAGAGGGGGCTATCCCAGTCGACGTTCAGTTTGTTTTCTTTAGGATTGTTGTTGCAGGCGGTCAGCATGAGTGCGAAGGCTGCGATGAAAAGTGGAAAAGAGTGTTTCATGGCTTTGCTATTCTTGTTGGAATGCAAAGATATGAAAAAAACGAGAAAAGAAAGAAAATCATGCTGCTGGCATCATGGTTTCGCAGCGGTCGATAATCTTATTGGCGACTTCGAAGCCTGAATCGCATAGAGCTTTGGTAGGAATTCCGTCGTAATTCATATAGAGGTGGATGGTTTCATAGCCCATGTTAAGCCAATAAAGCAGTTTTTTGTCGCGTTTTGCTACGGCTTCCTGATAAGCTTCGATATGAACTCTGGTGCGGCGGTCTTCTCTGACGTGAAACACTCCATCCAGTGCCATAAGCACGCCGAGCCAAAGGTAGTTTCCGGCGGCACGGACATATTTTTCATCTTCATATTGGAAACCCTCGTCATCGAGTTTTCCCCGTTCTTCAAGAATCTCCCGGGCATTGTCAACATACCGTCTAGCCTCTTTGATAGGTTCTCTTTTTTTCATTGGGGTAAGTTATATTGTTGTTAGGTTAGAAATAAAAATAAAAAGGTTATTCTCCCACATAGTATATGCAAAGCTGAGAATGTTTCATTTTTATTGGACTTTTTTTCAGCGGACAATTCTTCACAGGCTCACTCTGTTTGGCTGGGTGGAAAAAACGAGCAAAACCAGCCACGTTGCTATCTTTGAAAAAAACAACGAGAAACAACAAAGGCCTATGTCAAACAAGAATATTTGTTCCGGCGATGCTGGTTCCGGACTACCTGTAAGCTGCCGTGTTCAAGAGCGACCGCCACGAGCCCGAAATCAACTGGTTGCTGGCGGACTTCGCCTGCCACTACGAGTGCGTGGTGCAGTCGACCATGGCAAAGCACCCGAAGGACAAGAGAATCGTGTCGCGATGCAACCCGAGTTCCTTTGCCGTCTACTTGTTCGCAAGGCCCTTTGCCTTTAATTCTCTAATCTCGTACCATATAAAGAGTTTCTTCTTGGAACCCTTGAGCACTATAATCTCCATCTCTTTTTCATTTTGTCGTTCAACACAAAGATTACCATTGGTTACTGAAGTAACAACCTATGCATGCTCTTCCTCTCCTTGTCGAATTATAGTTCCGTCTGCGTCAATTTGGCACCCCATTCTGTTCCAATCTTATTATTGTTCCATCTGAGTCAATCGTAAAAGGTAATTTCTCATTTGACATAAATAAATCATCTAAACATTCGAAATACTTTGCTTCATACCAAGTGCCATTGAGTGTGTTAGTAGTAATGAGCGTGTCTTCAAGCAAAGGATACGATTTGAGTTGATTCAGATCAAACGGACCGTATGTTGCCCCTTCAAAATACACATAATACAATAATGTAGAGTATAAGTCAATTCCCTCCCGATTCGGACTCAAAGGTAAACTTTGTTGCGGAGTTTCTCTTCGTTCAGAAGAAGTGATTTGTTGCGATTCTTCATTAAGTGCAACATTTGTCAAATTTGACCCAGCGTTGTTTAGTTTCTTTTTTTTCGCACTGGCAGCAATAATGACAATAACAAGAATAAACGCCAATACCACCAATACAATTATTGCAACATCATCCATAAGATTTCATTTAAAATGCAATCATCCAAATAATAGAGGAAATCACCGACATAATAATCATTGCCAAGCCTGTTTTTCTTGTGTCTTCATTATATTTATAATGCAACTCGTTATTGGAATCCACAACTACTCGATGAAGAAGAAAACCCAA
>JAEEGJ010024235.1_pt1 | contig 12604 bp, 9 predicted proteins | sample 8958761 | NCBI WGS metagenome assembly JAEEGJ01 (sample SAMN16246546, study PRJNA631951) | gut metagenome | biome: gut microbiome; feature: rumen; material: RS-attached | host: Bos | place: Iran: Karaj | collected 2018-10 | reverse complement strand
CAACGCCTGCGGTCTTCACGATGCAGCCGTCGATAGCGAGGTTACCGTAAAGAACAGCGAGGCCGCCGTCCTTGGTGTAAGCGTGTTCGCCATCGCGGATAGCGCCGTTTGCGCGGTCGAGGTCGTGGTCGGGATACATGAAGTTCTGAGAGAATGCTTCGATGTTGTACTTGCGGCCCGGACCTGCGAGGTAGCGTTGCTTAGCTTCGGCTGTCGGGTTACGCTTGAGGTCGTTCATTTCGAGAGCGTCGCCCATCGTGGTGGCGTGAACAGTCTTTGCGCTCTTGTGGATGAGGCCCATGCGGTCGAGTTCACCGATGATGCCCATGATGCCGCCTGCGCGGTTCACGTTTTCGACGTGGATGTTGTGGACGGTCGGAGCGACCTTGCAGATGCACGGCGTGTTGCGGGAGAGGCGGTCGATGTCCTTCATGGTGAAGTCCACGCCAGCTTCCTGAGCGACGGCGAGCAAGTGAAGCACTGTGTTAGAAGAACCGCCCATGGCAATGTCGAGGCGCATGGCGTTTTCGAAGGCGTCCTTCGTGGCGATGCTGCGCGGGAGGATGCTTTCGTCGTTCAAATCGTAATACTGGTGGCAGAGTTCCACGATGCGTTTACCGGCGGCTTCAAAGAGCTTCTTACGTTCGGCGTGCGTTGCAACGATGGTGCCGTTGCCCGGGAGGCTAAGGCCGAGAGCTTCGGTAAGGGAGTTCATGGAGTTTGCAGTGAACATGCCGGAGCAGGAACCGCAAGTCGGGCAAGCGTTGGCTTCGATGTCGGCGACTTCTTCATCGCTGATGGTGTTGTCGGCAGAATCGATCATGGCATCGATCAAGTCGAGAGCGCGGTCTTTACCGTCCTTCGTCGTGACGTGGCCAGCTTCCATCGGACCGCCAGAAACGAAGATTGCCGGAATGTTGAGGCGCATAGCGGCCATGAGCATACCCGGAGTCACCTTGTCGCAGTTAGAAATGCACACGAGGGCGTCTGCGCGGTGGGCGTTTGCCATGTATTCGGTAGCGTCTGCGATGAGGTCGCGGGAGGGAAGGCTGTAGAGCATGCCGTCGTGGCCCATGGCGATACCGTCATCGACTGCGATGGTGTTCATTTCCTTAGCGACACCGCCGGCAGCTTCGATCGCGCGTGCGACAACCTGGCCGACATCCTTGAGGTGGACATGACCCGGTACAAACTGGGTGTAGCTGTTCACCACGCAAATGACGGGCTTACCAAAGTCTTCTACCTTGGTTCCTGTTGCGTGCCAAAGGGCACGTGCACCGGCCATTTCGCGGCCTTCCATAGTCTTGAGCGAACGAAGTTTCGGCATAATGATCCTTTTTTGTCTTTAATAATTCCGGCGGCACTATATATGCCACCATAAATTTCGGTTATAAGTTAGAAAATTAATTGTTGTTATGATAAAGGGAATGCGCCTAGATTGTAGCAAAGAAGGCGTTGAGGCTAAAGCCGCCGTGGCTTGTTTGGATGACTTTGGCGGTTGGGGTATGCTCTTTCGAAAGGGCGGGGCATTCGCGCAAAAGGTTTGCGGTGCAGGTGTACTTGGCGCCATCGCGGGTGTCGTCTTTTGGGGCGAGGATGGCGACTGTGAGCGATTTGCCGAAATGGTGCAGGTCACGGGCAAGTTCTGTTAGCTTTTTGCCTATTTGCGTGTAAAGCTTGGGGGCGTCAAAATCGAGGCGCTTGCCGTAGGGCGGGTTCAGCACGAGAATGGGCGAGGTGTCGCCGCAGGCGTCTGCAATTTCTTTGGCGGTATAGCTGAAGAAATCTTTTTGTTGCGGTGCGATTGGCGCAGGCGAAATGTTTGCAAGCGGGCTACATTCGATGTTGTGCTTGATGATGCTTACCGCGCGTTCGGAAATGTCGCTTGTGATGATTTTCGCGATTGTCGCGAATGTGTTGCAAGACTTTACTGGCCCCTGCTCCTTCGAACCTAACTCCACTAAGGGGCTGAAGCCTCTAGTCTCGTATATCGTTTCACTCAGGGTGACGGGTGCAGAAGAGTTGCTTCGCGTAATAAAATTCCACGTGGCTTCCTTGAAAGCGGGCTGGTGTTTAAGTGCAAAATCGCGACAAGTGCCAGGAATGATTTTGTTTGCAATGCAGGCTGCTTCAAGACTGAACGTGCCACTGCCGGACATGAGGTCGATAAGGGTGATGCTTCGCGGATGGCTTGTGTCATCCTGAGCGGAGCGCGGAGCGCGAAGTCGAAGGATCTCTATTGCTTCGAAAATCATCGCGGAGGCGATGGTTTCTTTGAGCGGGGCGTCGTTCACGAATCTCTCAAAGCCGCGTTTGTAGAGCTCTTCGCCGGCGAGGTCTAGCCAGATGGTGCAGCGGTCATCTAGGAAGTTGACGTAGAGATTTTGTTGAATGCTGCGATTCTCGTTTTGCGACGGGGCGTTGCGGGGTGTCCCCGCAGAGGGGGTAGCGGATGCCGTGTCGGCAGAAGCGAGGGGGAGGCTTACCCCTTCTATTATTTTGTACAAACGTTCGGCAATGGCGTCGCTGTGGTACAGGCGGGAATGCTTGCAAGTAACGTGGATGTTTATAGATTCTTCGACTTCGCAACTAGTGTTGTATCGCTCAGGATGACACGGGAGGTAAAGTTCCCACGGGATTTCGGAGGCTTTCTTTTCGAGTTCGCGGAAACTCTCGGCCTTGAAACTTGCGACTTCCATGAGCACGCGGTTGGCGGTGCGGCTTACGGCGACGGCTTTCCAGGCTTCAGTGAGTTTTGTGGTGAATTCGACTTTGCCATCCCCGATGACGTGCGGCGGTTCTGTTACGCTTTCGCCTAAAATGATTTCTAATTCTCTCGAAAGAGTTTGTTCAAAACCAAGCGGAGACACGGCTAAAAAGCGGTGCGGTTTTCCGATGATGTGTTTCTTGATGCGTTTTTCGAGAGCGTCACTCATGGACTGCAATATAAAAATTGCTAGGAGTCCAGGTCAACGGCAATGAGGTCCTTGGAAGGAACAGTCGGGGAAACCATGGGGAGCTTGCTCAGGTCCAGGTTGATGGCGATGATTTCTCCGGAGAGCGACATAATGGCACCGGTAGATGTGTTGAAAGTGCCGATGACTTTGCCTGAACCGTCGCTAACGGTCATCGTCTTGGGGGCGATGACGTAGTATTTTGATCCGAGCTGGTAGAAGTAGCTCGGTTCGCTCACGACTAGATTTTGTGGAATTTGAAGGTTAGAAGTTTTATTTGATGCAGAATCCTGGGTCGCTGCACTTTCGGAGCAGTTCCACGCAGTGGCAAGAATGCCTGCTAACAGTAAGCATCTAAAAATGGGTAACTTCATAATCTTTCCTCGAATTGTAAATCTATATTGACAATTCGATTTTGAACCTTAAAAAAGCTTTTCGTAAGTTTTAAATGTTCTCTTAGTGTTCTCTGACACGCTTGCTAGGCTTTTGCGACCGGATGGGGTGGTTTATGGTGCGTTGAGGGCCTGTTGGGAGCGTTTTTTTAACTTTTTTTTTATTGTGTTACTATCTTTCTTAATATGAATATGAAAAAGTTTGTGTTATTTTCTGCGATTGGCCTTTTGGCTGTTTCCGCATTTGCGGCTCAGGGCGCTCCGATGGGTGCGTCTGTTGATCCGACTCCCGAAGAACAGAAGGCTCTCGATGCCTTGAAGGGAAAACTCGAAGGTGCTATTGTGTGGGCAACGAGCCGAGCAAATCCGCACCATGACATTTGGATAATGAACGCTGACGGTACGAATGCCCGTGCGCTTACCAAGAGCAACAATGTGGACTGGTTCCCGCGTATTGCTCCGGATGGATCCAAGGTGCTCTTCAACCGTAGCAAGGGCGGCTGGGTTCCTGAAAACGATGCCAACTACCCGGAAAAGTGGGACTTGTGGACTGTCGGTATTGACGGCACGAACGAGACTAAGATTGTCGAAAATGCAACTTGGGGTACCTGGCGTCCGGATGGCAAGTCCATTGTGTTTAGCCGTGCTGGCAAGGTCTTTACGATGGACCTCGCGAGCAAAAAAGAAACGCTTGTGCTTGATGGTGAAAAGGTCTTCAAGAAGGCGGGCGTGATTTTGCAGGAACCGAACATGAGTCCGGATGGCAAGCACCTCGCGATTACGCTTCGCGGTTCGATGCGCGAAACGGGCGTGTGGGACTTGACGAAGAATGCGTGGACAAAGTCCGGTGACGGTTGCCAGATTGACTGGAATTTTGACGGCACTAAGCTCTACCGCGTGAACCCCACGGGTAACGGTGGTACGGCTGCTCCGAGTGAAATTTTGTGGTTTACTGCTAAGGATGGCAAGCAGGTGGAAAAGGTCGGCTTCTTTGGAATCCCGAAGAACGTGAAGCTGATGGACCTGCCGGGCCGCCGTAGCCATGAATACTTCCCGCGCCTCTCGCCGGATGGCAAGTGGCTTGTGTGGGGCGCGACGGACAAGGGCCATGACCACGACTTGTTTGACTATGAACTTTATCTGTGGAAGATTGGCGAACCGGTTGAAACTGCAACGCGCATTACGTACAATAGTGGTAATGACCGCTGGCCGGATATCTGGTTTGGTAAGGTCCCGGTGAGCGCAACTCCTGCAGCAACGGCTAAGGCTGTTGAAACTGCCGCAAATGCAACTGCTGCCGCGATTGCCGGTGGCGTAAGCGATGCCAAGATGGATGAACTCATCAAGGCGATTGACCGCTTGACGGATGCCGTGAAGGCGCTTGCTCCGCAGAAATAGTTTGAGAAAAGAAGATGCCCAATCAAGTTGGGCATGACAGAATGCAAAAAAGCCGCAGCTTGAAGCTGCGGCTTTTTGCTTTATGGCAAGAATAATTATTCTGTTCTTCCAAAAATGTATTCAACGTGCCTATATACTGGGAAAATTCTACCCTTGTCACCTAATGGGCAAGCTTCATCTTTTGATAGCTGGTACGCACCATCACAGATTTTTTCGATAACACACTTGACGACTTCACCAGGCTCTACATACACGCCAGCTTCATCAGCAGGCTCTGGAAGTTTTTTCTGAACCATGCCCTCTTTGTCAATAGTGCATTCAGGAAGATTAAACCGATTATCTGCGCTTCGGTCTTCCTCTGTTTCAAGAGTCCAAGTTCCATTCTCGCGATAACGGTAATAATAACGAGGCATACAGAAAAGGCTATCATAGAAGTATTCTGCTATATCTGGATGATTATAACAAATTTCCAATAAACCACTTGCACGGTCTCCAAAGGAGGCTTCCTTAGGTAAATCCAAGATATCATATTCTTCGTCTGTCAAGCCTTTCTTGCGAGGATCCGTATATTGATGCGGAACAAGTTTTACTTCTGTCCATTCACCGCCATGACAATAGTAATATTTACCATTATAATCATTGAATAATTGAGAGCGGTAATGGTTTGCTTCAAGCGGACAGGCTCCTAAATTTGGATCAATATTGCACTTATCCCAAGTACTGTCTTTGCTGAGCACGTAATATTCCACGCCTTCAGGCATTTTTACGGAACAAGTATCACCGACAAAGGTTTTCTCCTTTTGGCATCCCGGAGTAACATTATAGAGTGCTGGAGTCGATCCCAAGAATTTCCAATTTCCATTTCCTTCATATGCATATGAACTTATTGTACACCCTGTTCCAGCAAGGCTTTGATCCTTAGAGCATGTGTCACCAATAGCAACTCCTGCCGTATCGCAAGTCACCCATAGACCTCTTGATTCCCAAGAGCCTTTTTCGCACCTATAATATTCTGTGTGTCCAATATAACGGAATCTAGGATTGCCTGAGGAACTGACCCATACAGAATTTACTTTTCCTTCGTTCTCTGCATTGCATTCTTCTTCAATCAAAGGGTTGTAAGAAGTCCATTTTGAATTTTGGCAGATGTAACGATCGCTGTAGCGATTTCTCTGTATTTCGTTTTCGTTTGTGCATGACCCCCATATGGTGTCAGGTGAAAGAAATTTTTTGATGTACTTTTCGAAATTTGGGATGGACTTTGTTGTCATTGATTGCATTTGTTTTCGTGCTTTGGAGATTATATTGTCTCCGTTGCTATCATATCTGTATGTGAAATAAACTAAATCTTCCTTTATTTCTTGCTTTAAATTGGTGTCATCCCATTTACCATCCGTTTCGAGATCGTATGAAATTTGCGCCATCAAGTCAATTGCTTGTGCAACGTCATTTTCATCATCATATTCATTTTCTGGTTTTCTGTTGAGTAATAAGAGCGAAACGGCAAGTAGCTTGGCATCGCCTTCGCCATTTGCAAAGATGTCCATGTTTTTAAATGATGTTTCTTCGGCATCGAAATCAAATGCTTTTAGAACTTCGGCTTCGGCTTGCTTTTGTGCATCTTCAATGCTCGAACCTTGCTGTACCAAGTAGTTGATACGATTGAATGCCAAATGGCTCAAAACGTTTATGTTGATGTCCTTGCCTTTTTCGACTTTGACAAGCCCATTCAACGTGATTTCTTTGGAGGATTTTTTTCCTGTGAATTCATTTAAGAAAAAACCGTTAGCGACCATCCAAGCGTAAGGTTTGGTGATGACGACGCTATCAATGTGATACTTGCCTTTGTTGTTGTCTATAGTTGTCGAGTAATGGACTCCTGTTTGATGCATCTTTTCGTCAAGTTCGTAGAGCTTGACTGTTGAACCATTGATGAAAGGCCCTTTTTGTGAAACGCCTGAAATTGTTCCTGATAAAACAACTTCGTCATAGCCAGGTTCTGTATTATCGCCTGGTTGCGGTGGAGTCTCTAGGTTGGATTCTGTCGAGCTGGGTACGATTGAAACAGAATTTTCGCTAGAGCATGCTGACATCAACAGGCTTGCGACGAGTGATGAACACGCCCAAAGGGATTTATTTAATGGTTTGATAAACATATATCCTCCTTAATTTTTAACGCATCGAACGTTGACTTCAAAGTTTGTTTTTGTAGATACAATAATCGTAAAATAGGGGTATGGAATGTATGGGTCGCTAGCGTCATAATCTGATGCAAATAAAGCAGAAACGATATTTAACGTTCCTTTAGATATTGCTTTAACAATTTGATCTGCGTATTCAGTGTAATCATTAACTTTCGTAGGAATATAGGTGTAGTAGTAATCGGTAATGTAATGTTGATATATTGTTGTAGCTCGATCTAATGTAATAGGCTCTAGTGTGTATGTGATGAAGTTGGCGTATGGGCTGTTGCAACCGTCGCAATCAATATAGGGCTCAAAAAATGTGGGTTCGGCATTAAAGTCTATATTGTCTTCAAGCTGAAATCCCGTGAAATAGATTTTGTTCCAATTTTTGCTGTAAAGCTTATTTGGCGAGCCGACATAATTAAGAAGATCCTTCCATTCCCAAAATCCGGGGATATGCCAATTTTCAGGACAGATTCCCTGATGAACGGAATCGTCTTTTAAAATAGATGATGAGTTAGGCTTGTTGACAAGACTGTCATCTATGGCCATCGCTTCGGTCCAAGTGTATTTGCCTTCTACGTACTGGAGGTTTTCGGCCATCCATTCATAATTTTTTCCGTTAGTTGTGAAACTTGTTGTTTTATAGGTTTTGCCGTCTCGCGGATCGGTCATGATTCCTGTTTTGTGTTGGATTGCTGCAGTAGCATTGTTGTATTTATCGCTATCAAGAAGACTCCAGCTTGTTCCTGTACAAATTGCATAATCATAGCCGAATCCTCCTGCGAAAACGGTTCTTTGCATTTTATATGTATTACCGGCTTCTACGGGGGAGCATGTTCCAAGTCCTGCGTACTGTTTTAAAATGCGGAGGGTGTTACTAGTATTTTTTTGATAAGAGAATTCTAGAATTGCGGCAGTTAAGCTATCGCTAAAGATCCCGTCTGTGGCAAAATCGTTAGCAATGGTGTCAATAAGTGCTTTGCTTTTTTCGCAGGAGGGGGTGTAACTATTATCCAAACCATTATCGACCATTACGCTGATTTCATGTAGAATCCGGTCTTCTTCGCTTTCTCCTGTAATGTCAAGGTCTTCGGCGGTTCGATCTGGTTTTTCGTAGCCGAATGCGGCGAAAATTTCTTTTTCGGCTTGGGCTTTTGCGTTGGTGAACGAGGCTCCGGCTTTGACGAGGTTCAATATGCGCTGGTATTCAAAATGCGTGAGCAGGTTGATGTTCGTGGAGTTGCGCTTGCTTAAGTCGGTTGCTGCGTTCAGCGAAATGGCGCAACTCGAGAACATATTCGTGGATTCTCTAGTGTAGTAGCCTTCGACGGTCAATAGCGCGTATTGGCTTTCGAGATTGATGTTTTCAATCTTGAATTCGCCTGCATCGTTTCGGATGGTGGCGTAGAATTCCTTGCCTGTGGGGACGAGGCTTCCGTCATCCTTCGTTTCTTTGAGGTAGACGCTGGAGCCCTTGGCGAACGGTCCTTTCTGCGAAACGCCTGCGATAGTCTTGTCTGTGATGGCGATAACGCCTTCGGTTTCTTCGCTGATGCCGCCTGCAACATTGCGATCAACGCAAGCACAAATACTTGCGATAAGAGTCAAACTGCTTAAAAATTTTAAGGAAAAATACTTCATGATCAAACCTCGTTGCCCTTAGTTGTTTCGGCGTTTTCGTCGGCTTGCTTGGGATTTTCGCTGGCGCGTTTCTTGATGTTTTTTGTTAATGGGAACAGTTGAATGTTCAACCTGCAAACTTTTTCGGTTTCGTTTTCGGCAGAGACGGCTGCAAAAATTTTCCGGCGGCATTCTTTAAGCTCTTCGATAACCTTTTTGTAGCTCTTTTCGGTGACGCCCATCGTGAGGCCGCTAAAGAACCTTTCTGAGATGGGGAGGTCGTCGAATGCCTGCAATGCGAATTCGCCCATCTGCTTTATGAGTGAATGTACAGGAATGGAGACGAAGTCTAGGCGACCTGTCGAAATTAATTTGTCACTTTGATGGTAGTTGCCGTTTTCGTCAACGGTCAAAAATTTGTTCTTTAAAAGAAAGTTTAAGCTGTCGTTGATTTCGGCGGCAGTGACTGGGATGCGGATGGCTTTTGCAATTTCGAGCGGCTTTGCTCCAGGCATGTTGGGAGCGAGTTCGCGGACTACGGAATGGAGCCAAGATTCGTAATAAGCGTACGATTCGCTGCCGAGCAACTTGATTTTGTGCGCCGATGTGATTTCTTGCATGGCTTCGAAGCATTTCTTTTTCTGCTGGTCGTTTTTGGCGTTTTCATATTGCACGAGCAGCATAAAGTAGTCGTATTCATAGCCGAGTAATCCCATGGCGATTGCTGTTTTCCGTGCGCCTTCTTGGACAAGACGTGTTTTGTGGTCGCTCACGAGTTTGAGATAAGAACCCGATGCAAATCCGGCAATCTTTGCAAATTCTCTCCACGTGAAAGCGGAACAACGCTTCCGTTCGGTGTAGTAGTCCAGGATATATTGGTGATAGTCCTGGTATTCGATTACGGATTTGAGCATGCCCAAAAGATAAAGTAAATGAATGAAAAAGACAATGGATATAAAACAAAAATCTTTAAAATAAATAAAAATGTAAGTTTTTGGACTTTGTCTTTTTAAAAATTTGAATTATATAAAACAAAAAGCGTAACATATAAAACAAAGGGGTGGTTCGGCTGGCTCACCAACCTTAACCACCCATATGTTTTTTCCTTGTTTGTTACTTTGCGTTACTGCGGAGGCAGAACGCCATGATGGCGAATGCGCCGGCGACGTTCATGCTCGCTTTGCGACCTGCCATTGGAATGGTGACTTTCATGGTCGCTTCGGCCATGATTTCTGGGGCGATGCCGAGTTCTTCATTGCCGAGGACGATGAGTCCTTTCTCGGGCCATTTTACGTTGTTGATGCTCGGGATGTCTTCGCCGGTTTCAAGGGCGATGATTTCGTAGCCGTTTTCCTTGTGCCACTTGATGCAATCGAAGGGGCTGTCCCAGCGCTTGATGGGAATCCATTCCTGGCAGCCGCGGGCGGCGCTTTTGACGGTCACGTGGTCGGGGCTGCAGCTGTAGCCGCTGAGGTGTACGCCTTCGAGCCCAAAGCAGTCAGTGCTGCGGATGATAGAACCCACGTTGAATGCACTACGCAGATTGTGCACGAGTACCGCGAATTGAATCGGCTTCTCGTTTGCAACATCGCGGTCGCCCGGTTCCTGTTCTAGGTACACGTCGCGTTCAAAACCAAGCCCTGCGCGGGTGCGGAAAGTCTTGTATAGGTCGATCATTTGCGCTTGGTTCTTGCCTGTCAATCTTTCGGATTCAGGCAGGTGGAGCCATTCGGTGTAGGTCTCGAACTCACGGCGGGCGCGTGGTACGTCATCGCCTAATTGCAAAATAATGACTCTTAAAAGTTCAGCGAGCCTCTTGAACTTGGAGGGCTCTTTCATGGCTAAAAATTTAGGTTTCGTGTACATGCATATAATGATAGAAAAATATATTTTGCGAGTATGAAGATTCTTGTTGGTTTGGTGATGTTCTTGCTTTTGCTTGTTTCCGGTTGCTCGGATTCTGAGCCGGTTTCTTCTCAATCGACAAAATCGTATTCGTGGAATTATGATAGTCTAGGCGCTTATTATGCCAACGAAGGCCAGTATACGCATATCCTTGCTCAAAAAATTTCACTTTTGTGGGAGTATCGCGATTCTGCGGAAGTTGTCTGCATGGGCAATTCTCATACGATGTCTGGCATTAATCCAGAAATGTTACAACACTTTGCTATTAACTTGTCTACAGTTCCGTGTGATTTGCATTGCATGGAATACCTTTATGAAAACTATGTCTCGTTACATGCAAAGGAACTGAAATATCTAGTGATAGGAATGGATTTTGATCTTTGGAACGAATGCGACTCGATGGACGCCATTCAGGTGAATTTTGGAGATGCGGCTGGGTTTCAGTACGATATGCATCACCAGTTTTGGCGTGATGGCGTAGATAGCTTGTTTGTAAACCGTGCCATGGAAATTGCAAAAGCGAAGTTGGCAGATGAAGACCGTGAGTATAAACAGATGTGTGATAGTCGCGGATGGCTGTCTATAGCTTGCGTGGAAGATTGGGCGTCTGATGGCAAAGGGGTTGTTGAAATTTTGGAGGATAGCACGGCGTACGATGACGGGGCTCGCTATGAATCGAATTTTTCGGAACTTTCGCGAATATTGGAAATTGCTAAAAGGCAGAATGTCGTTGTCGTGGGGGTGGTTTTCCCTATAAGTCCGTATTACCGAAATACGGGGAGTTATGGACGGCATGGTATGCGCCGCTCGACTGCAGAAATGCTCTTGAAACGGCTTGAAGAATTGGCTGAAACGGACAAGAATTTTGTGCTGATGGATGAAAACAAAATGGGCAGTCATGACTATGTGGGGAGGGTGGCAAATGATTACGACCACCTGTGCTGTCTGGGGGCTAAAAAGCTCACTTTGCGCCTTGATTCCCTGCTAAATGCTTTGGACGGGAAAATGTAGCCGAAAGTGGCTTTTTTCGCGTGTTTTTAAGGATTTTGAAACAATTTTATCCCCCTTTTTTCTAAATTGCATATAAATGGAACAATTACGGAAAACTAGGGTATTGATCACTAACGACGATGGCGTTGGTAGTGTCAATCTGCATGCTCTCGCTCTAGCTTTGAGCGAGGTTTCCGATGTCTATGTTTTTGCGCCTGAAGACGAACAGAGTGGTGTCGGTCACGCCTTTACGATTCGTCGCGGGTTGCGCGTCCAGCATATCGAAGCTGTTCCGGGGAAGGCGAAGTTGCCGTACGAGGTTTACTCGGTTTCGGGCACTCCTGCGGACTGCGTGAAGTTTGCTGTGGGGCATTTTGCCAATTACGGCCTTAATGATAACACGATTGTTCCCGAAGGCTTTGATGTATGTTTTTCGGGAGTTAATGTGGGCGAAAATTCCGGTGTGTCGTCGCTATATTCGGGGACGGTTGCCGGAGCTCGCGAAGCGGCCCTTTGGGGCGTGCCTGCGGTGGCGCTTTCTCTCCGTGGATTGAAAGGCAACCTGTTGCAGGTGGCGATTGATTTTGCACGCAAGATTGTTTCTGAAAACCTGTTCAAGAAAATTTCCAAGGGCGTCTTCTGGAATGTGAATTTCCCGAAAATCAAGGAAGATGAATTCCTTGGATTTAAGGCTTGCACGATGGACCGTGGTATGTTTACCGACCACTACGATCACAAGGATGGCTTGTGGTTTTTGGATGGCGAAAAGCTGTGGTCGATGGCTCCTGAGGGCTCGGACGACAACTTGCTAGATAAGGGCTATGCGACAATCACACCGCACCGCATAGACCAGACCGATGAAGAAAGTTTGAAAGTAATAAATGAAATGTTAGCGGGAGGTGATGCTTTTAGAACTTAGAACTTAGAGCTTAGAACTTAGATGAATTGTAATCTTGAGCAAATCCAAAGAATCTCTAAGTTCTGCCAACTAAGATCTGCCAACTAAAACACTTCCTACTTCCTACTATAGAGGTTAACTAATGTCTGAAGAAATGGTACCTGGATCGCAGTTCAAGAGTCTTGTCGAACAAGACATGCAGGACTGCTATCTTCGCTACTCGATGAGCGTTATTGTCGCTCGTGCATTGCCGGATGC
>JAEEGJ010024233.1_pt1 | contig 12605 bp, 9 predicted proteins | sample 8958761 | NCBI WGS metagenome assembly JAEEGJ01 (sample SAMN16246546, study PRJNA631951) | gut metagenome | biome: gut microbiome; feature: rumen; material: RS-attached | host: Bos | place: Iran: Karaj | collected 2018-10 | reverse complement strand
TCATAGTTATCTCAGAGAAAACGCTGTCCCATTCAAGAATGTAATGATATCAGGTTTTGTAATGGCTCAGAAATGAGAGAAATTCAGTAAATCAAAATGAAATGCTAAATTCGATCCAGAAACACTTATCGACCAACGATGAGCTGATGCTGTAAGATATTGGGCAGCCGGATGACAGCTATGAAAAGATATGCTTTTCGAAGAAAATGAGTTCAAAAACTGACAAAAATTAGTTACAAAACTCCGAAATGCAGCAAGTTTCGTAGGAATGTTGACTGAATGATTTAATCCAAAAGCAGATTTTGATATAAATACTCTACTAGAAACTGACAAATGGATTATAGCTAGAGCAAACGAAACTATCAAAAAGATGTCAGAATATTTAGATAATTTCGAATATGGTTTAGCAAAAATCGCTTTTGAAGATTTCTTTTGGCATGATTTATGTGATAATTATCTTGAATTGGTAAAAGTAAGATTATACAAACCTGAATTATTTGAAAATTGAGAAGAAAAAAAATTAGCATGACAATGGACTTTGTACAACGTACTATTTGCTACTCTCAAGATGATAGCTCCATATTTGCCACATATTACTGAGGAAATTTATCAAAATCAATTCAAAAATTCTGATAATGAAATATCTATCCACAAATGTGCATTCCCAACTGAAATATTAAATATCAATAATCCAGAGAAAGTTATAGCAGAATTTGAAAAAGTTAGTGAGGTTATCGAATCAGTTAGAAGATTCAAGACTGAATCTCAAATCTCAATGTGAGCGGCACTAGAAAAAATAGTAATTTATTGTAGTGATGAAGATAGAAAAAGTATCGAATTATTTGAGGATGATGTATTATGAGTAACTAAAGCTGACAGCATAGAATGGAAAGCATGAGATTTAACAGTAGATTGTATAGTTAAATCTGAAGAAAAAGCTGAATAAAATAGTTTTAACTTAAAAAAGGCGGACCGAAACAGTCCGCTTTTTTCATTAAAGATTATCAATCAAATAATTTCACTAATATCCGTTACGATACGGTCAATCATCCCATACTTGAGAGCCATCTGGGCTGATAAATACCAGTCTGGATTCATGTTCTTCTTGAGAACCTTCATCGGAATTTTAGTTCTCTTTCTGAAAGCATCAATCATATCATCCACTCGCTCCTTGTAATTTCGTTGAGCACTCTCAGTTTCCTCATAACTTCCATAATTACCTCCAGAGCCACGATGAACTAACATTCTTGAATTAGCCAAAGCCAATCGTTCGTGGCAGTGAACTAACAGAAATGCCGCAGCAGAATATGCCATACCCATGTTGATACCTATCACTTTGGTTTTAGATAACTTTATAACATCTGCCAAAGTTTCATACGCCAACATCCAACCACCATTTGAATTGAATTTAATCTTGATTGGTTTTGCCTCATAATCCAAGATATCACTACTAGGAATCTTCAGATTTTGAAGATTTACAAATAAAGATGCAAGCACTGGATACTTTGCTACAAGCTCATTAAATTTTTTCTGTCCATCTTCTTGGGAATCGACTTCAATAAGTCCGAGAAAGACACCAATATCTGGATCTTTTTTAAGAAGAGATTCAAATTCTGCCTTCAAATCAAGAGCTTTTTTATCAATGCGATTCCAATTTTCAATCATCTTCGCATAAACAAAACAACGTTGATCAATTCCTTCATTAATTACTATAATACGATTTTTGTAATCAATATTATATAAATCCGCAGAAATGGAATCAAAAGGACTTTTTTGACCGATATTCAGTAATGGAGACATCACTTCATCATCGTCATCATCGTCATCAGAAACAACAGGATAGCCAAATCTTAAAATTGGCTTATAAGGAATTTTTAGTTTTTGAAAACCAGTTTCCTCATCTGGAATTTTGACATTTTTTTTCATTTTTTAATTTGTTTTTTGCGTTATTAATAATTTTATTTTAGTCTATAATAAAATATTTAACAAAAATGTCAAGACTTGTTTTTTAATTTTTCTTTTCTATCTCAAAATCATGATTTTTCTTCAGACTTTTTGCTACTTTTTCCCAATAATAGATAAAATATGTCCACTATATCAAATCAAGTCTCCCCTTTCACAAATTGACAAATGATAATTTACAAACATTTTATATTCTTCATATGTCATATTATTTATATCTTCTTTCATAACTCTTCATATTCAATCAGTAGCAACATATCATAAATTTTCTACATCAAATTTATTCATTAATTCTTTCACTTCATCAAAATATCTCATATTAAAAATCAATTTCTCAGAATTATTTGGCTTAAAATCTAAAGAAACCTGTTTCCCATTACCATAATTCTCATAAACATTCTTAGCTTGAAATCACCATGTTAACATAGTTAAATCAAACAATGTAAATGCTATAAATATTTTTCAATTTGGCTTAGTAACTCTAATCGCTTCTTCTATTGCCTTTTCTTCTTCATCCTTTTTAAACAAATGATATAAAGGTCATAAAACCAAAGTAATATCAAAAATGTCATCATCAAACATTGATAAATCTATAGCATTACCTTGAACAGCTCTAATGTTCATATTAGGTTTTACCTTACCATTTAATATATCAACATTTTTTTGCACTAACTCAACAGCATCCACTTGATATCATTTATCTGCATAAAACAAAGAATAAGCTCAAGTTCATGCTCCAATTTCTAATATTCTGTCTCATTTTTTTAAATATTTATCTATGTATCTAGTTGTTGTAATAAACTCTATATAATGCCGTTTATCTTTTGTCAATCTATCATCTTCAACATAAGTATTTTCATAATAATCACTTAGTATTTTATCAAGATTTCTTGTATCACCCATTTCATGAATAAAAATAATTAAAAGTTTTACTTTAAAATCATAATTTTTCTTCAGACTTTTTGATTTTCTCTTTTATATAACTCATCAACAACTTCTAAAGTCCATTTCAATTTTTCACATAATAATGTAATCAAATCTTGGATTATATTTTCATGACCAATATAAACTGGGATCGTAAATACCATTACTGGTCTTTTTGCATCATGTTTATCATAAAAATCTGCGATAGTCTGGATGAACTGTAAATACAAATTTTTTACCCAACGCTGATATTCATAAACTTGCTCAGCTGTCGTTGATTGCTTAATCATTGGTCAAAGCCATCCCCCAGTCACTATCAAAGTTTCATGATCTAGTAATGGAGCGAATAATTTTTCATCTAAGGGTTTAGAAATATCTTGGTCGAAGAAATTAAAAATCTGATTATGAAAATTTCTATTATTTTTCCACCATTCTTGGTTTTTGAGTGCAAATCAAAGTTTAATATCTGAACCTATAAAATCATATCATAAATAATTGGCTATAATTCATGTAGTTCCAGTTCCACAGAATGGATCATAGATTAATTTAAATCTTTTATTTTCAGCATGAGATAAAGCAATATTTATCATTGTGTGAGTAAGTTTTGCAGGCATCATTCACATTTGCATGCTACGTCAAGGTTTATCAAAATCTGCCAATTCGTAAAGTTTAATATTCTGATATCATAGCACAATTCACCATTCTGCTCAGATTTTGATTAGTTCAATTCACTTCTTTTTTACATCAATATCCGTATGCAATAGTCAAACTTCTTTATATCTTTTTAATCATAATTGTTTTTTAAATTTAATTGCATGATTCTTATCCTCCATTCACAATATCTTCTTGTCTCAAATGTAACCTTGAATTTCAGAAATTGAAATTATTTTTCACCATTTCACCAGTGAAGCCAAAGAAGGAATCTGATCTTCTTTTTTTGTATCAAAAACTATCAAATGCTTTCAAACTTTTTTGATATCTTTTGCATCGATTAATCTTAATTCTGCTAATGTAATTTCTGGGAAATTTCCTACTACTGCGAAATACATTTTTGTCTCATAACCAAAATAAATATTACTTAAACTCCTTTTCTAAAAATTCGGATAATCATTCCTTATCAAAGCAACAAACAAAACTTCATTTATTTACTTTATAATATTTTTTTAACTTAGTTTTTTCAAGTAATCTTTCTAACGATGATATATCTCATACATAGTCTATAATATAAAGTTTTCATCCTGGTTTTAATAATCTTTGCGCTTCTTGTAAAAAATCACCTATATCTAATAGAGATTTACTATAAATATGTCACAGAGTATGTCAAATAATGACAAAATCCTGACTATTTGTGTCAACTCACTCAATATTATCTCATGATGAAGGATTAAGAATTAATCAATATTTACCTTGATTCTCTTCCCAGTTTTTTAAATGTTCCATCAAAATTTTACGTCTACGTATATACTCTCTCATGCTTGATTGACAATCATTATACCACTGCAAAGTTCATTTTGCTTCTAATATCTTAGCATCATCCTTACTTTTTGAAATAACCTCTACAATCTCCTTTTTCATTCTCTCAATTCTATCTTCAAACTTTCATCTTATTTTACTTCACATCCACTCAATATTTTCCTTTAATTTACAATCTATTCAATCCTGATCCGCAAACATTGGATCCACAATTGTCACGTTTGCTCAAGCTTTAGCTGCGTCCATTTCAAAAATTCCAAATCATCATCCAATACTCGTTATCTTCTTACCTTTCAGATTTTCTGGTTTTAAATCCATAAAATCCAAAAAATTATCAGTTACCCAATTTGGACAAATACTTTTTACATCAACATATGACTCTGGATATTTTTCCATATTCATTTAAAATTATCATTCTGCTAAAAAGCTTCTCTTCCAATCCTCCAAAATACGCTCAAGATAAACAATATTATGTAATCAAAGTAATGCTCATCAAAGCACCTCTTTTTCACGTAATAAATGATGGAAATATGCTTTAGTCAGATATTTACATGCATAACAGTCACAATTACTAGTCAATGGAGAAAAATCTCTCGCATATTTCGCATTTGTAATTTTGATATTTCACTCATCTGAAAATATAATTCCATGTCTTCCTAATCTAGTCGCACTTACACAATCAAACATGTCTATTCATTGTTCGATAGCAAAACGAAAATCTGCAGGCGTTCATACTCACATCAAATATCTAGGTTTATCATTAGGTAATTTTGGCGCTGTATATTCTATTACTTCCTCAATCTTTGACCTTTCTTCTCCCACGCTAACTCCACCAATTGCTATTCCATCTCGTGCATATTGAGACAAAAGCTCAAGTGACTCCTGACGCAAATCTAAATACGTTCCTCACTGAACAATTGGAAACAAGACTCCCCTTGTTTCATTATATTTTGGTCTAAAATGCTCAAAAGCTCTTTTCGCCCAGCGATGTGTCATCTGCATTTGTCTAGCCGTCTGCTTTTTATCTGCGTCTCAAGGAGAACACACATCTAAGACCATCATAATATCAGAACCAAAATCTGACTGAATATCTACCACTTTTTCAGGAGAAAAAAAATGCTTACTTCCATCATGAGGAGACGAAAACTTAACTCATTCCTCAGTCAACTTCATTCTCACATTATGAGAAAATCATTTATCATCCTTCTTTCCAAGTCATAAACTAAAGACTTGAAAGCCTCCACTATCTGTGAGAATCAATCAATCATTCCAATTTTCAAATTTATGTAATCATCCAGCAGCTTTGATTAATTCATTTCATGGACGTAAATATAGATGGAATGTATTCGCGAGAATCAGTTTTATAGGTTCGATATGGGTTCAAATATAATGAGAATCACGAAGCAAATCAAGAATTATTCATTTAATCGTTGCCTTAGTTCCAACAGGCATAAAAATAGGAGTCTGAATTTTTACTCCATTTAGCTCAATTTCTCCAACTCTTGCATTTCCCCTTTGTTTAAGTATATTGAACTTTAGTTTATTATGCATTGATTTTAAATAAGATAAACTGCAGTTACTATAAAGAAAATCCTTAAATAAGCAATCGATTTTAATTATTGTATTTATGATAAATGCTAGAAGAAATCAAAAAACTAATCTATAGTAAATATAAACCAGAAGATAAAATCTGACTCTTCTTTTCTCTTTTTGATGATAAATGAAAATTACTAATTTCAAACTGAGTTTTAACTACAGATAAGACATTGGAGGAAATGGTAAATTTATTATACAATTGAATGTTAAAGAAACAAGAATCTAGGACTAAACATATCATCATAGATATAGTAAACGAAATAGTTGAACAAAAAGATGTAGCAACATTTCTAAGTATGGATCCCAAAACAAATTGAGTATTACTTGTTGAAACTACATGAGAAAAAACTTGATTAATCTTACCTAACACAAAATGAATCTCTTCAATGAAACAAGCAGTCGCCTGAATCAAATCAAAATATCAACTGCAATGAGATGTAACAATTTCTACTTTCACTGTAAATGAATTAATTTTGGATAGATAAATTATTCCATAATTACTTCACCATCCAAATTGCATATATATGCATACGGCAACAATTCCTTAATTCTTTTTAGAATTTTTTTATCTTTTTCATATTTTCTTCAAACTAATATTCACTCAATCAATACTGGAGGAATTCAGAATAAAATTGCGCTTTCTCTTTCAGTAAAAAATAAATCCTTATTTTTTCTTTTGGGAACAAAAAAACTATCATACACCTCTGGATGTACAAATTCTTTCACATCTTTACACGGAATTTTTGTATCCAAGATATCTCATTGCTTTAATAATCTAGCATATTTATTAGTTCAATTAATAATTATTCAAATCTGAACAAAATCCTGAGCTAAACTCGGCATAAATCTAGCTTCTTTTGTTTGTTCCATATACCATGTATTAACTCACTGTGTTTTCAACCATCATAATAGATTTTTCATTTCATTAAATGAAACTATTTTTTGATTAGACGATCACTCTTTACCATCTCTCTTCCAAAAAAAATACTTTATAGTTCAACCACTATAATAATTAATATAATCTTTCAATAAAATATTATTCCTTAAATTTCGAACTCATACTGTATACAAATATTTTCATTCTCTTCATCATTCAAATTGTCACGTAATTAATCATTTTTTTGCAATAAATTCTAATCAATCTATATTTTTTCGTGTTCAATGTAATAATGTTCATTTCTTTAATTTCACCAAATCTCAAATTTTATATTTATGCTTTCTAGGTTTATAATTTTCCAGAATGTAATAAAAATTATTAATCTGATTTATTAATAATTTCTTTGAGTTTTTATTTTTTATTTTAGCTTTTGTAAGCTTTAAATACTCAGTTCTATCCATTATTACAAAATCATAATCTAAAATTACTCCTTACCAAAAGATTTCAAAACATCATAATTTCATTCTCCTTCAACATTTGAATATCATTTTGGAGAATCTACATTTTCCATAATTTGAAAATGCAAATGCTCTTCCCAATCTCAATTATCTTTACTAAAAGGAGCTCAAACTCTACCAATCACATCTCAAGTCTTAATATCATCCCCCACTTTTGGCAATTTTTCTGGTCCAAGATGTGCATACAATGAATAGAATTTCGTCATTCAATCTGGCATAGAATGTTCAACAATAACTCTATGTCAAAGTCATCAATCCAATCATGAAGCAACAACTTTTCAATTATAAATAGACCTTACCTCAAATCACGCCTTTACATTATAATCCACTCATAAATGATATTGCTCATTTTTATAACTTCTATTATCTGAAGGCAATATAAATCATTTTTTAATTAAATTCCTATATGCCTTTAATTCATATATTCTCTTATCTTTTGCATTACCTTCTAATATGCTTTTCTTTACATCTGCCTTTCATTCTTCTTCTGCTCACTTTACCAACATTTCTACCAAATCTTTAAATGGAACTATCTTATCAATTCCAGGTATTGGCTCTGAACAATTATCTCTAATAAATTCTTGAACTTTTTCATGTTTATCAGCATTTTCAAATAATTTAGATTTCAAGTCTTCTGCCCTATTTTGAGCATTTTCTTTTGCTAAATTTTTTTCTTCTATAATTCTAGTCATTTGTTTTTCATAATTATTTTCATCAAAAGAAGCTCAAAAATCTTCAGGCGATTTATGATTTCTATTTTCCAAATTTCTATGTGCTTTTTCCATGAATATATTTTAATATAAATCTACCAAAATTATACACACAATTAAAAATAATGCAAAATTTTGATTACTTTTCATACAGAAAATCCATAATGAAAAAAGGCCACACTGACGTGTGACCCTTCTCTATTTTAAGTTTTTACTCTCATTAACATCAACCATGCCCACTTTCTCAACTCCCATCTATCTTCAGGATTGTCTATCTGAGTCATAATTCATTCTCTACTAAGAGCATCCAGGTGTCTCGTATAATATAGTTTAGTTGCTGTTGCATCCACTACGTCATACTTAGGTCACCATAGCAATCTTGATAAGATTGTTCAGAATTCAGCTCTATCAAGTATTTTGTTTGGCAAGAAGTTTTGCATTCTTATTCACATCACTCATAATGCACAAGATTTTTCTGCATACATCTTTGTGTCTGGTCTCAACCAATCTATATCAGGATCTCACCATTTACAATATGAAGGTATCGGCGGAATCGTCCTTCCAAGCACATTCTCCGTAAACTTTACTACTAGTTCTGCCATATCTCATCTAGGTATATATCCATCTGGATCAGAATTCTTTCGAGATGTATCTATAATTCATTTACTACGTGCCCACATATAAGCAATCAATACTTCCATATTTCCTCTATTCCTTTCTATTGTTTCAGCAGCATCTATTGCTGCTCCATGTTCACCATCTCATGTAGGTTCATCTGAAGGTTCATCTGAACCTCATCATCAACCTCTTCATCATCATCCACTCCATCATCATCCTCATCATTGATCTTCAATTTCTTTCCATATAGCCTTCACTGTAATATTTTCTCAGAAGTTACCCGTCAGTTCTGGATCCCAACCTACAAATTCATATCATTCTTTAGTTGGATTTTCAGGTGGTATAATCGGATCTCCATAATTACCTGTAATCGGATCAACATCCGTTCATCCATCTGGATCAAATGTTATCGTATAAACTTCATAAATCCACTTACTAGTTATCAATACATCTTCAGCTGGCATCTTTCCTCATTCAGGTATTCCCTCCCATACATCAAATGTTTTTCATGTTGTAGATTCAGGGTCTGCTGGTAAAATAGACATAATATCCGCTTCATACTTAATTTCTGTTTCCAATAAAGTATTTTCACCATCTTTTACTGTTAAGTTATATTTATTTCTTGTATAATTATATACTACTGTTGAAGTTCAATCTGGATTAATATCAAAACATTCTCCAGTTAGCAATGTAAATCATGTAAATATTTTTCATGTACTTATACATACTTGTGTTCCACCAGTATTATATAATGTTTCACTTCCTCCAAATTCATCTCATCAATCTAAATCTTCTAGAATATAGTTAACTGTATAAGGAATAGCTCATACTCGCTGCGCAAATAACGTTACTTGTCCTGAATCTTGTGTAGTCAAATTTAATACCCATGATTCATCAGCAAATCATGTTCATGTTCACCCTGACTCCGTATTCCATCAATTAAAGATGAATCAATCTCTTATAAAACTATTTGCCGGTAAATTTTTTCATTCATCATAAGTCATCTCCAAACCACTCATATCTCAATATCCCTCGTTCCCATCAAAATGTATTGTATATTTATTTGGCTCAGTTACAGCATAAAGATATACATCATGCTCCGGCATAATAAAACTAAGCACACCACTTTTAAGTAAGTCTCCTATCAATGAATCAAAATTTTGCGCAACAGAAAAATACACAGGCAATGATGCCACTATCAACCCACCAATCATTAAAGCTGTCAGACTAAGAAACTTCTTAACTCTAAACATCTGATGATGGAATAAAATACAGATAAAAAGACCACTTCTAAATTGATTTTTTGTTTTCACATATAGCTCACACATATTATTTATAAACATATTTAATTCATAGTCAATACTTATTTTAAAAAAAATCTGGTCAAAAAATAGAGAGAGTCTCCACTCTCTCTATTATATATTTAGTAAGTTAAACTTCTATGATCCTGATCATGCTGCAGCGAAATCTTCACCTCTCTTCTGCCATTCTTTGAAATGGTATCATGATTTAACCGTAGCACTCACATTTACTGTATCTCCGAATCTATAAGTACCTGCTCCACTCAATGATCCAATATGTGCATCTCCACTCAAGTATACATGGTACATTCTTCTATCGTAGTAGATATGGATTTCTGTTGTTCCATGTCTATCGATTGTCACTGTAGTTACTGAACTTCAATCTGGTCCATTAACTGTTCATCCTGTGTATCCAACACCAGATCCAAATCCTGTAAACTCTTTAGCTAATTCAGCAACTGTAAGTTGTGCATCAGAAGTTCACTGGAATACTCCACTATCTGCTAATGTATATCCGCTTCCTAAGTTCTTAGTATAATGGATTACCTTATACTCAGTAGTTGTCTTTGGTGTCCAATTAGCTGTTAATGTTACAGTTCCACCACTAGTTGTAGTCAAGTTTTTAAACTCTGTTCCTGATGTAGGAGTTCCATTAAGTGGATCTCAATCTACTGTTGCTGTTGAATCAGCTCAGCTAACTGTCCATCATACAAAGTCATATCATGTCTTGCTTGGATTATCAATATGTCCTGTCACATCATATACAAAATCATCTCTAGTTTCATTATTATGCTCATCATCGTTGTAATTAATTGTTACACTATAGTTATTTGCATCACATGATAGTCCATTAGGATTTGCTGTGTATCATGTATCACATTCATAAACTGCATAGTATTTTCTATTTCATACTGATCCTTTTTCAATCTTTACAGTGTATGTTGTTCAAGATAACTGCTCTCAACCAATTACTCATCCTGTCCATCATTTGAATTGACTATGAGGTCTTGATGCCTCATTCAATGTTATAGGATCAGATTCTACGGTATATGATGTTGGATTAGCTACTCCCACTGTTCATGAATACAATTCATATTCAATAGTATAATCATCTCTTGTTACATTTGGAGTAATTGTTACACTATTAGCTGGCATCGGGAATGTAGCTCCATTAGGATCACCTGACGTTGTATCAGTTACTGTAACAATATTTCCACTAGCATCTTCTACTGTCCATCCAGCCCATGTATATCCTGATGCTACTGTAGCACTAAGATTTACTGTATCTTCATATTTAAATGGTGAAGTTCCAGACTTATCTCCAATCGCTGTTGCATCAGCAACTCATGTCACACTCTTTATTGTTCAAGCATACTCTAATCTGTTATAATAGATATTAACTATCGTTGAACCATCTGGTTCAATATTTTTCTCGTAACTATCTAGGCTTCCACTAAGCTCAAATCATGCATCATTTCTTCCTGTAAGAGGTGTGTCTTCATTTGTTGTTCCGTACTTATATCCAGTTTCAATGTAGATAGTATAATCTCAACTTAGGTCTTGTTGTATATGATTAACTAGATATTTTGTATTAGTATCCGCTTCACAAGTTTCGTTTGTAGCACCCGTATTTTCTAGATGATATCAAGTCACACAGCTCCATACAGCACTATATTCTCTATCTCCAGTACTTCAATGTGCAACTTTTTCAGCCTTGTTAGGTGAACTAATTTCTCCATTTACTCATCCAGTCCATCATAAGAATGTACTATGATTTCTTGTTAGAGAAGCTCCTAATGGAATATCTTCATCCTCTACAGTATATGTAGTTCTATCTGTAGCCCCGCTTCCTCATCTAGAATCAACTTTAAGTTTATAAACGATTGCAGTTGCATAGGCTTCCTTTGAAATAGGTTCTGCTGGCATTTTAAATGAAGATAGTGTACCTGAATATCCATCCCATGTTCCTGTTTGGTATCAGTCTTTAAGGTTGAAACTCAAAGTTACCTGATCATCATATTTGAAAGAATAAGTACCTGTTCCACTATTTGTACCTCCACTACTATAAGGAGTTGAATCTACAGTTACTGTTTCTACTCATGTACCTGCTATCAATGTCAAATCATAAGAATCTCTGGTATATTTATATGTGAATATCGTACTTCCATCTGCGTTAATATTTCCACTATGTGGAGTAGTAGCAGGGTCCGCTGTAAATCATACATATGTATTAGCATCTGGAGTCACAGTTTCATCTGCTGGTCATTGCAATTCATCAACATCCTCTGGATCTGCTGGATATGCTCCATTTAAACCTTGTAAAAAGTGCTTTACTACATAATCTACCATATCAGCATCCCATCTAGCTGCGAAAGTTACTGTTCCAGTAGTTGCACGTAGATTTTCGAATGTTTTTGCCATTACCGCATCTACTCCAGTTGCATTAGTTGTTCCTGACCCAATTTTATGCTCTTCACTATCCATTCATGAAATGTCCCAACCTGAGAAGATATATCATGTTCTGGATGGATGATTTACATCAAATGATTCATCATATACTGCTGATGTAGGTCCAGTATGAACTGCTGTACTTGTTCCACCAGTATCATTATAAAGATATCTAATG
>JAEEGJ010024231.1_pt1 | contig 12606 bp, 9 predicted proteins | sample 8958761 | NCBI WGS metagenome assembly JAEEGJ01 (sample SAMN16246546, study PRJNA631951) | gut metagenome | biome: gut microbiome; feature: rumen; material: RS-attached | host: Bos | place: Iran: Karaj | collected 2018-10 | reverse complement strand
CACATCCTTTCCATCGCCCCCGCCGCCACCGGGAAGCAGGTGATGAAGATGCTGGGATAATAAACGAAGAAGTCCCGTTCTCTCGAGCGGGACTTCTTGTAACCTGTTGATCCGGAAGAACTTACTTCTTGCGGTTCTTGTATCTCTGGTAGAACATATCGACGCGACCGGCGGTGTCAACGAGCTTCACCTTGCCCGTGTAGAACGGGTGGGAAGTGTTGGAAATCTCCAACTTCACCAGCGGGTACGTAACGCCTTCGACCTCGATGGTCTCCTTCGCAGGGGCGCAGGACCGGGTGACGAAGATGGTGTCATTCGACATATCCTTGAAAGCTACAAGACGGTAGGTTTCGGGATGGATTCCTTTCTTCATTTTACGTAAAAAAATAATTGTTAACAATTTTGGACCGCAAAGATAGGAATCTTTTACGGAAATTCCAAATTATTTCATCCGATAAGGCTGGTCATCATACAAGAGATACCGTTTGGCCTTGCGGATCCATTTCTGTTCTTCCAGTTTGATGTGCTCGCGGGCGACATCGAAGGGGATGGTGCCCTTCAGGTACTCCGCCAGCACAGGGTCCGCGAGTTTCGTCCAGAAGGCCTCGTCGAACTCGAAGGCGGAATAGTGCTCCGTGAACCAGCGCATCAGACGCAGGGTGTGCATCAGGCTGTGGTAGTCCTCTCCGGGAAGGATCATGATCTGGAAGCCCTGGCAGCGCTCGCCGGCGTAGCGGCCGGCCGCGGGCGTGAAGGAGCAGGGACGCATGATGGCGCCTTCCACCACGGGAAGGTCCACGGGCAGTCCCGGACGCACGAAGGGGGCACCGATGTACTCGTATGGCCGTGCCGTGCCGATTCCGGGCGTCACGGTGGTATTGTTCCAAAGTCCCCCGCCGCTGTACAGGTAGGAACTGAACAGGCCCGGGATGTCGGAAGCCGGGGCGATGGTCCAGGGAAGCAACTGCCGGTTGGAATCCGTCGCCCGCGCCGAGATGATGTGGATGGGGAACTTCGCGCCGATTTCGGCGGCGTACAGGTTCACGAGTTCGCCGAGGGTAAGCCCGTGCCGATGTGCGACCTTCGGGACGAACATCTCCCCTACGACGGCCGGAATCGTGCCCTCGACCACGCGGCCGGAGGGGTTGATATGGTCCACGACATAGAGCGAAGGCGCTTCATCCCCCAGGAGTTGCAGCACCTCCATCAGCCGCATCACATCCTTCGTGTAGTTGAAATACCGGACGCCCACGTCCTGGATTTCCACGACCACGGCATTCAGGCCCTGCAGCCGTTCCAGGTCGAAGTCGATATGGTTCGTGCCGGGCGTGAGTTCGGCGTCGCGGGGCGAGAAGACGGTTTCCAGGTTCCCCCGCTGCCGGAAGATGTCGTACATCCAGCGGCTGCGGCCGGTGTCCCAGCAGTTCTGCGTGCAGAAGCAGCCGACCCGGCCGCTTTGCAGCGTCCGGTCCAACTGGTCTTCGAGAGGGGTGGTGCGGAAGGAAAACATAGATTTCTCGACTACGCTCGGAATGACAGAAAAGGTATCGCTCTGAATGACGCTACCCGATAATCTGGTTCGCCACGGCGATCACTTCATTGCCGAGGGCCTCGGCCCGTTCCATCGTGGAAGCCTCCGCATAGATGCGGATGATGGGCTCCGTGTTGGACTTGCGGAGGTGGACCCATTCCTTCTTCGCCTCGAAGATGATCTTGACACCGTCGATGTCATTGATGTTCTCGCTGGCATAGATCTTCTTCAGTTCGGTGAGAATCCGCTCGATAAGGGCCGCGTCGCTGAGTTGGATCTTGTTCTTGGCGATGAAATACTGCGGGTAGGTCTTCTTCAACGCGCTGACGGTCATCTTCTTATGGGCTAGGTTCGAAAGGAAGAGGGCCACGCCCACCATCGCGTCCCGGCCGGCATGGATGGCCGGATAGATGACACCGCCGTTGCCTTCGCCGCCGATGAGCGCACCTACCTGATGCATCAGGGTGGTCACGTTCACCTCACCGACCGCGGAAGCGTAATAGGTGCCGCCATGGGCCTCGGTCACGTCGCGAAGCGCACGGGTGGAAGAAAGGTTGGAGACCGTCGCAATGGGCTTTCCTTCCTTCTCGGCGAGTTCGCAGAGGTAGTCCGCAACGCTCACGAGGGTGTACTCCTCCACGAACGGGTCGCCGTTCTCGCAGATGAAGGCGAGCCGGTCCACGTCCGGATCGACGCTCACGCCCAGGTCCGCCTGCTCGCGGACGACGGTGCGGGAAAGGTCCACGAGGTTCACGGGAAGCGGCTCGGGGTTATGGGCGAAATCGCCGGTGGGGTTGCAGTTCAGTTCCACGCACCGGACGCCCAGGCGCTCCAGCAGGCGCGGCATGATGATGCCGCCTACGGAATTGACCGCATCCACCACGACGGTGAAATGCGCCTCCCGGATAGCCTCCACGTCCACGGCCGGCAGGGCCAGGACGGCATCCAGATGCTTGTCGGTGAAGTCCTCTTCCTCGATGTTTCCCAGGTTATCGACCTCCGCGAAGGTGAAATCCTCCGCTTCGGCGAGGTCCAGGACGGCCTGCCCTTCCACGGCGGTGAGGAACTCGCCCTTGTCGTTCAGGAGTTTGAGGGCGTTCCACTGACGCGGATTATGGCTGGCGGTGAGGATGATGCCGCCGTCGGCCTGGGCGAAAAGGACCGCCATCTCGGTGGTCGGGGTGGAGGCGAAGCCGCACTTGACAACGTCGATGCCGCACCCCGCGAGGGTGCCGACGACCAGTTGTTCCACCATATCGCCCGAAAGCCGGGCATCCTTGCCCACGACGACCTTGTAGCGCTGGCCGTTCGGCTGCGGTTTCCGCTGCGGGAGCGTGGCGGCATACGCCGCGGTGAATTTGACGATATCGACAGGGGTGAGGGCATTGCCCGGTGCGCCACCGATGGTGCCGCGGATGCCGGAAATGGATTTGATAAGGGTCATAAGCGGGTTTTTTCTCGTCATTCCCGGCTTGTCCGGGAATCTCTTTCATTTATCATACAAAAGTATTAATTTTGCGCCCCAAATCCAAAAAATGATTATGCAGCAAGGCATCTGGACCGTCATTATGCTCGTGTTCTCGAATGTGTTCATGACATTCGCCTGGTACGGTCATCTCAAACTCCAGGAGATGAAGGTCTCCACCGGCTGGCCGCTCATACTCATCATCCTGTTCTCCTGGGGCGTGGCGTTCTTCGAGTACTGCCTCACCGTCCCGGCGAACCGGATCGGCTTCAACGGCAACGGCGGCCCCTTCAATCTGATGCAACTCAAGGTCATCCAGGAAGTGATCTCCCTGACCATCTTCACCCTCATCGTCACCTTCCTGTTCAAGGGTCAGCCCCTCCAGTGGAACCACATCGCAGCCTTCTTCTGCCTCATCCTGGCGGTTTTTTTCGTTTTTCTGAAATAAAAATTTGGAAATCCGGAAAATAGTCGTACCTTTGCATTCCAATCTGCTGGGTTCGTATAACGGTTAGTACTCGAGATTCTCAATCTCGCAATAGGAGTTCGATTCTCCTACCCAGTACCAGAAAGGCGACTCGAAAGAGCCGCCTTTTTTCGTTTCAGAACTGTCGCATTCCCCTAAAGGGAAAGCCGTTAATCCTTCTTGTCGAAGCCTTTCTTCTCAAAGAAGAGTTCCAACTCCTTGTCATCGAAGTCGCCGAACCACTCGTGGAGTTTCGCGGCGGCGTTGGCCTTCACTTCCGGGGTGATGCTCTTGATGACGCAATAGACGCCCCAGGTGAGGGCGGCGAGGTCGTCGGTGTAGCCGGCGATGGGGATGAAATCCGGAATGATGTCGATGGGCAGCAGGAAATAGCCCAGGGCGCCGATGATCTTCGCCCGGTCCTTCCCGGAGGTGAGGGGGCTCTTCAGGACATAGTAGAGCAGCAAGGCGGCATAGCACACCTTGATACCCGCCTTCCGGCCGAACTTCTTCAGTTTTTTCCAGAAGGCATTCTCATCGTAGTTCCCGGCGTACTTGACGATTTCCCCGTCTTTCCACTCCTTGTTGAATTCTTGTTCGTCCATGCTCGGATACAGTTTTCCCCTTATTCTGCAAAAATCGGGCGAAGGGTCATCTTTTTTCATGGAATGCCTGCATAATCCCCCAAGTTTGATTATATTTGATTACTGTTAAACCGATTACCATGACCCAGTTGATCAAGGCCGGGCTCGTCCTGGCACTTCTCTCCACGCCGATTTCCATCGTCCATGCCCAGGACAAAGGGTCCAAGGCCTACCTCGTCTCCAACGCGCATCTGGACTCCCAATGGAACTGGGACGTACAGACCACCATCTCACAGTACATCCCCAAGACCCTCTTCCGCAACCTGACGTTGATCGACAAGTATCCCGATTATGTGTTCAACTGCGAGGCCGGTATCAAATACGCCTGGATGAAGGAATACTATCCGGAAGAATTCGAGCGTCTGCGCGAAGCCGTCAAGGCGGGCCGTTGGCACATTTCCGGCAGCAGTTGGGAGGCTTCCGACGCGAACGTCCCCTCCCCTGAATCGCTCACGCGCAACATCCTGCTCGGGCAGCACTTCTACCAGGAGGAGTTCGGCACCATCGGCACGGACATCTTCCTTCCCGACTGTTTCGGGTTCGGACTCCATCTGCCCGCGATCGCCGCCCACTGCGGCCTGATCGGCTTCTCCACGCAGAAACTCCAGTGGCGGGGCAGGAACCTGCCCGGTACGGACAGCAAGGTTCCTTTCCAGTTCGGCCTCTGGCGCGCCCTGGACGGAAACCGGATCATGGTGGCCGCCAATGCCTTGAGTTACGGCACCCGCTTCCACTCGGAGGACCTGACGAACTCCTCCGAACTCGCCGAGCATGCCGCCCTCAATCCGTACCAGATTTCCTACCATTATTACGGCACCGGCGATACGGGAGGCTCCCCCACCATCGAATCGGTTGCCACGGTTCAAGCCGCCATCGACCGGCAGCGGGCCGGGAAAGGAGGCAGCATCCAGGTTGTCAGCGCCTCTTCCGACCAATTGTTCAAGGACTTCCTGCCGTACAGCGCCCATCCGGAACTCCCGGTGTGGGACAAGGAACTGACGATGGACGTCCATGGAACGGGATGCTACACCTCGCAAGCCGCCATGAAACGCTTCAACCGGCTGAACGAGCAACTCGCGGACGCCGCCGAGCGCAGTGCCGCGGCCGCCGACTGGCTGGGCCGGGTCCCCTATCCCCAGGCCCGCCTGAACGAGGCCTGGCGCCGTTTCCTCTGGCACCAGTTCCACGACGACCTGACCGGAACCAGCATCCCGCGGGCCTACGAGTTCTCTTGGAACGACGAGATGATCTCGCTGCGTCAGTTCTCTGACGTGGTGGAGACTTCCGTCGGAGCGGTGGCGTCCCGGATGGACACCCGGGTCTCCGGAACGCCGCTCGTGCTTTACAATCCTTCCGGAACCCCGCGCCGGGAAATCGTGACCGTCGAGGCTGCCGATGGCCGGGTGTTCGACTCCCGGGGCCGGGCGGTCCGCACGCAAAGGCTTTCCGACGGAAAACTCGCCTTCGTGGCCGAGGTTCCTTCCGTCGGCTACGCGGTGTACGACCTCCGGAAAGGCAACGCCTCCACGGGCAAATCGAACCTGAAGACGGGTCTCTCCTCCATCGAGAATGCCATCTACAGCCTGCGCCTCGACAGCAACGGCGACATCTGCTCCCTGATCGACAAGCGCAGCGGCCGGCAACTCGTCGCGGAAGGGAAGGCCATCCGCCTGGCCCTGTTCACGGAGAACGAATCCTTCCAGTGGCCGGCCTGGGAAATCCTGAAAAAGACCGTGGACGGCACGCCGGTGGCCGTAGATGGGGATGTGAGGATCTCCGTGGCCGAGAACGGCCCCGTGCTGGCTGCGCTGAAGGTGGAACGCCGCTGGGGAGATTCGCATTTCACGCAGTACATCCGTCTGAGCGACGGTGCCGACGAGGAGCGCATCGACATCGTCAATGAGGTCGATTGGCACGGCTCCAATGCGCTGCTCAAGGCCGAGTTCCCGCTCACCGTCTCCAACCCCGTTGCCCGCTACGACATCGGCACCGGTTCCATCGAACGCCCGAACAACATGCCCGAGCAGTATGAGGTGTACGCCCAGCAATGGGCCGACCTGACCGAGCCGGACGGCACCTACGGCGTCGCCATCCTGAACGATTGCAAATATGGCTGGGACAAGCCTGCCGACAATGTCCTGCGCCTGACGCTGCTGCATACGCCCAAGACCCGCCGCAGTTATGCCTACCAGAACCGCCAGGACCATGGGCTGCACCGGTTCACCTACTCGATCGTCGCCCACGAAGGCGACTGGCGGAAGGGAGGTGTCGCCGCCCGGGCCGAAGCCTTGAACCAGCCCGTCAAGGCCTTCACCGTCCCCCGCCACGCGGGCAGCCTGGGCCGGACCTTCAGTTTCGCCGAGGTGGTCGGCGAAGGCGTGGCCCTCCGCGCCCTGAAGAAGGCCGAGGACGGCAGCGGCTATGTCGTCCGCTTCTACGAACTGCAGGGCCGGGAGGCCCGGAACGTCTCCGTCCGCTTCCCCTCCCCTGTGGTTTCGGCCAGTGAATTGAACGGCAATGAAGCCCCCCTCGGCCCTGCGACAGCCGCCGGGAACGAACTCCGTTTCGACATCGGTCCCTGGGGGATCAAAACTTTCCTGGTACGGCTGGATCCCAAGGCTCCCGACACGGTGAAGCAGGTTCCGCTGGAACTCCCCTATGGTTTGTACGCCGCCACCTTCAACGCTTTCCGCGCGGATGGAAACATCGACGGAGCCGGTCATTCCTATGCCGCTGAACTGCTGCCTGCCAGCCTGGTCCAGAAAGGCGTCCGCTTCCACCTGCAGAACCCGGCAGGGCCGGTCGCCGTCCGCGCCGGCGGGCAGGAAATCGCGCTTCCTGAAGGCAACTGGAACCGCGTTTACTTGCTTGCGGCCTCGGCCAAGGGTGATACCCGCACACGTTTCCTGGCCGGTGGGAACGCCATCGACGTAACGGTCCCCGACTATAGCGGATTCGTCGCCCAGTGGGGCCATACGGGCCATACCGAAGGATTCGTGAAAGAGGCCGAATACGCCTATGTGGGCACGCACCGGCATGGTGCCAGGGAGAACCAGGACCTTCCTTACGAATTCACCTACCTGTTCAACATCGTGCTGGATGTCCCTGCCGGTGCGCGCAGCATCACGCTGCCGGTCAACCGGAAGGTGATGGTCTTCGCGGCCACGGCCGTGGCGGATGACGTCAATACCGCCCTGCCGGTCTCCGACCTCATCCGGTTCGACCTGCCGGCGAGCCCCGAACCCGAACTGGAAATCGGCCAGGCCAGCCTGCTTTCCGGTGCGAAGTTGTCCGATTCCAGCGGGCGCACGAACAACAACGAGGCACCGGCCTTCGCCGTGGACGACAACCCCGAGACCAAGTGGTGCGACAATTCCGCCAAGCCGGAGAAATTCATCGAATTCGACCTGGGCGAAGTCAAGACATTGACCCGCTGGAGCGTCCTGCATGCCGCTTCCGAGTCCCAGTCGTATGTCACCAAGGCCTTTGCCCTGAAGGTGAGGAATTCAGCGGACGAGCCCTGGCGCACCGCCGACGAGGTGAGCCGGAACAGCGAGAACGAAACGGACCGCAGGCTACCCGAACCCGTCCAGGCCCGGTTCGTCCGCCTGAGCATCTCGCAGGGGGACCAGGTGGACACCAACATCTCCCGCATCTACGAATTCGGGGTGTATTAGGGACAACCAGTCCATTTTATTCGTATCTTTGAGGATACATAGGAACCTGAACTGATTTGATATGCTGAAATTCCTCCAGCAGCCGGCGCACCTGCCGGCCGAGACCGGCCCCGCGGCCGACGAGAAGTACAAGAAACTGAGGCTCCAGGTGTTCCTGGGCGCATTCATCGGCTATGCCGGTTTCTACCTGGTCCGCAAGAACCTGTCGATGGCCATCCCGGCGATGGCCCCGCTCGGTTTCGAAAAGACCGAACTGGGATTCGTCCTGGGACTGAATGCGGCCGCCTACGCCCTCTCCAAATTCCTGATGGGCAGCGTGTCGGACCGCTCCAACGCCCGCGTGTTCCTGCCCCTGGGCCTCATCCTCACCGCCATCTCGATGTGCTTCATGATCGTCCCGATCCAGTTCATCGGCGCGGAGCACAAGGCCCTCGCCATCCTCGTGATGGGCATCCTGAACGCGCTCGTGGGCTGGTTCAACGGAATGGGCTGGCCCCCCTGCGGCCGCGTGATGACGCACTGGTTCTCGGTGAGCGAACGCGGTACGATGATGTCCATCTGGAACTGCGCCCATAACGTGGGCGGCGCCCTTGTCGGCCCGATGGCCACTTACGGCGCGGCCTGGTTCGGCAGTTGGTTCTACGGAACCCACGAAGAACTGTACTTCCTCATCGGCACCTTCGCCTTCCCGGCTGCGGTCGCGCTCTTCATCGCCCTCCTTGCCTATGTCCTGCTCCGCGACACGCCGCAGTCCTGCGGCCTCCCCTCCGTGGAAAAATGGCGCAACGACTACCCCAAGAACTACTCCGAGAAGCACGAGAAGGCCATCTCCACCAAGGAAATCTTCTTCAACCACGTGCTCAACAACAAGTTCCTGTGGTACATCGCCCTGGCGAACGCCTTCGTGTACATGGTCCGCTACGGCTGCCTGGACTGGGCGCCCACCATCCTCACGGAGAAAGGTATCGACCTCAAGAGCGCCGGCTGGGCGTACTTCGCCTACGAGTTCGCCGCCATTCCCGGCACCCTCCTGTGCGGCTGGCTGTCGGACAAACTCTTCCATGGACGCCGCGCCCTTCCGACGATGCTGTTCATGGCCCTGGTGGCGGTGTTCATCGCCCTGTACTGGGCTTTCATCGACAACCTGACCATCGTCATCATCGCCCTCATCGGTATCGGATTCTTCATCTACGGCCCGGTGATGCTGATCGGCGTGCAGGCCCTGGACCTGGCTCCGAAGAATGCAGCCGGCACCGCGGCAGGACTGACGGGCTTCTTCGGCTACTTCTTCGGCACCTTCATCCTTGCGAACTGGATCATCGGCCTTGTCGCCCAGAACGTAGGCTGGGGGGCGACCTTCACCCTGCTGCTCGCCGCCTGCGTCCTGGCCATTTTCTTCATGGGTCTCACCTACAAGGAGGAGCAGTACCTGGTGAACAAGGAGAAGAAAGACTGACACTTTGGCAGAGAACTGCCTCTGGCAGATATTTTGATTAGTCTTGACGCGGCTTTACCGGGGTTCCGGCGAGGCCGCGTTTGACATGAACTGACAGCACCATGGCAGAAAAAAAGAAAAAAGATACTGAGAGCAAGGACCTTGAGAAGGTCCTGAAGGAAATGGAATCCTTGAAGGAACAGGTGGAAAAGGCCGAGAAGAAGGCCGCCGAGGCCGAGGCCAAAGCGGCGGAAGCCGAGGCGAAAATCGCCGAAACCGACGCCAAGGAGGCCGAGCGCAAGAATGAATACCTCCGTCTGATGGCAGAATTTGACACGTTCCGCCGCCGTACCGCCGAGGAGAAACTGGAACTGGTGAAATCGGCCTCCGCCGACACGATCAAGGGCCTCCTCCCCGTCCTGGACGACTGCGAGATCGCCCTCGGGCAACTGGAGAAGACGGAAGGCAACGAGGCGGCGATCGAAGGCGTGCAACTCATCTTCAACAAGTTGATGGCCTTCCTCAAGACCAAGGGGCTCGAGCGGATCGAGGCCAAAGGCGAGGTGTTCGATACGGAACTGCACGAGGCCGTGACCCTCTTCCCCGCCCCGACCGAGGACCTGAAAGGAAAGGTCATCGACGTGGCGCAGACGGGTTATACCCTGGGCGGCAAGGTCCTCCGCTTCGCCAAAGTGATCGTTGGAGCATAAGGATATGGCACAGAAAAGAGACTACTACGAGGTATTGGGCGTGACCAAGTCGGCATCGGCCGACGAGATCAAGGCCGCATACCGCAAACTTGCCCTGAAATGGCATCCGGACCGCTGGGTGAACGCATCCGACGCGGAGAAGAAGACCGCGGAGGAGAACTTCAAGGAGGCGGCCGAGGCCTATTCCGTGCTGAGCGACCCCGACAAGAAGGCCCGTTACGACCAGTTCGGCTTCGCCGGCGACCAGATGGGCGGCGGCGGTGGCTTCGATTTCGGCGGCTTCGACCTGAACGACATCCTCCGGAACGTGTTCGGCGGCGGATTCAACTTCGGGGGCGGCGGCTTCGACTTCGGCTTCGGAGGCGGCTCCCAGGGCCAGGCGCAGCAGCGCACCTACCGCGGCCGGGACATCCGCACCAGCGTCAAACTCACCCTGGAGGAAATCGCCAACGGCTGCGAGAAGGAGGTCACCATCGAACGGAACCGTCCCTGCCCCGACTGTGACGGCAGGGGCACGAAGAACGCTTCCGACGTCAAGACCTGCCCCAACTGCAACGGCCGCGGCCAGACGCAGCGCGTGGTGAACAGCCTCTTCGGCCGGGCCGTCTCCTACGAGACCTGCCCCCAGTGCGGCGGTGAAGGAAAGGTCATCACCAACCCTTGCCGCCGGTGCAACGGAACCGGCCTGGAGCGCCGCCGCGAGACGGTGCGGGTGAAGATTCCCGCCGGCGTGGAGGAAGGCATGCAGGTGACCGTGCGCGGCGAGGGACATTCCGCGATGCGAGGCGGCACGAACGGCGACCTGCTCGTGGTCATCAAGGAGGAGACCCATTCGAACCTCCGCCGCGACGGGAACAACCTTTTCTACACGCGGATCATCTCCGTGATGGACGCGATGCTGGGCTGCGAGATCTCCGTCCCCTGCCTGGACGGCAGTTACAAGGTGAAACTGGAGTCCGGCACCCAGTCCGGGACGGTCATCAAACTCCGCGGAAAGGGTCTCCCTTCCGTCCAGGGTTATGGCCGCGGCACGGGCGACCTGTACGTGAAGATCCTTGTCTGGATCCCGCGTAAACTCTCCCGCTCCGAGAAGGAAATGATGGAGTCCATCCGGAACAATTCCACCTTCACTCCCGACCTGAACCGGGACGACAAGGCGATTTTCGATAAAGAAAAGAACATTTTCTAAAAAAGATTTGGCCAATCCAAAAAAAGTTTCTACATTTGCAGTCCCAAAACGAAAGCAACCTCTTGCTCAGGAGTTGATCGGCAACGTTGCAAAAATGGAGAATTGAAAACATGGATTTGATCAAAGTAGCAGAGCAGGCTTTTGCCGGTGGCAAGGCCGCTGAATTTCCGGAGTTCAAGGCCGGTGACACGATCACCGTTACCTACCGGATCAAGGAAGGAGACAAGGAGCGCGACCAGAAATTCCGCGGTGTCGTTATCCAGATGAAGGGCATGGATCCTTTCACCAAGACCTTTACCGTCCGCAAGGTTTCCGGCGGTATCGGCGTGGAGAGAATCTTCCCGTTCCAGTCCCCGTTCATTGACAGCATCGAGGTGAACAAGTACGGTAAAGTGCGTCGCGCACGCATCTTCTACCTCCGCGACCTCACGGGTAAGAAGGCCCGCATCAAGGAAAGAGTCTACAAGGCTACTGACAAAGAATAAGCCCCTAGGGCGAATGGCTCCATAGCTCAATTGAATAGAGCATTTGACTACGGATCAAAAGGTTACAGGTTTGAGTCCTGTTGGAGTCACTGAAAAACCCCGTCTGACACGCGTCAGATGGGGTTATTCTTTTTAAATGTACCACAAATGTACCACCGATTTCTAAAGGGGGTATTGCAACCGATTGCTCGAATTCACTATCCAACTAATTCACTAGCAATTAATTAAGCACATAATAACCTATCTTTGCCACAGCGCGGTTGAGATGTGGCTTTTCGCCATACGACTGGGATGTTTAACGCCAACTTACTAGACTATGGTGAAAAGAAAGCTTTTCTTTTCCTACTCTATCTGTTATTGATGTTTTTTCAGTATTTTTGTAAGCAAACACTCTCCTACTATGAAGTACAATACACCAAACGAATCTGTGAAAGACTACTTAACACCAGCCTTTCGATTTATAGAAACGAACTTGGAGATATCCTTCCTCCAATCCAACCTCGAGCCAATCGGTGGCGGGGATGATCCTGATATTGACTGGTAAACACACGAAACTGATATGAGACGTTTTGCATTATACTTTGGCCTTGCCACGGCTTTGGTGGTGTCCTTCTCCATCCAGGAGGAAGATTTCAAGGCTGCGAAACAGAACGATGTAATTTACTACGCAACCTTTGAACAACCAGCGGAAGAAAGGACTAGAGTTTATGCCAACGAGGATCTTCTTCTCCGATGGAACGCCGACGATTGCGTCAGTATCTTCAGTAAAAACACTTATAATCAGCAGTATAAGTTCATTGGAGAAACAGGCGACAACTCCGGCGGTTTCAGCAAGGTAGATGGCCCCGAATATGTGACGGGCAATCCCATCGCTCATTCGGTTTCCGTATATCCGTATCAAGAAGGGATAAAGATATCCGAAGAAGAAGTCCTGGCATTGACCCTTCCTGCCGAACTATCCTATGCCGAGAACACATTTGGGCTTGGTGACAACACTATGTTTT
>JAEEGJ010024229.1_pt1 | contig 12607 bp, 10 predicted proteins | sample 8958761 | NCBI WGS metagenome assembly JAEEGJ01 (sample SAMN16246546, study PRJNA631951) | gut metagenome | biome: gut microbiome; feature: rumen; material: RS-attached | host: Bos | place: Iran: Karaj | collected 2018-10 | reverse complement strand
GTCGGCCGTCCCGTCCTCGTCCACAAGGTCATACCCCTTGTCGCCGTAGGCGTAGTATTCCGAGTCCGTCTGGCTCGTGCTCCACGGCTGGTAGCTCAACGCACCGTGCGCTCGCCCGCTCGTCCCCCAGCCAAAAAGGTCGCGCGCGGCATCCTCCGACGCGCTCCCCTGGCCGTTGTCGCCAAGGATGTCCCACTGGTGATCCGCAAAGCGCCATTCACCTCCGACATACTGCAGGTTGCCCTGCGAGAAATATACCTGGGTTCCGCCCTCGTTCACCGTGAACAGTCCGTTGATGTAGCCCGTCGGAGGCTCGTCCAACGAGGAACGGTCCATAAGCATGGCCTCCTGGGCCATCGCCAGCATGCCCGTCATCAGGGCAAGCAAAACAAGCGTAATCTTCCTCATAATCAATGCACTTCTACGTGTCGTGCGCAACTGCTATTGTTATACTATTGAAATATTTCCTTAAAAAAACAATAATTGCTTCAAAAATAGCAATTATTAAGATATGTTAGTCAAGAATGGAAAAAAACAATTTTCTTTTAACATTTTTCACATCGATAAACGATTTCCTCGCCTCTTCGGGCCAGCCGCATCCGTTGGCGCTGTTCCTCGCTGAGCTCGTAATAAAGGCGGTCTTCGACCACTTGGAAACCAGCCTTGCGTAACACCTCGCCATAGTCACGACCGAATTGACGAACGTGGTCGTATTGTCCGAAGAGCCTTTCTCGCTCTTTTGGGTCGGTGATGGAAGGATCCTCAAAGGTATCGACATCAGGGTTGATGGGCACCAGCAGGATGGCCCAGCCATTAGGCTTAAGGACACGTTGAATCTCCTTGAATGCTTTGTTGGCATCATTCACATGTTCAAGCACATGGTTGCAGATTACCACGTCGTAGGTGTTGGAGGGTTGGTCGATGGCCGTCACGTCGAGATGCAAGTCAGCAATGGGCGAGTCCAGATCAGCGGTGGTATAGTCGAGAGTCTTCAAGGCACGGAAACGTTTTAGAAATGGCTGTTCAGGGGCAAAATGCAAGACCTTCAACGGAGCCGTAAAGAAATCCGTTTTCTCTTTCAGGTAAAGCCACAGCAAACGGTGACGTTCAAGAGAGAGACACTTGGGGCACATCCGGTTATCGACTGCATGGCCATAGCCATAGGGGAGAAACTTCCTGAAATGCTTGCCACAAACTGGGCACTCCACTTTGTTACCCATATAGAAGGGACGTATCAGGAAGCTGAACAAGTAGCTGCACCGGATTAAGAACTGACGGGGAAATAGCTTTGTTAATAAGGAGATGATTTTCTTCATGACTAATCTTTTGAGACGGAGACCAAGGCATCCACCATACGGTTCCAAGAATACTTTTGTTTTTCGACTCGAACGTTTTTCACAAATTCGTCATATCGTTGATTTTCAAAGAAATCGTCAAGAGCATCAGCAATCTTCAAGGGATCCACCTCAGTGACGTAACCCACCTCCTTGTCGGGGACAATCTCTTTCAGTCCTCCCACATCGGTCACCAACATTGGTTTCTCAAAATGGTAGGCGATTTGGGTGACACCGCTTTGAGTGGCTGACTTATATGGCTGCACCACGATGTCAGCAGCATTGAAATAGTACTTCACCTCACTATCGGGGACGAACTCGCTACGCCATACCAGCTGTTGGCTCAGGTCGAGGCGTTGTTCCAACTCATGATATTGTTCAGCATTGTTATAAAACTCACCAGCAATGATCAGTTTCACCTTCCTCTGTTTTAGACGGTTATCGCCCATGGCTTTCAGCAACAAGTCCAATCCTTTATAATCACGGATGATACCAAAAAACAACATGTAGCGATACTGAGGGTCAAGGTGAAGGAAGTCCAGTGCCTCTTCCCTGCTGACTTTTGCTCCGAAGATATCATACAATGGATGTTCGCAGAACTGGAGTTTCACATGAGGATCTATGGCTTTGGCCTCTTCGGACACTGACTTTGACATGGTGACGCCTCCATTGAGGGATCGCATGAAATAGCGGGCCAGCATACGGTCGGCGAAGCCTTTTTCATGAGGCAAAATGTTATCGAAAACACTCACCACACGGGTTTTCTTGTTTTTCCGAGCTCTTCTTGCGATAAATCCATGAGAAGGAGCCATGTAAGGAATCCAGTAGCGCATGACCACGAGGTCCGCTTCCGCCTTACGCAGTTGCCGACCCACTTTCAGCCAGTTGAAGGGGTTCACCGAGTTCAGCTTCCGATAGATGGTCAGGCCTTCTGGAGCAGATTCGGTGGAGAACTGAGTCTTTCCAGGAAAGAGGAAGTTGGGGTATTGGACGGTAAAGGTCCAAATCACGACCTCATAGCCTTCTTCCTGAAAGCATCGCGCAAGCCGTTCGTTGAAAACGGCAATTCCACCACGATACGGATAGGCCGTACCCACCAGGATGATTTTCTTTTTGTCCATACCTTGAAACCGTTTATGCGCCAAAGAATTTCTCCTCCAGCATGAGACACAGGCAATGATAGACGGGAAGATGCAATTCCTGGACCTTGTAGGTCTCTGTTTCGGGGACGCGGATGCAGACATCGGCATAGCGCATCAGTTTGTTTTCTTTTCCGCCTGTGAGACCAATCACTTTCAGGCCCTTTGCTTTGGCATTGACAGCGGCATAGAGCACGTTTTTGCTGTTACCTGAGGTAGAGATGCCGAGGAAGACGTCGCCTTCATTTCCGTAGCCGTTCACTTGTTGTGCGAAGACCAATTCGGGCGCCACATCGTTCATGAACGCCGTTTGCAATGACGAGTGGGCTGTCAAGGAGATGGCGGGCAATGCGCCTTGCAAGTTATCGGCAAGAAATTGTCCCAGCTCGGGATCTATCGCTCTGAGGGTTGCTGCCTGATTGGCATAGACTTTTCTTTTGAGTTTGAATTCCTTCATCAGCTCGCCCACGACATGTTCCGAGTCAGAGGCGGAACCACCATTACCGCACACCAAGAGTTTTTTGCCATTCAAATAGGCACTCTCCAAAAGTTCGTATGCTTTCTTGATATCCTCCTTGCAAACGGCCAGATTAGGATATCTTTCCATCAAGGATTGCAATTGTTCCTCCATATCAATTCAATGCTTCCACTCTGTTTATCACGTAAAAACACCATTTTGAGGCAAAAATACAAAAAATATCGTAATTTCGCAGCTTTATAGCAAACATATCTCATTCAAGATGAAAAACAGTTTTTTCCAGAAGCATCGTAGAGCCATCGGCATTGCCTTTTGCATTCTAGGTTTTGCCATCATTTCATTAATCTACTTCTACCCTGTCACCGAGGGCAAACGCATCAAGCAGCACGACATTGAGACGTTCAAAGGCATGTCGAAAGAAATTGTTGACTACCGTGAGAGCACGGGGGAACAAACCTTATGGACCAACTCGATGTTCGGTGGCATGCCGACATGGAACATCTCCGTTCCCGTGAGGAAAAACCTGTTTTTCCACGTACACAACGCCTTGAACCTCGGTTTCCCGGAACCCACAGGAGCGGTGTTTATCAGCATGTTGAGTTTCTTCATCTTGCTTTTGATATTGGATTGCGGCATCGGCATCAGCTTGATAGGTGCGCTCGCCTATGGGTTCACCTCGTACCTGTTCATCATCATCGGAGCGGGACATAACACCAAAGCGTATGCCATGGCCTACATGCCCCTGGTCCTGTCCGGCATTCTCCTAACGTACAAAGGGAAATACATTCCTGGTGCCCTTCTGACTGCATTTGCGCTGGCATTACAAGTCAGAGTCAACCACCTTCAAATTACCTATTACTTATTGATCATTGTTGCGGCAATCGTCATCGCAGAGTTCATCAGTGATTTGAGAGCAAAGAAAATGGGGCATTTTCTCAAGGCATCGTCGTTGCTGGTTGTCGCCGCCATCATTGCAGTGTTGACCAGTTCGATGATTCTCTATGCCAATTATGAATTTGGCAAAGAGACCACGCGTGGCAAACCTATCTTGACCCAAAATGAGGCTCAGCAGACATCAGGGCTCGATCGCGACTATATCACCCAATGGAGTTATGGTATCGGTGAGACTTGGAGCTTATTGATCCCCAACGCCAAAGGCGGTGCTTCCGGCTACCTGGGCAACCAAAACCCTGCCCTCGACAAGGCGGATCCACGATTCAGACAAAACATCGCTCAAAGCAATGCCTATTGGGGTGACCAGCCAGGCACCAGCGGACCAGTTTATGTGGGCGCCATCATTGTGTTCCTATTCATCCTGGGCACTCTCACCGTAAAAGGAAAACTGAAATGGGCACTGTTAGCAGCCACCGTGTTGTCCATCCTGCTAAGCTGGGGAAAGAACTTCATGGGATTCACCGACTTCTTCATCGACTATGTGCCTGGCTACAGCAAGTTCCGGGCGGTTTCCATGACTTTGGTCATCGCCGAGGTGTGCATGCCTTTGTTGGGCATCCTGGGATTGGCCGAAATCATGAAGGATCCCGAATTCTTCAAGAAAAACAGCAAGAAATTCTATATCGCCTTGGGCATCACCGCTGGTTTCTGCCTGCTGTTTTACATCGCTCCAAAACTCTTCTTCCATTTCCTCAGCCAAGGTGAAGCCGAACAGTTCGCCAAGATGTCTTCCGGCCAAGATGGAGCCATCTATCAGACCTATGCAGCACAACTCGAAACAGTCCGCATGGCCATCTTCCGTAAAGATGCGCTTCGCAGTCTCCTATTCATCCTCTTAGCGGCCACCCCTATCTTCCTTGTCGGGAAGAACAAACTGAAACCAGTAATTGCCATCCCCATACTAGCTGCACTCGTTGTGATCGACATGTTCCCTATCGACAAACGTTACCTCAACAACGACAATTTCATCTCCAAACAAAAATACGACAAACCCTTCACCGCCACGGCCGCTGACACTTATATTCAAAATGATAAATCACTGGATTTCAGAGTGTTAAATTTAACCAAAGACGTTTTCAACGATGCTTCCACCTCCTACTTCCACAAATCCATCGGCGGATATCATGGGGCTAAGCTTCGTCGTTATCAAGATGTCATTTCCGGTTATTTGAGTCCAGAAATCAAAGGGTTTGGAAACATCTTTAAAAATGCTGGCACTGAGGAGGGCTTGCGCTTAGGCTTACGGCAGCAACGGATACTCAACATGCTGAACACCAAGTATATCATCTACGATCCCGATGCACAACCCTTGCTCAACCCCGAAGCTTTAGGCAATGCCTGGATGGTCAATGACATTCGCTGGGTTGAGAACCCCGACGACGAGTTTGATGCCTTGTCAGACACTGACCTAAGGCATACCGCCATCATCAACAAGGAGTTTGATGCACAACTGTCCGGCTTCACGCCTTCGGCCATGGAGGGGGAGATCACGATGACCGAATACAGACCCAACCAGCTCACCTATGCCTTCAAGTCCCCGACCGACCAACTGGTGGTATTCTCTGAGATATGGTCCGATAAAGGTTGGACCATGCGCATTGACGGGAAAGAGAACCCCATATTGCGCACTGACTACCTGTTGAGAGCCGCTTTGATTCCTGCTGGAGAGCATCAAATCGTGATGCGCTACGAACCCAGGGTTTGGAGCATCGGACAAACCATAGCACTTGTTTCCTCGGCACTGATTCTGCTTTGCTGTCTAGCCGCCATCATCCTTGGCATCAAAAAAAGTTAAAGCCCATGCTTTCCGTCATCATCTGCACCTACAACCGAGAGAAATACATCTACAACATCCTGAAAAGCATCGCTGAGAACACCCTCTCCAGCGAGGCTTACGAAATTGTCCTTGTCAACAACAACTGCACTGACCGAACGGAAGTGGAGTGCCAACATTTTTGTCACGACTTCCCCAACGTCCAGTTCCGGATGGTTACCGAACCTAACCAAGGACTCTCCCATGCCCGCAACCGCGGCATCAAGGAGTCGAAAGGTGATCTGTTGGTCTATGTCGATGACGATGCTCTGGTCAACCCCGAATATCTTCAAACTTACTCCGATTTTTTTGCCAGCCATCCCGAAGCGGATGCTGCCGGAGGCCCCATCATCCCTCAATACGAGACGGAAGAACCCTCATGGATGAGTCATTACACCAAAAGTTTGCTCACGGGCTACAAATACAATGGCGACACTGTTAAGGAGTTCGCCTTGAACGACTATCCCGGAGGAGGGAATGCCGCCTATAGGGCATCCGTTTTTGAGCAAGTGGGACCCTTCAACGTGGAGCTGGGACGAAAAGGAGCTAGCTTGGAGGCGTCCGAAGAAAAAGATATCTTTCAGAAAATGAGGACGTTGGGTATGAAAATCTATTATCTCCCGACGGCCATCCTCTATCACCTCATTCCTGAGACGAAACTTGGTGAGGACTATTTCAATCGGCTCACCTACTCCATCGGTCGAAGTGAACGTATTAGAACACTGAAAATCAGTAAATTACAATACATTAAACGATTATTCTCTGAGCTAATCAAGTGGGGAGGGTCGTTGGTCTTGCTTTTCTGGCATACTTTGACACTTTCACCCAAGAAGGGGTGGAAATTGATCCAGTTCCGATGGAACGTGACCAAAGGCTTGATCAAGGGATGATGACTTTCGGCCTTAAAGGCATGCTAACAGCTTCTTCTATACATGCGTTCTTCACTGATGACCGAACGCTTTTTATGGTCATCCATCGACCATTTGGGGTTAGGAGTCATGAAATCAGGGCCGTAGAGGGTGCGCAACCAATCTTCGGTCCGATCTGGCAAAAACACGGGGACACCGAGGAAGTCGTGCTGTGACAAAGGGCTGTCGCAAAGGGTCCTGACCAAGGCTGGGAAACCGTCGGTCTTATTGGCCTCACGCCAAGGCTTACTTTCGTGAGGCAGACAGAGTTCGCAAAACAACTCTCCATTGCCATTGTGATAGAAATAATGGATGTCGATGGAAACCCCTTTGTAATTGAACTTGTCCTCGCAAACCCTACCGGTTTCTTTGATATAGTACTGACGGACCATGGTAAAGCCATGTCTGAGCATTGCGGCATACAGGTCTTCCGTTCGTTCTTCAGCCATCATTCCCGTGTCAAGATCGAAGTCGAAGGGGATGAAGCCTTTTTCACGATAGGCCCCCAGCAACGATCCGAAAGCCAGGAACAATCGTCCACCGCTTTCTTGAGCGGCCATAACAGCCTCACGCAAGGCATCCAGTCCATACTTGGCAAAGGCCTTGTTTTGGCGTTTCTTTTCAATCCGGTTGCCGATCTTCATCAGAAACTCATACATGCCAAAAAATTCGGCTATTTTTACCACAAGCTCTCTCATAACAAAATGACGTTATAGATGTTTCTTATTGATTCTTCGTCCAATGCCACAGGATTGTTTCTCAGGCGCAACGCATTTACCGAATGGGTCAAGATGGACAGTTCCTCATCCCGGTGAACGCTTTTTGGCCTAGACATCCCCAAGGTCTTCATCAGTTCTCTAAACAGCATCAGCCCTTTCTCGGGCGACTCGGCGCCCATCACCTGAGCCAACACCTCAAAGATCCGTGCCAGATGTTTCTCTCCTCGAGGGTCAACACACCGTTCAGGATGCAGCAACATGAAATGCCACACCTCAGGCAGGCAAAGGGCGACAGCATGTCCATGGGGCAAGCCATACATGGAGGTAAGTTTGTAGCTCATGGCATGGGGTGCGGTAGTTTGGGTAATGTTGATGGCTCGCCCGGCATAGTTGGCCGCAAGCATGATGCATCGGGCATCCTCATCACCATTCTCCTCGATATAGCCTTGCTTATGCTCCATGATCATCCGAATGGCCGTTTTGCTGTAGTCCATGCTTTCTTCGTTGGAGTTGATGCTCCAAAAAGACTCCATGCCTTGGCATAAGGCGTCCAACATCGTGCATTTCTTTTGATAGACCGGCAGGGTCTTCAACAGCATCGGCTCGAGAATCGCAACGTTGGGGACAATGCTATCATGGGTGACCGACTGTTTCACTCCATTGAAATAGATGACGGCATAACGGGTACTCTCGCTACCCGTTCCCGCCGTTGTAGGGATGGCAATGAGGGGCACCCCGCTGTCCTGGCATTCCTGCTGAAGATAGTTACAAGAGGCATCCATCGCACAAAACAGCTTGATGCATTTGGCCACATCGATGGTGCTTCCTCCGCCAACGGCAACGAGGGCATCGCATCGGTTGGCTTTGAACAGCTCCACCCCTTTGCACACATCCTCATAAAGAGGGTTGGGGGTAAATTGGTCAAAAGCGACAACCGGAGTGAAGGCTTCCTTGATGGGAAGAAAGGCGAACGACGAGTCGCAGATCAGCATATAGCGTTGGGCGCGCACTTCTTCGAGGGCTTTCTCGAGGCTATGGAATCCTGTCAGGATCTTTTGCATTTCAAAAGGTTATTGACGGTTATCAAGGAAACGCATGAGCATCTCTTTGTTTTGAATCGGTGTAGAGGTAGGACGTCCCAAGTCCTTACGGTTGCCTTTTCTCACCATCACTTCAATCAGGCGAAGTCCTTCTTTGGCAGGGTCCAACACTTGGGCGAGTTGTGCTTTGGTCCTCACGCTACACACCTCGTCATAGCGCAGGGCTTTGGCAACGCTCACCAAGTCGATTTGATGACCAACGGTAGGTTGACCTCCTACACTGTCATGGGCGCCGTTGTTAAACACGACATGGACATAGTTTTGGGGATGTTTGCTACCCACGATAGCCATGTTACCCATATGCATGATGGAGGCTCCATCGCCATCAAAACAATAGACTTTGCGTTCCGGATGCTGCAAGGCGATTCCCAAGGCAATCATGGAGGCGTGTCCCATGGATCCCACGGTCAAGAAATCACGTTCATGCGCCTGTCCCATTGCGGTACGATATTCGAACAACTCGCGACTAATCATCCCCGTTGTACTGACCACGGCGGCATCGTTGGGGAGGCTGGCGGCAACCATTTGAATCGCCTCTTCCCTACTCATCTCAAACTCGTCCCTTATTATATTCTGAAGCGTATAGCTCTCGAAGGTGTCTTTTTCCACGACCAAGGCGAAAGCCTCGCCCGTATCATGGATGTTTGTCATCGCTTTGTCAATCTGCCGTTGAGCCACCTCTTCTTCTTTGCTGAGCACCTCATAGTTGATTCCCAAAACGTTTAGGAGTCCCGTAGTGATTTTACCTTGTTTCACATGCTGGGGCTCATCGTGGACGCCAGGACGGCCACGCCAACCGATCAGGAGAAGCACTGGAATATGATACACCTCCTTGTCGGTGAGTGAGGCAAGTGGATTGACGGCGTTGCCCTCGCCCGAGTTCTGCATATAGACGCATCCGACCTTGCCCGTAGCCAAATGATAGCCAGCGGCCAAGGCCACGGCACCTCCCTCATTGGCGGCGATGATGTTATGCTCGGGGTCGAGATGATCCGCGATATAGGCACAAACACTTTTCAAGAGGGAATCCGGAACGCCCGTGAAGAAGTCCACTCCATGAGCGCTCAACTGATCGATAAAAAAACTTGGACGCAGCATGGTTAGTTCTTTTTTGTTCCAGGGATGAGTTCAAGGATCTCTTTGATGGGCATGCAGTAGTCCTGCGAGGCTTCCAGACTACGTTGATGTTCCAGGATGGATTTCGCGCAATTCACCATGGCCGGATAAGCACTCCGGAGCAGATGGTTGGCGTAGATGACCACATTGATGCCCCATTGCGCCAACTCGTCTTCAGTAAATTGGTTATAGGTGGTGGGGACGGCGACAAGCGGTGTTGTCGTGTTTTTCTCGCGAAAGCGCAGGCAGAACTCCTTGATATCCATGCCGTCCTTGTTCTTGCTGTGAATCATCACCCCGTCAGCACCAGCATCGACGTAAGCAAAAGCGCGTTCCAAGGCGTCTTCCACGGGTTTTCCTGCAATGAGCGATTCCACTCGGGCAATGACCATGAAATCATCGGTGATTTGCGCATTCTTTCCCGCCTTGATCTTCGAGCAGAAATCCTCTATGGTAGCTTGTTTTTGGATGGCGTCAACACCAAACAGCGAGTTTTGCTTCAGGCCCACCTTATCCTCGATGATGACTGCAGAGATACCCAGTCGTTCCAAGGTACGCACCGTGAAGACGAAATGCTCGTTTTTTCCACCGGTGTCGCCATCGAAGATCACTGGTTTTGTTGTGACCTCGAGGGCATCGTTCAGGTCATGCAAACGATTTGTGATGTCAACCGCCTCAATGTCAGGCTTGCCTTTCGACGTGGAGTCAGTCAGCGAGCTGGCCCACATGCCATCGAATTCCTGTTTGATACCGTTCACCATCACTGAAGTGTTCTCGATGATCAGTCCGGTCAGTCCATTATGCGACTCCAAGATACGGACCACCTTCTTTGCATTGATCAACCGGCGCAGTCTTTTAAGGCGAATGTCCGGTGTGGTTCCGATTTCCTTGATATGTTGATTCATCGCCGTGGAAGAGATTCCCTGAGTGTAGGGGATATCAATCACCTTGCCTCCCCATTCCGCCATGGTCTCGATGATACGTTGACGGGTCTTGGCTTGTACTCCAACCAGCCAATCATCACCGTGGACCACATAATCCGGGCGAAGTTTCAGCAGATTCGGGACATAGTCCAACGTAGTTTGGGGAATGACACGGTCCACCCCTTTGATGTTTGAAACAATTTCGGCACGTTGCTCATAGGTCAGATAAGGCAAGCGTTTGTAGCTGGCAACTGCAGCGTCAGTCAAGACGCCCACCGTAACGGAGCCTAATTTAGCAGCTTCTTTGATGATGTTAAGATGTCCAGGATGTATCATGTCGGCACTCATTCCGACGTAAACCAATTTCTGCATAGTTCATTCAAAAATAAACAGGTGCAAAGATACATCTTTTTCCACGAACTATCGTTCAAAAAGTCAGGCAAACCATCCTTTTATCCGGTCAATGATGTCGTTTACCGATTGTGACACCTTGATTTTATAAAGCACTGTCATCCCAAGGGTGGCAAAAAGCACTGATTTGAGCAACGCATTGATGGCCAAACCAAACACCGGCTTTGCGAAGAGATTGCTAAACCAAGGGGTGAGCCACGTCGTCCAAGCCATGTCAAGGGCAAACAGCACCAAGACGATGGCTGCCACGACGAGTTGTTTTTTCGACAAGGCGAAGACACCCACCTTCCACTTGATGAAGGCCAACAAGAAGATGAAGTAAACCAGATAGGAAAGCACATTGGCCAGAGCCGCCCCGTTGATGTTCCACATCGGGATGAACCAGCGGTTCAGAAGGATGGAAAGAACAGCGAGGAAGACGGTAAATCCCAGCGAGTAATAGTAATATTTCGAATAACTGAGTGCCGTCAATGAAACGTCGAGCGTGGAATACACCAGTCGTCCGATGGCGAGGATCAGCACTGCCCATTTGCCCAAGCGATAGATGTCGCCATTGGGAAGCAAGTCGAACAGGAAGTCGATGTTGATCCATATCAGGAAGAGGACAAACAGCCCGACGATGAATTGGTGCAACGAGACCGTCTTACACAAGGCATCCGCCTTTGCCAAGTCGTGATGCGCCATGGCCTCTGAGACGTGAGGTCTTGAGATGGCTCCCAAAGAGCGGTAAGGCATCTCTACCAAAGCGGCGATGTTGGTGGCGATGGCAAAGACGCCAGCCAGATAGAAGCCTTGCATACCTGCCAACAAGAACTTGCTCAGCATGGGAATGGCCGTGCCAGCTACGGCAGCGGCGACCATAAACAAGGTATAGAAAAGAAAGTCGCGACGGAGCTGCTTGGTGACAAAACTACGGTCAATCCGGAAAGAGACCCGTTTCAGTGATAGCAAGTAAACGATGTTGATCAATGTGGCCAAGCCATAGAAGATGCAGAATCCCAAGATGACGCCATCAAAGTCAATAAGATGATAATAGTACAAAAGATATACCACAAGGGTAGCCACCCTCAGCCCCACCTCGCGCACGAACTTGGGCAAAACGATTCGGAGCAACAAGTTGCTATTGGTCTCGAAGACGGTGATATACAGCAGGAAAAAAGCCAAGGGGATGACGACATTGACATAATTGCCAAAGAGTGAGGAGTCACTAGAGAAAAACTCGACAATGGCGTCTTTGAACAAGAAAAACAGGGCAAGGAAGAGGGCGAAGCCTATGAGCGGCACGAGAAGGGTCCATCCAAAGAAGCCATGGTCGCGCGTCTGCTCATCCTTGAAAAAAGGATAATAGCGCATGGCTGAAGAGGAGGTGCCCAACTGCGAAAGACCGGCAAAGAGGATGGAGCATTGCAACAACACGTCGATCAAGCCAATCTGGTCCGGCTCAAGCGCTTTGGTTTGGATGAAGAAGGTGGTGACGATGCCCACAACCACCCCGATGTAGGTGGCGATGGTGCCTTTGATGCTCTGACGTGCTACAATACCCATGACCAACGTTTACGCCTGTTCGGCCTCTTTCTTAAGTTCCTGTGCGAGACGCACATCCACGCTATCTTGGTCGGCACTCTTCAGTTCACGTTCCACATAGTTGCGATAAGCAGTGATAATCAGCTCGCTATCGTTGTTATCCTCCTCAATTCGATCGATGATGGTTT
>JAEEGJ010024221.1_pt1 | contig 12610 bp, 7 predicted proteins | sample 8958761 | NCBI WGS metagenome assembly JAEEGJ01 (sample SAMN16246546, study PRJNA631951) | gut metagenome | biome: gut microbiome; feature: rumen; material: RS-attached | host: Bos | place: Iran: Karaj | collected 2018-10 | reverse complement strand
CGCCCCGGTAACGGAAACTTTACGGGCGGCAGCATTCAGGGCGGCAGAAGCGATAATACCGCAGGTCTGATCGAATGTCAGGGGACGCTGAATATGACGGGCGGCACGCTCTATAACGGCGGAACGACCGATAAGGGCGGCGCGATCAAGCTGACGGGAAACGGCGTTGCCAATCTTAACGGAACGCTGATTTCAAACTGCTGGACGGATAAAGCGCGCTTTACGCAGAATGAGGGCGGCGCCATCTATATGAGCGGAAACGCGAAGGCGAACCTGAAAAACTGTACGATCCGATATTGCCGTGCGCTTGACTACGGCGGCGGTATCTATATGGAAGACAGCGGCAACGCCCTGAACTGTGAAAACGTTCATGTGATCGCCTGCAAAACGAATGAAAACCTCGGCGCGGGCGTTTATCAGGACCTCGGCGAAACCAACTGGATTGGCGGCAGCATCAAGTCCTGCCGCGCCGAAGAGGACGACGGCGGTGGCTTCTATCAGGACGAAGGCAAGGTCTATATGGAAAACGTTCGCTTTGCGTCTAATTATTCCGAAGATAACGGCGGCGCGTTTTACAGCAACACCGACGACGGAACATGGTTTATCGGCTGTGATTTTGTGAAAAACAGAGCCGACGACAACGGCGGCGCGATCTATCTTGACAACAACTATCTATACCTTGAGGACTGTACGGTAACCTCCAACACCTCAGGCGGAACGGGCGGGGGCTTGTATATCGACAGCGCCGGTTCCGTGGATGTTTACGGTAAGGTAATTATCAAGAATAACGACGGAACGGGCACCATGGATAACCTCGTTCTTGAAAGCGGCGCTTTCATTTACGACCACGGTCTGTTCCCCGGTTCGGAAATTCATCTGCGCAGCGAGAGCAGCGGCGACGTGAAAATCGGAAACGGCCTTACCAGCGATTATCAGATGGTGAATTACTTTGTTCCCGATTACGGACATCTCGAACTTGTCGATACGGCGGATCTGAACACCGAGCTGCGTGCCTCGACCTTCCATCAAGGAAAAACGGCGATGGTCGTTGGTATTGCGGTCATCATGATCGCAATCGCAGGCGCTGTGTATGTTAAGAAAAAGCAGAGAAAGGAGGAGCACAATGAGACGGAATAAACTTTTTTTACGCGTTTTTGCGCTGCTGCTTGCAACGTGTATGTTGATCAGCGGCCAGCCGTGGACGGCAGCCGCGGCGCTGGTAAAGCAGGATGTCGAAGACGGCAGGCTCTATATGAGCGAAGTGAAAGTATTCTACGGCAGAAACGCCGACCAGGCGAAAAAAGCCTGTGAAAAGGAAGGCTTTATCTTCTGTAACGCAAATCTCAACGAAGGCGCTCCTTCTATGGACAGCGGCGCGTTCGCTATGGGCGTTTATCTTGGCTATAAAACCACGGAGGATCCCGACGACGCGATCACAGACCTTACGCTGCTGGATATGAGAAATTCTCATTGGCAGGAAATGAATTATGAGCAGTATCTTGACGAGCACGTCAAGGAATTCTCAAACGAAGCGAATCAGTTTATGATCCTCGTCAACGATTTCAGGGAAAAGTATAACAGCGGCAGCCCGAATGCGCTGTTGGCTTGCGACTCCCTCAACCTCATCTATGTGGATGAGGACAAACCGCACGGCGCCGAAGACAATCTTTTGGGGAATTACCTGCTGAACCAGGCGGACGCGACCTTCTTTGAAAAATTCCTGCAGCGCGGCAACGCGATGGTGCTCAGTAAGATCAGCCGGCTGCTTTGTCTGGCCGTTTCCGATTATTCGGCGGATCATAAAACCTGGGTCGACCGCGCAAAAGCAAGCGAGCTTGCTTTTGTCTATAAAACGTCCAATTCCGGCGTGAAGAATTATTACGACGCAAAGTATCAGGACTCGGCAAAGGAATTTATTAAGGAGATCAAGGCTTTTGCAAATACCTATGCCGAAGCAAAAAAGCGTTATGATCAATACGGCGAAACGCTCGGCTATGAAGAGCTTGAGGGAATGACCGAAGAAAATGCGGCTGAAAGCTTTTTGGAAGCGGGAACCGACTGCCTTTTCCCCGAATATTGCGAAGCGCTGAAAAACAAAGAGCTGCTTGACAATATTGCCTATCAGAAAAAGGGGGAGAAGGTGGAAACGAACGCCGACCTTCTTGACCCCGAAAACAGCGGCGCCGAACAATACAGCGAAACGATGACGCTCGGCGATTACATTCTTGACCTGGCAGCGGACGAAACGCTTGAGGACCATCCTTCAGTCGTGTATCCGATCATCGCCGCGTTTACCCCCGCGCAGCGTACCGTTCTGCGTCAGGGCGGAATCAGCGCCATTGCCGAAGGTCTGTTTCAGGTGGAAGGCTATGACGTAAACCGTAAAGGCTTAATCAACGACGCGATGAAAAAGCTGAAGGACAGCGGCTGTGAGGACGGCAGATTGTCCCTTTGGGCAGGCGTCGACAAGAGCATCTTTTCAAAAAAGGTCGCAAAAACCAATAAGCAGATTGAAATTGAGCTGGCCGGTAAGACGCTCGAAGAAGCAAAAAGCAAGGCGGGCGAAAAGGAAAATGCCGATTTGCCGCAGATACTGGAATATATCGATATCGGCACCATGGTGGTCAGCGGCGTAACCATGATCCTCACCGCCGCATTCGGCACAAGCCTTTTAACGATCGGCGTCAACTGGTTTGCGATTGCCGCAACGCATATCGCGGCGGGGCTGTTTTCCGCGATCGGCGGCGCGCTGATCGGGCTTGCCGCAACGGTCATGTGCGCGTTGTGGGCGCTGAGTATCATTGCGTTTGCGGTCAGCATTATCTATATGATCTTCACCCTGATCGGCGGTCTCAGTCTTTTTGAGTCCCGTGAGGAAATAGACTACGGAAAAATCCCCGATATCGTATTTGACGCAAGAACAAAGGACGATACCGAATACGAAGCGCGGTATGACGCCGTTACGAGTAATGCGGGCAAGGATATTTTCGGCGACGATGACGACGATTACCATATTGACAACCTGAACGCAGATTATGCGGACGTCAACGCCTTCCAGAGCGTTTATGACCGATGGATCACCGTGTATGTTTCAAAATCGCCTGCGGCCGGTCAGCCGATCGAGGTCAGACAGGACGAAGAGCCGATCATCACGCGAAGCGATTCAAACGCGCCCGACGGCTACCGTCCGATGACGCTGATCAACACAACAACGGCAGTCAACATCAATGACGTAGAGGTTGACGAGCACAGGGGAAGTCCGCTCTATGTTTTCTTTACGGGCGAGGAAACAGGAACGGCGGGCGGCACCGTTGTGGAAAGCGGGAAATATATCACGAAGATCCTTCTTTATCACGACAGCGATAAAAATCACGCCGCGAACTTTCTGACGAAAGAAAAATATGCGTTTATCGACGCGAATCTGACGCCCGGCAACGGATATACCTTCCTTGCCTATCAGGAGGGCGCGGAGAAAAACGCGCTGACCGATATCCGTGTGAGCAACTGCGGCAGACCGACCGTGCTTTACGGCGGCGCCACTTACGGTATGGCGGGCCTTGACAACACGGGAACAACGCCGTACGGTATGAGTCTGTTTGCAACCTACAGCGAAGCGGCGGGCACGCCGATCACAAGAATAACGGTCGAAAATCAACGCCTGCCCAAGGGCAGCGGCGCGGAGCCCGTCTGTCTTTTCAGCGGCGGGGACGCTGTGGACCTTGAGCATGAGTGGCGCGACAATATCATGTCAAAATTCGCTTATACGGACGACCGTTTTACAAAGGACTATTTCCTGTCGCACAACGCCGATCCGTCGCCGTACAAAAACGCGGGCAAGCCGGGGGTACAGGCGTTTCTCTCTCAGGATGACCCCGTTAACGGAAAATATATCTACTTCTGGCCCAAGGAGCAGTTCAAGGATCAAACCGCGGACGGCGAGGCGGCGCAGCAGTATATCGGCGGGTTCTCCTACTTCCTCGCGGGCGATGAAAACGCGGCGGCAAACACCTACGGCAATAATTATGCGTATATGCAGTCTTTTGCGGCGGAAAACGGCTTTGAGCTGATTGAGGAAGACGGGCAGCCGCTCACCGTGATGACGGATTCCGCAGGCGAAATGACGATGGCGTACACCTGGCGCGATGCCGAAGGGTATCCCGCTGATACCTATCATTTTGATAAGGTGCATACAATATACGACCGCAAGCCCCGCTCGGCTTCCGACCACGGCTTAACGCACGACGCGGGCTTTACGGGCGTTGACCAGGATATCTGGGATTATCTGACCCGTGAAAACAGTAAGCTGATCTATCACACAAAAATGTATTTCGGCGTCGCCTATACCTATAACCCTTACCGCGCGATCACAGGCGTTGCGGGCCTGCTTACGTCCTATTGCGAACAGGATACGAAAATCCAGTATACGGGGATGGATACGCCCGCAGGCGTTATGCTGCCCTGCAACGTCAGCCTTCAGGGCAATCCTGTTTCGGCGGCAGGGATCAGCACGGGCATATTTGATGTGGTGAATATGCGCTATCCTTTATATACCAACTATAACGCAGGCCAGAAATCATACCTCGCGTGGATGACGAAGGAAGAAACGGAAATACAGACGCACTATCTTCTTACCGTCGGGCCTAAGAAGGGAATGCTGCCTCTGAAAAAAGAGGATATTCTGTTCCGTACAAGCGCGGATCCGGGGGATATAAAGGGTTTCGTCCCGATTTGCGATCTGCGTACGCCGGGCGATTACGACCACCCGATGAATTTTGCGCTTGATACGACGAATCTCGGCTCAAAGTATTTGTACATCTATCAGAAGGAGCGCTCGGGCGGCAGAGAAACGGACGCAGCCGACGGCGGAACCTCCAACAGACATCAGCAGAAGAAGTATGTTGTGGGCATTTTCAGCGGTTCGGGCAAAAACGCGGAGGAAGCGATTGCGAACCTTTACGCAAGCGCGGCGGAGCAATGGCCGGCGATCGCAAGCGCAAACAAGGATATTAACGCCAATCCCGTTGTGGCGGAATTTGACGAGATCGTTCCCGTCGATCTGTCAAGTCCGCACGAGTGGTACAACCTTCATAAAAACGATTCGTCGGTCAGCTCCCTCCCGAACGACGTGGTCGTTTACGGAAACGAATCGGCTTATTACCGCTGGGATGACGAAAAGCTCGCTCTCAAATTGAGCGACGTCAGCGAAAGCTATGAAGCGGACGGCAAGTGTGCTTATATCGGCGTTGTGCGTTCCGACAGCGCCGCGAACGCCGCTTACGGCGTGCTGAAGTTCTATAACGATGATACCAGCTCCTCCAGCACGCTTACGCTCGGCGATAACTCGACCAAGTTCATCCGCGCCGGAAAGACGCCGATCCGATCGCCCGAGGGTCAGTACTATCTTTACTATTCAAGGAATTCGGCTACCGGCGCTTATTCTGCGCCGATCACCTATATTGATATCAGCGACGAAATCTTTATCAACGGCTTCAACACGAGCTTTACCGTGAAAAAGTCGGACGCGAAGGATAATAAATATCCCGAATATTCCGAGCTTCGTATGCGCGCCGACGAAAACAAGTATATCCATCTCGGCTACGACCGTGCCGATCTGCCGTACATTGAAAGTCTGTTTATCGGTGTCGGTCATTCAAAGAAGGAGGCGTTTGCCGATCTCATCAGTTCGTCAGGCGCTTTTGCCGCAACCGACGTCAACTGTAACTACAATTCGTATTCCGACAAGTGGATCGCGATCGGTTATCGCAGAACGCGTGAGGATCCTGAAAATGATTTCGGGATGGACGTTGAGGCTATACGCGACGTATTCCTCTACGTAGGCGATGAACCGACCGAGGATCTGGAACAGATCTATATCAAAGGCGCGTACGGGATGGACGTTGACGACGACGGAGAAGAAGGACTGATGCCGTTTGTGGATTATGAATGGATCCCGAACGGTCAGGTTGACGAGGACGGCTTTGAAGAAGGCGACTATGTTGCGCACGAAGGCGTTCCGTACACGCTTTTGAAACACGAAACAGCCAACGGAAGCGAAATCGTCTCCTTAAACGAAGGCAACGGCGGTCCGGGTATCTATCTTTACTATACGACCTCCCGCTTTACTTACGAAAGAGATAAGGATACGGAGGTCTTCCCGATCACGAATCTCTGTTTCACCTACGGCGATATCTCACCGAGGAAGGCGACGGCGGACGACTTTGCCCATGCGTATAATAAAGCGTATTATATAAGGGCGGCTTACGACGCTTCCGATTTTGCCAACCCGCATTGGGAAAGCGTGCTTGGCGTCAAAGGCACGCCTTTGAACTGGACGCCGTCAGGCGAAAGCGCCAGGCGTGTTTCGCTCAACGAGGGTATTATTCCCGGCCGGGACGGCAACGGCTGGCATTCGGGAGACCGCAGGGTTTATATGTACGTTGACCGTGCGGATTACGCGCAGGCTTACGGCAGCAAAACGTATCATATCCGCGATAATGCCAGACTGCCCGAATTCGGTTATTACAGTCAAAGAACCATCTTCGGCACTTTGAAGCAGGTAAAATGAAGTCATTAAATTTACCAATCGGTGATTGTATTCCGGGTTAAACCGTGATATAATCAAAAAACGGTCAACAAACCGTCAGTAATACTCTTTGAAGGGAAAAATGTTTTATGAAGTGTAAATTATCAACAAAAATCATCGCCGTTGTGCTGGTGCTTGCCATTTTCGTTACAACGCACGCAAGCGTGGCGTTTGCGGCGGGGAACGGCAAGGACAAATACATCAGCGACGTGTATATTGCCTATGGCAGCACCGAGGAAGAGGCAAAGAAGTGGCTCACCGATAACGGCTGGGAGCCCGTGGGAAGCGACCTCAATGCCGGCAACACCTCAAAGGCTTTCGGGTACACGAACGTTGCGTCCGTCATGGGGATCAAGCGCACGAACGACCCCAATAAAGCCGTAACCGATATGGCGGTTATGAATATGATGGGCGGCTACAGCTTTGACGACTACAAGACGATCCTGGAAGAAAAGAAAACGGATATCGACGAGTTTATCCGTACCTTTATCCCCGTGCTGGAAGAATACCGCGCCAACTTCAACGGCGAGGGCAGCGAAGGCGGCAAGAAGCGCGCACAGTACGCCCACGACCTGCTCAATAAGCTCTATGACGGCGGTAACGGCGACAAATATGCGGTTCACGATACGGGGCTCCCGCTCGGCGACCTGTTTCTGAGCAAAACGAAAGCCGAGTATACCGACGAGGAATACGCGGCGCTTTCGGCGGACCAAAAGAAAAAGACGGCCGATCTGCAGCAGATCATCCTTGAAAGCACCGGCGCTGCGGTCATGTTCGTAGAGCAGGCGCTCGCGCTGTCCACCGATAACGCAAAATCCTCCTGGCTTGACCGCGCAAAGAACCTGACCGGCAGCGCGCTGATCAAGAATATCGGGACCGTTATCCCTTCGCTTAAGGGCAAAAAGCTCACGGCTTCTCAGGCGATGCAGCAGCTGAACGCGCATTTTGAGGACTATGCAAAGATCCTTCAGGAGAATTACGACGGCTTGCGTGAAGACATCATCTGGTTTGAGCAGTACAGCGACGATAACAGCCTCTGGAAGCTGACGGATGAAACGGAAGAGGAATACAACGCAAAGACAGAAGCGTATTTCGATCATCTGAATGAGATCAACGAAAACCGCTATAACGAGGAATTCGCCCGCTATACCCAGGTCGCGGGTTACTATACCGTGATCAAGGACGTTGATTATGCGGGCGCATGGGGCGATAAGCTCTACGACTTCTTCCGCGATCAGAACGAAACAGGCTGCGGCTCCAAGGTCAATAACTTCCTTCCGCTTGCGGCCTCACTCTCCTCGGGCCAGCGCGCCGCCATGCAATTCCTGAGCATTTCCACCCTGATCAAGCTCGGCGCAAAGAGCGACGACGTCATGGCAGCGGAGTTTCCTTCGGTTTCTTCCGTATTCAAAAATGAGGAAACAGGGGAAGAATTGGAAAGCATTTCCGTTTACAGCGGTATGAACCGCGCCATTTTCCGTGAAGGCGTTGCGCTCACAAGCGAAGCGCTGGTGAAAAAGAACAGTGGCGCCGACCCCTATGAACAATTATGGGGCGAAGGCGGCATCGTTGATATCGTCTTTTATTCCACGCTCGCCGCTTCTGTGGCAACGATCGTAACGGGCATGGTCATGCACGTCAGAGCGTTAAGGGCATATAACGCTGCAATGAAGGCGTATGACGCCGCAGTGGATGCAAATGCCGCGATCAACAGCCTGATCGCGCCTGTGCAAGCCAACGTGGAATATTATACGAAGCAAATTATTGAGTTCAACAAAGAAATCCGTTACCATAAAATGTGGATGAATAAGTATGGTTTGCCTGACACCAGCTGGCACAATACTAAAATTACAGAATATACAAAGAAGTTGAACTGGGCAGAGGCTGATAAAGCAGAGGCGGAAAAATATATCGCGCAATTACAGGACAAAAAAACAGACGTTGTCCAGCCGGAACGTATGAGCAGTCTCGGCCGGTGGGTCATGGGCGTCGGCGGCGTACTGCTGCTTGCCTCCGCCGCGTTGAAGTTCGCGCAGATGATGCAGTTCTACGACCGCACTTTCCTCAGAATCCCGACGTATATCGTTCACGAGGATGACATTGTAAAATATGTTGTCGATGCAGAAGGCAACGCAGTCAAGACCATAGACATTGACCAATACGTCTATTATGAGGTCGTCAAGTGTAACCGTCAGGCGATAGGGCTCCACAAAAAGGCGCAGGACGGCGTTGACGCCTATGCTTCCTGGGGCTGCGGCGACGCCGCCGACCTGAAGGGCGACGTCGGCAAGCAGTGGCTGGCGCTCTACGTCAATAAGTCGCGCGAGAAAGGCGATCCGATTTTTGCCGATTCCATCGTCGTTCAGTATGGCAGCGGCGCGATGCCTGCGGACTGTACGGGCTGCCTTCACGGCTTCACCTATACAAACGCCATGGATATCGGCAGCGACGCCTACAGCTACCGCAACGACAAAAACGGGATCTATCTCTTCTGGAAAACCGATGCCGACGCCATTATACAGACAGCGTCAACCTTCAACACGGGCTATCTTGCGCTTGCCGCTTTCGGCGGCGCCATCGTCGGCGTCCTTGCAACAACGCTCGTCCTCCTTCCGAAGCGTAAGAAGAAAGAAACGGCTCCCGAAGCTGTTTGATAATGAAGTAAAAGCTGAAGGAAATTGCCCCTGGCATAAACACGCTGCAATGCATGGCTCGGAGTTGACGCTCCGAGCCTTATATTTTTAAGAAAAACAATTATACCGGTCAATGATACACGGATACAAGAAGGAATTTGGTAAAACCTTTTCGCCGCGGTGCGGCGTTTACGTACGATACGGAGAACAATGAAGCAATATTTGTGCGTATCTCGGCATTACACTAATCTGTCAAAGGAATAATCCATTAATGCATTCAATGAGGAATCGTTAAAAACTTAAACAAATACCCATCCTGTATAGGTGCATTTCCCTGCCACAACTGCCACAAACTCAGTTTCCGTGGCACCTGTGTCACTTGTGGCACCTTTTCCCCACACACCTTCGTCTGCTTTACCCGCCGAAGAAGAGAATTGCCGCCGATTGGTCTTTATGGGTTTGTCGGCGGCTTTTTGTTTTCCAATTCATGGATTTGCTGTTAATATCGCAACCCCTTCGGCGTAATCACATACAGTTGATTGAACGCCCGCTTTTTCTTGAAATCTCGAATGATCCCTTCCGCATAGCGCCCGCGCACAAAGAGGAAAACGGTGTCCATATAGGGCCTGTAAGTGTAGCTGATCTCATCAAGTATCCACTCCAAGTCCTTCTTTCCAAGATACGACTGGTCATAGAACTGTATGCTGGCCTTGCAAAACCCTTCGTCGGAATGGAACTCGAATACAACGTCGTCGATCTTCATTTCCGGATTGCTGCCTTTCAAAACACTCAGTTCCTTTTGCGGACTGATACGCATGAGCAGTCTATCCGATGACCGTAAGAATTACCATATCTTTGCGGATGAAACAAGACGCGCACGCTGCGATGGCCGCGTCATTTCTTTTCGTTGTGTTTCTTTTGTTTCTTCGCTCGCTCAAGCGCTTTCTTCTTTGCGCGTTCAAGCTCTTTGCGATCATGCTCCGCGTATTTGATTTTTTCCTGCGTGCTCTTGCATTTCTCCGTTTGCCCGACCAGCTCCGATACAGTGATTCCGTAGATTTCCGACAGCGTGAGAAGCAGAAAAATGTCCGGCGTACCGTCACCGCGTTCCCATTTTGAAATGGACTTATCGGAATAGCCAATCGCGTCGGCAAGCTGCGCCTGCGTGAATCCGTGCAGCTTTCGGTACAGTGCAAGGTTTTGCGCAATGACTTCTTCTCTCGGCTTTTCAGACATCGCAATCGTCCTCCTTTGTTCTCGGCTGATTCTATTCTACTCTCAGTAGAGATATTTGTCAAGTTCCATTCTACTAATCATAGAGATATATCTACTGATAAGGGGTTGTCTTTCTGTCGAAGGCGTCTTATACTTCCGCCATCAAACAAGCGATGCCGCAAACGCGGCGGAAAGGAAGCGAATCTCATGTACAAATACGAACTGCATTGTCATACAGGCGGCGTATCCCGCTGCGCAACAATCAACCCGAAGGATCTTGTGAGAAAATTTGAAAAAGAGGGATACAGCGGTCTTGTTTTGACCGACCACTACAGCCCGCTGACCTTCCTGCCGGGACACTATCTGCGTCCGCAAAAGGCGATCGAGCACTATCTTTCTTCTTATCACGAGCTCAAGGACTGGTGCGGCGACAGCTTCACCGTTCTGCTCGGGCTCGAGCTGCGGCACTACGGCGTGGTGAACGACTATCTTGTCTACGGCGTGGAGGAGGATTGGCTGAAGCGGCAGCCGAATATGCTGCTCTGGAGGGAAAAGAAAGTCTGCGAAGAGATGCACAAGCAGGGATACCTCATTTATCAGGCGCATCCGTACCGACCGCTGATCTATCGCTGCAATCCGAACTATATCGACGGGATCGAAGTCTTCAACGGTCATACCGACACGGTACGCAACGAAAAGGCGCTGCAATGGGCAAAAGCGCTCGGTAAGCCCATGTCGAGCGGCAGCGACACACATCGCGCGCAAGACAATCCCTGCGGCGGCATCGAAACGCTGCGACCGATCCAGAGCAATGCGGATCTGCTGGAGGTCCTGCGCAGCGGCAGCTACCGTCTGCTTCGTCCGAACGGAGGTGAACGCCATGCCGCGCACAAAGCTGGCTGACCGTACTTTGCCGCCCTACACGCGCGGCGAAGAGATCTTCAACATGGTGTCGCACATCGTGGGCGGCGGCTTCGGCGTTGTTGCGCTGGCGCTTTGCGTCGTCTTCGCCGTTTTGCACCGCAACTGGTGGGGGCTTGCCGGTGGCGTCGTCTATGGACTGACTATGATTTTTCTGTACACGATGTCCAGTGTTTATCACGGGCTGACGCAGGAAAAGCCCAAAAAGGTGATGCAGGTTCTGGATCACTGCACGATCTACGCGCTGATCCTCGGCACCTATGCGCCGATCCTGCTGACCGGCCTGCGCCGCGATTTCCCGAAGCTGACGCTGATCCTGACCCTGTTTATTCTTACGGCGACCGCAATCGGCGTCACCTTCACCGCTATCGACTTTCACCGCTATGCGGCAGTTGCTATGAGCGGCTATTTCGTGGTCGGCTGGTGTGCGCTGTTTGCGCTGAAGCCGATCGTGCAAAGCTTCGGTTGGCCGCTGTTCCTTTGGCTGCTCGCCGGCGGCGTAGTCTACACATTGGGTATGATCTTTTATGCGTTCGGGAGAAAGAAGAAGTTTTTCCACAGTGTGTTCCACTTGTTCATTCTCGGCGGCAGCGTGCTGCAGTTTATCGGCATTTTGCTGTACTGTATGTAAGAGCGAATATCTCCGTGCAAAGAATCATGAAAAGGGAAAGAAATGCTGCGAAAAAGATTGCAATCATTTTTCATCATGCTATAATAGAAAAAGACAGAGCCTGCCTTTGCCAGAAAAAAAGGATTTGCTGTTATGAAAACAAGAATCGAAGCCGATTCCATCGGCGAAAAAGAGATCCCCGTTGACGCATACTACGGCGTGCAGTCACTGCGGGCAAAGGAAAACTTTCCAATCACCGGCATCCCGATGCACTTTGAGCTGATCAAGGCGCTCGCGCAGCTGAAACGGGCGGCGGCGATGACCAACCGCGACTCGGGCAGACTGGACGGCAAAAAGGCAGAATCCATCATTCAGGCCTGCGACGAGATCATTGAAGGCAAGCTCCACGACCAGTTCATCGTGGACGCCATTCAGGGCGGCGCGGGCACCTCCACCAATTGACCTTTTTGACATAATCCTCCACTTTTATTATTGCAGAGAGACCTTAATGGGGCAAGTTTAAACCCCCGGAAATCGGATCTCCGGGGGTTTTCTCTGCACGATATTCTGTTCCCTGCGGTCAGCAGTCTTTCTCCAAATGCCAGATATCATTGTTGTACTGGTCGATCGTTCTGTCGGAGGAGAAGT
>JAEEGJ010024219.1_pt1 | contig 12611 bp, 9 predicted proteins | sample 8958761 | NCBI WGS metagenome assembly JAEEGJ01 (sample SAMN16246546, study PRJNA631951) | gut metagenome | biome: gut microbiome; feature: rumen; material: RS-attached | host: Bos | place: Iran: Karaj | collected 2018-10 | reverse complement strand
GGTCACCAGCTTCTTGCTGCGGTCGATCGCCGGGTCCCATTCGTCACCTTCGACGGCGATCTCCACATGCATCACGGGATTGCCGGCGAGGTCCTTGCGCGGGGCGATGGACTTGACCGTGCCGGAAGCCGGCGAATGGATGAATGCGGAGATGAATCCGCCCGGCTCCGCAATCACCTGGCCCACCTTGACGGTGTCGCCGACGGCAACCACCGGCTTGGACGGGGCGCCCAGGCTCTGGGCCATCGAGACGTAGACGGTCGGCGGGAGCGGGAGCTCCTCGATGGCGCATTCGCGTGCGAATTTGCTGTCATGGGGGTGTACACCACCCATCGAGAAAGTCAGTTTACCCATTTGCTACCTCCTTTTTTTCAACAGGTTGCGCTGCGGCAGCGGCGGCCTTGGCCTTGCGGTCGGCAATGCGTTTCTTGACGGCGTCCTTGTCGAGTTCCTTCGGGAAGTTCACGCCGTGGATGGCGCCGGTCGGACAGACCGCCTCGCACTCGCGGCAGAGCTTGCACTTCGTGAAATCGATGTAGGCGAGGTTGTCCGCCACCGTGATGGCCTCGTGCGTACAGGTCCTGGCGCAGAGTCCGCAGCCGATGCAGGCGGCGGCGCAGGCCTTCTTGGCCACGGGTCCCTTCTCCTTGTTGACACAGGACACGAACTCGCGCATGCCGCGCGGTCCCTTGGCCCGCAGTTCGATGACGTGCTTGGGACAGGCCTTGGCGCAGGCGCCGCAGGCCGTACACTTCTCCTCGTCCACGACGGGCAGGCCCGTCTCAGGATCCATCGACAGGGCTCCGAACTGGCAGGCTGCGACACAGTCGCCGCATCCTACGCAGCCGTAGGAGCAGCCGGTGTCGCCGCTGTAGAGAGCGGCCTTGACACGGCAGGAAAGGGCTCCGTCGTATTCATTGGTCCGGGGGCGGTTGGCACAAGTGCCGTTACAGCGGATGACGGCGACCTGCGGGGCTTTCGCAGCGACGGTGCGGCCGAGGATGGCCGCCACCTTCTGCATCACCTCATCGCCGCCGACGGGACAGTATTGCTTGTCCAGGCTGGCAGATTTGACCGCCGCATCGGCGAAAGCGCGGCATCCGGCGAAGCCGCAGCCGCCGCAGTTGGCGCCCGGCATCACCTTCTCCACCTCGTCAATCCTCGGATCCTCCTCGACCCGGAACTTGCGCGCCACCCAGAAGAGGATGAGCGCAAGCAGCAGGCCCAGGACGGTCAGGATCGCAACGGTCCAGATTATTGTTTGCGTCATTATGCTTTAATGTTAAAAATGTATTCATTCCTAAGCCGGCCGCGCAGCAGCCAGAGCACCAGGTACCACAGGGCGACGGCGCCGATGGCGACCCCGCCCGCCAGCAGTTCGGAACCGCCCGCGGCGAGCGTACCGAGCAGGGCGGCGACCATCACCACGAGGGGAAGGACATAGGCCAGCCATACGGCCTTGTGGCCCATCGAGGCCCGCAGGACCACGGACACCTCGTCCCCGACCTGATAGTTGTCCCAGCCGCGCGTCGGCAGCTCCACCTCCTTGACCTTGCTGTCGCCGAGGCTGCACAACCCCCTGGCGTGGCAGGCGGCGCAGGCCGACTCGGACACGATCTGGACGGTCGTGCGCTCGGGCGTGATCGAAACAATCCGCCCGCGGTGACTGATCTCGCTACTGGAACTCATTGTTTATCATGGTATTCATCGCAGAATCTATCTCCATCGAGCCCGCCCGGATGTCCAGTGCGTCGTCGAGCTCGACGAAACGGATCTGCTCACTCTTGAACAGCATGTCTATCTCGCAGGTCTCGCCGTTGCGGTGCTTGGCGATGATGATCTGCGTCTTCTCCTTGTCCTCGGGATTCTCGCTCAGGCCCACGAAGTCGGGCCGGTGGATGAAGAGCACCATGTCGGCGTCCTGCTCGATGGAGCCGGACTCGCGCAGGTCGGACAGCTGCGGCTTGCCGCCGCCGCCCTGCCGCTGCACGGCCTGGCGGGAGAGCTGGGAGAGCGCGATGATCGGCACGTCCAGTTCCTTGGCCGTGGCCTTGAGCGTCCGGGAGATGGCGGCGACTTCCTGCTCGCGCATGCCCTTGAGCTCGGCAGGCCCCTGCATCAGCTGGAGGTAGTCCACGACGATCAGGCGCACGCCCTTGTTCTTGACCAGGTTCTTGGCCTTGGTGCGGAACTCCATCAGGGGCAGGCCCGGGGTGTCGTCGATATAGAGCGGAGCCTTGGAGAGAGCCTTGAGCTTGTACTCCAGCTGCTCCCACTCGTAGGGCTCGAGCTTGGTGCCGCCCTTGATCTTGTCAGCGGGCAGGCCAGACTCGGAGGTGATCAGGCGCTTGACCAGCTGGATGGCGGACATCTCCAGGGAGAAGAAGGCGACAGCCATGTGGTGGTCCACGGCGGCGTTGCGCGCCAGGTTGAGCGAGAACGCCGTCTTGCCCACCGAAGGACGTGCCGCCAGGATGATCAGGTCGGACTTCTGCCAGCCCATCGTGACGCGGTCGATGCTCAGGAAGCCGGAGGGCACGCCGTTGAGGCCGGTGCTCCCCTGCATCTCCTGGATATCGCCCATCGCGATGTTGATCAGGCTGCCGATGTCCTGCACCTCGCGGCGGACATTGCTCTGGATGGCTTCGTAGACCTTGGACTGCGCCTTGTCGATCAGGTCGTCCACCTTGATCGAGTCGTCGAACGAATCCCGCAGGATGTCGTACGAGGCGGAGATGAGGTCACGCTGGATCGTCTTCTGCTTGAGGATCTTGATGTAGTACTCGATGTGTGCGGCGGAACCGACCCGTTCGGAGAGGTTCGCCAGCACCACCGCGCCGCCCACGGCCTCCAGGTTGCCCAGGACCTTGAGCTCGCTGCTGACCGTGATGATGTCTACCGAGGTATGGTCCGTCACCAGACGGGACATGGCCTCGAAGATCATCCGGTGCCGGGGATCGTAGAAGCAGGAGGGCGTCAGCTCCTCCATGGCGAGGTCCACGCAGGACGGCTCCAGCAACATCGCGCCCAGCACGGCCTCCTCGACGTCCAGGGCCTGGGGCGGCTTGTTGCCGATCTCAAGGCCGAGGGACTCCAGGTTGACCGCCTGGTCTTTCTTGCGGTTGCTGCCGGACCGTTGTGCTGGCATCCCTATGCGTCGATGTCAGGGTTGACGATGATGCGGCCGCAGTGCTCGCAGATGACGAGTTTCTTGCCGGAAGCGATGTCGATGATGCGCTGGGGCGTGATGGTGTGGAAGCAGCCGCCGCAGGCGTCACCGTAAGTGCCGTCTTCGTTCTTCGGGAAGAGGGTCACCACGGCGAGGTGGTTGTGGGCGTTGCCGCGGATGCGCTCGTAGGCGCTCAGGGTGCGCTCGTCGATCTTGGCGGCGCAGGCGTCGCGCTTGGCGGTCAGGGCCTTCTCCTCCTTGGCGGTGGACTCGACGATGGTGGCGAGTTCTTCCTTCTTGGCCTTGAGGTCCTCCTCGCGGATGAGGATGCGGTCGGCGATACGCTCGCGGTCGAGCTTGCGGTCCTCGATGGCCTCGCGGGCCTCGCGGATACGCTTCTCGGCGATGGCGCGCAGCAGGCCCTGGTTCTCGAGCTGCTTGTTGATGGAGTCGAATTCGCGGCTGTTGGAGATGTTCTCCAGCTGCGCACGGTATTTCTCGGTCTCCGCATCCAACTCGACGATCTCCTGGTTGGCAGCGTCGATGCCCTGGTTATAACCTTCGATCAACTGGCCGATGCGCTCGGACTTGGCATGCAGTCCGGCCAGTTCCTCCTCGAGGATGGCGACCTCGGCGGGAAGTTCCCCGCGCAGGTGGACCAGCTCGTCGATGGCGATATCCGCCGCCTGGAGTTCGTAGAGGGTCTTGAGTTTTTCCTGGGTGCTCTGCTCGGACTCGGCGAAAGACTTGCGCAGGGAGACAAAAGTCTCGCGCTCGTCCACGGGAGTCTGCACTTTCGATGTTTTCTTGGTGGTAGCCATATATGATTCTAGATTTTTATTCAGTATTACGCATATGTATGCAAAATGCAAAGTTAAGAAATATTTTTCTTAATCTCGACAAGTTGCGCCCGTATTTGCTTCAGCGATTCGATCGCCTTGACGCTCCGGTCCACGGGCCGCCGGTCGGCGGAAAGCTGCAGGGCAGCCCCTTCCAGCGTCAGTCCCCGGTCCTTGACCAGGTGGTGGATCTGCTTGAAGGTCTCCACGTCCGCAGCCGTGAACTGGCGGTTGCCCTTGGCATTGCGCTGGGGTTTGATGAACTTGGGGAAAGAATTGGACCAGAAACGCACCAGCGAGACGGACTCGTCCAGGATCCCGGCCACTTCGCCGATCGAGTAGTAGAGCTTTTCCATATAACGTTAATCCATTGATTGCATTGTATTTACGGACATGAAGAGCATATTCGCGAACTCCGCCGGGCTGACGGAGGCGAAGAAGCAGTCCACGGGGTCCAGCGCGACTCCGTCCCGCCGCACCTCGTAGTGCAGGTGCGGGGCTACGGCCTGGCCGGACATCCCCACTGCACCCACTTTCTGGCCCGCGCGGACGCGCTGTCCGGCACGGACGGACATGCTCTCCAGGTGGGCGTAGACCGTCTCGTAGCCTCCCTCATGACGGATGCGCACGGTATTGCCGGTCGTCCGGGAAGTGGAGGCGCCCGCCACCGTCCCGTCGGCCGTGGCAAGCACGGGCGTGCCGCGCGCCACGATCAGGTCCAGTCCTTCGTGGTAGACATAGGCCTTGTAGAAAGGATTGATCTTGCGGCCGGTCGAAGCGCCGAACTGCGGGTAGGTGATGTTCTCGATCGGCAGGATCATCGGCGGGACGGCCGCCTGTCCGTCGGAAAGGGTCTTGAAGATATGCGCGAACGCCTCCTCCACGGCGGCGGTCCGGCGCAGGAGGCTGTCGGCCTTGGCGGCCGTATAGCCGACCAGTTCGCCGTCGGGGATGGAATCCGCCACCGACAGGGAGGACAGGGCCTCCATCGGATCCACGCCCGGCGCATTCGTATGGAAGACCTGGTCATAGATCCGGTTGTCCTTGTATTGCAGGGCTGCCACGGCATCGCCGAGCAGTTGTTCGCGCTCCTCCAGCTCGGGATAGATGCGCTCGTACATCCGGATTTCACGGCGAAGGCGCCGCTCCGTATCCGTGCGATACAGTAACGTGAAGGCCAGGTAGGTCAGCACCGCCAGGGTGAAGGTCAGCAACATATAGATCAGCAGGTGCCGGACGGCCCGCCAGATCCGGCGGGGCGCCTCGCCGAAACGGAAATTGTCGGCGTCGAAGACGAAATGCCTGCGCTTAGCCATCGCCGTTCCTCCTCCGGCGGAGCAGCTCCGTCGTGCTGGACCGCTTGCCGACGGGAGAGTCCTCCCTGCGCTTGTCCACCATCGCGCGATATTCGTCTAGCGGCATGTTGAAATCCATGAAATTCATCGGGTTGACCTTGTTGCCCTGGTAGATGACTTCGTAGTGCAGGTGGGCGCCCGTGACCTTGCCGGTCGCGCCCACGGTGCCGATCTGCTCCCCGCGCTTGACCTTCATGCCTTCGTTGATGATGATGGTGTTGAGATGTGCGTAGCGCGTCTGGTAGCCGTAGCCGTGGTCGATGACGATTTCGTTACCGTAGCCGCTGAACTGGAAACGGGCCGAGACCACCTCGCCGTCGCCCGTGGCGTAGACCGGCGTGCCCGTGGCCGTCGCGAAATCCTGTCCGCCATGGGCCTCCGCACCGCCGTAGACCGGGTCCTCACGCAGACCGAAGCCGCTGGACAGGTGGACCCTCGAAGCGTCCGGCAGCAGCGGCGGCACGCTCGGCACGCAGGAGATCATGTCTCCCGCCTCCCGGGACAGCTGGCTGACCTCGTCCAGGGCCTTGCTCTGGATGTAGGCGCGCTTGGTCAGGTTGTCCAGCCGGCGGACCGACCAGCCCAGGGAAGAATGCGTGCCCAGCAGGTCGATCTCCGCATAGCGGTTGATGCCGCCCAGACCCGCGTTCTTGACTTCGTCCGGGATGGCGCCGAGGCCGTAGATCGAGCGGTAGACCTCGTCGTCACGCTGCTCGATACCGGAGAGCGTACGTTCGTAGAGGGCCAGGCGGCTGTCCAGCACCTCCATCTTCGCCTCCCAGGCGGCGGCCCGGCGCTTGAGGATCGCCGTCCGGGGCAAGTCCCAGTGCAGCACGGAAGTATAGAGCCAGAAGTAGAGCAGCACGAACCCGGCCGCCAGCAGGACGGCCAGCGAAACGCGCAGGATACGCAGCCCCCGGGGCGCGTCGTGGGCCTCGTACAGGAGCGTTTCCGGATTGAGTACATACTTCGGCATAACTGCGCAAAGATAACGCTTTCCACTTTAAATAACAAAATCTATGCTCCTCAACAATACTCCGTTAGCCATGGCCATCGAAAGCAGTCGCGCCCGCGCGCTTTATTATTTGCCGGAAAATTACTACTTTTGTGGTTCGAATTAATTTTATTATGCAGCATATGACCTCAAAGGAAATCAGACAGAAATTCCTCGAATTCTTCGCATCCAAGGGCCACACCGTCGTGCCTTCCGCGCCGATGGTCGTCAAGAACGATCCGACCCTGATGTTCACCAACGCCGGCATGAACCAGTTCAAGGACATCTTCCTGGGCAATGCCAAGGCCCCCTACAACCGGGCCGCCGACTCCCAGAAGTGCCTGCGCGTCAGCGGCAAGCACAACGACCTGGAAGAAGTCGGACACGATACCTACCACCACACGATGTTCGAAATGCTGGGCAACTGGAGTTTCGGGGACTACTTCAAGACCGAAGCCATCGACTGGGCCTGGGAACTCCTGACCGAAGTATACAAGATCGACAAGAGCCTCCTCTACGCCACCGTGTTCGAAGGCTCCGCCGAGGACGGCACCGCCCTCGACACCGAGGCGCAGCAGGCCTGGCGCAAATACCTCCCCGAGGACCATATCCTCCTCGGCAACAAGCACGACAATTTCTGGGAGATGGGCGAGACCGGCCCCTGCGGTCCCTGCTCCGAGATCCACATCGACATCCGCACGGCCGAAGAGAAGGCCGCGTCCGGCATCCCGGGCCGCGAGCTCGTGAACCAGAGCGACCCGCACGTCATCGAGATCTGGAACCTCGTCTTCATGCAGTACCAGCGCATGGCGGACGGCCACCTCGAGCCGCTCCCCGCCCGCAACATCGACACCGGCATGGGCTTCGAGCGCCTCTGCGCCGTCCTCCAGGGCAAGAACAGCAACTACGACTCCGACGTCTTCACCGGCATGCTCGCCCGCATCGGCGCACTCTCCGGCCACAAGTACGGCGAGTCCGACAAGACCGACGTCGCGATGCGCGTGATCGCGGACCACATCCGCGCCATCAGCTTCAGCATCGCCGACGGCCAGCTCCCTTCCAACGTCAAGGCCGGCTACGTCATCCGCCGCATCCTGCGCCGGGCCGTGCGCTACGGCTACACCTTCCTCGGCCTGTCCGAACCCTTCCTCTGCCGGCTCGTGCAGCAGCTCGTGGACGACATGGGCGAAGCCTATCCTGAGATCGCGAAGCAGCAGAAGTTCATCGAGAACGTCATCCGCGAGGAGGAGATGGCCTTCCTGCGTACCCTCGACCGCGGCATCCGCCTGATGGACGAGTGCATGGAGCGCAGCCGGGAGTCCCGCGTCATCTCCGGCTCCGACGCCTTCAAGCTCTACGACACCTACGGCTTCCCGATCGACCTGACGGAACTGATCGCCGCCGAGAACGGCTTCACCGTGGACCAGCGGGGCTTCCAGACCGAGCTGCAGCAGCAGAAGGAGCGCGCCCGCAACGCCACGGCCAACACCTTCGGCGACTGGACGGTCTACCACGAGGGTGAGGATGTCACGTTCGTCGGTTTCGACACCACCGACGTGGACGGTGCCCTGCTGCTCCGCAGCCGCACCGTCGTCCAGAAGAACAAGGAGATGCTCCAGCTCGTCTTCGACCGCACGCCGTTCTACGGCGAGATGGGCGGCGAGGTCGGCGACACGGGCACCATCACCGCCGCCGACGGCGAGCAGGTCCGCATCCTCAACACCGTCAAGGAGAACAACCTCACCATCCATATCGCCGAGCGTCTGCCGCAGGACTGCTCCGGCGCCTTCCGCCTCAGCGTCGACGCCGCACGCCGCCAGCGCATCGCGAACAACCACAGCTGTACGCACCTGATGCACCGCGCCCTGCGCGAGATCCTGGGCACCCATGTCGAACAGAAAGGATCCTTCGTGAATGACAAGGGCTTCCGCTTCGACTTCTCCCACTTCGAGAAGCTCTCCGACGAGCAGCTCGCCGCCGTGGAGAAACGCGTCAACGAGCTGATCCGCAGCAATTTCCCGCTTGCGGAGAAGCGCGACGCCACCATGGATGAAGCCCGGGAGATGGGTGCCATGGCCCTGTTCGGCGAGAAATACGGCGACCGCGTGCGCGTGGTCCGCTTCGGACCGAGCGTGGAGCTCTGCGGCGGATGCCACACCTCCGCCACCGGCAACATCGGATTCTTCAAGATCATCGGCGAGTCGGCCATCGCCGCCGGCATCCGCCGCATCGAGGCCGTGACCGGCGAGCAGGCCGAAGACCTCGTGCTCGGAATGCAGGGCATGATCCGGACGGCCCGGTCCTTCTTCAACAACGTCCCGGACCTGACCGGCGCCATCCAGAAGATGATCGAGGACAACGCCGGCTTCAAGAAGCAGGCGGAGGAATTCGCCCGCCAGAAGGCCGCCGACTTCGCCCGTCTGATCTGCGAAAAAGCAGAGGAGGTCAACGGCATCAAGCTCATCGTCGCCGCACGTGCCGGACAGGACCTCGACCCCGCCATGGTCCGTACGGCCGCGCTGACCCTCCAGAAGGAACTGAAGGGTGCTGCCCTTGTCGGCGCCTACGCCCACGAAGGCAAGCCGCAGCTGGTCCTGATGTACTCCGACGACCTCGTGGCCGCCGGCCGCAATGCCGGCAAGGACATCCGCGACGCCGCCAGGTTCATCCAGGGCGGCGGCGGCGGACAGCCCGGCCTCGCCACCGCAGGCGGCAAGGACGCCGCCGGCCTGGACCAGGCCCTCGCGACGCTCGTGGACATCGCTACGCGCAAATAACCTTTCTTTCCCGCCAGGATGAAGAAACTCGACCGTTACGTAGTCAAATCATTCATCGGACCGTTCGTCGCGATCCTGATGGTCGTCGTCTTCATCTTGATGATGCAGACCCTCTGGCTCTACATCGATGAACTGGTGGGCAAGGGCCTGGGCATCCGGACCGTCCTGGAATTCCTGTTCTGGGGCGTGTGCAGCCTGGCCCTGCCCCTGGCCATTCCGCTCGCCACCCTGCTCGCCGCCACGATGACCATCGGGCAGCTCGCCGAGCGCGGCGAACTGATGGCCATCCGCGCCTCCGGCATCTCGTTCGGACGGGTGATCGCCCCGCTCATCGTCGTGTCCGCCCTGATCTCGTGCGGCGCCTTCATGGTGTGCTCGCGCCTGGTCCCTTATGCCTTCAACCAGATCTACACCCTGCGCGACGACATCTCCCGCACCAAGGAAGAGATCAAGATCCCCCCGGGGACCTTCTACGACGGCATCGACGGCTACATCCTGCGCGTCGGCGCCCAGGACAAGGACAGCAAGATGCTCTATGACGTGCAGGTCTACGACCACACGGCCCGCAAAGGCAACATCTCCGTGACCCTGGCGGACTCCGCCGTGATCAAGATGGCAAAGAGCAAGGAATACCTGACCTTCTCCCTGTATAACGGTTCCACCTATCTGGAAGACAATTCCCTCCGCTATAACGACACGTCCCTTGTCCTCCAGCACATCGATTTCGTGCGGCAGGAGCTGCTGATTCCGCTCAAGAACTACACGTTCGAGAAGTCGGACTCCGCCCGCTTCGACGACCAGATCAAGACCAAGCAGATGAGCGAGCTGCGCCACCTGAGCGACTCGCTGGTCCACTACCTGGACTCCATGCACGACTCGCATTACGAACTGATCCGCAAGAATCCCGCGATGCTGATGGTCCGTCAGCTGGACACGGCCTACCGCGATCCGGCCCGGGGCTGGTTCGACGACCCCGATTTCCTGAAGTGGTCCGACAAGGCGGAGCAGGCGCAGGCCTATGTGAAGGCAGCAGACAATGCGATGAAACTCGCTTCGGAGATCAGCAACTACCGCTTTGAGACCTACGACCAGAGCTACAACCTCCGGCAGTCCGACCTGTCGTTCCTGGAGAAATACGCCGCCGGCATCGCCTGCTTCCTGCTCTTCTTCATCGGGGCGCCCATGGGAGCCCTCGTGCGCAGCAAGCGCGGCGGGCTCGGCGTGGCGCTCATCATCTCCGTGCTTTTCTTCGTCCTGTACTACGTCTTCAACATTTCCGGCAGCAAGCTGGCGCGTGACGGCGCCGTGGAGACGCCCATCGGCGTCTTCATAGCCTGCGCCATCATCGCCCCGCTGGGCGTCTTCTTCACCTGGAAGGCCCTGCGGGACTCCGAACTTTTCAACATGGACCAGTTCAAGACCTGGTGGCGCAAGTTCAAGAGCCGCATCGCCCGCATCTTCCGCCCCACCCGCATCGTCTACATGGGCACGCCCGAATTCGCCGTCACGCCGCTCGACACCCTCATCCAGGCCGGCTACAAGGTCGTGGGTGTGGTCACGGTGGCCGACAAGCCCAGCGGCCGCGGCCTCAAGGTGAACGAGAGCGCCGTCAAGCAGTACGCCGTGGCCCACGGCATCCCGGTCCTGCAACCGGTCAAGCTCAAGGACCCGGAGTTCCTCGAAGCCCTGGCTGCCTGGAAGGCCGACCTGTTCGTGGTCGTGGCCTTCCGCATGCTCCCCGAGGAAGTCTGGTCGATGCCGAAGCTCGGCACTTTCAACCTCCATGCGGCGCTGCTGCCGCAGTACCGCGGTGCCGCCCCGATCAATTGGGCCGTGATCAACGGCGAGAAGATGACGGGCGTGACCACCTTCATGATCGACAAGGACATCGACACCGGCGGCATCATCCTGCGCCAGGAGTGCCGCATCCGTCCGGACGAGACGGCCGGCGAGCTCCACGACGAGCTGATGGAGATCGGCTCCGACCTCGTCCTGCAGACGGTCGAGGGCCTGATCCAGCACAACGTGGAGCTGCGCGTCCAGCGCTCCTTCATCCAAGGTTCGGAAGAGCTCAAGCCCGCCCCGAAGCTCACCAAGGAGCTCTGCCACATCGATTGGGCCCGCCCGACGGACGAGGTTTACAACCTCATCCGCGGCCTCTCCCCGTACCCTGCCGCTTACACCGAACTGGTCCGCAATGCCGGGCTCGGCGACCATAGTCTTTCCGGGCTTGACCCGGAATCTCATACCCTGAAGATCTACCGTACGCAGAAACGCCCCGACCTCCACGCCGCGCCGGGCACCGTCCTCTCCGACGGCAAGTCGTACCTCGCCATCGCCACGGCCGACGGCGCCCTGGAGATCACCGACCTGCAGCTTGCCGGCAAGAAACGCATGGCCGCCGCCGACTTTCTCAAGGGTTTCCGGGATCCGGAGTCCTGGCACGCCGCATAGCCCGGAAAACAGTAAAATTGGTAAAAGAATCCGGAGAATCTGCAAAGTATTTTTCGAAGAATTACCTTATATTTGTGACCGTTACACACCGTTTTTATCCGTTATATGCTACGTAAAATCCGCATTGCCCTGGCAGCGATCTTCTTCGTGGGGATCACCCTGCTCTTCGTGGGCATCGGCCACGACTGGTGGGGATGGATGGCCAAGCTCCAGTTCCTCCCCTCGGCCCTGGCCCTCAATTTCGCCGTGATCGCAGGCATCCTGCTGCTCACGTTCGTCTTCGGCCGCATCTATTGTTCCGTCATCTGCCCGATGGGCGTCTTCCAGGACGTGGTCCTGTGGATCCGCCGCACCGGCGGCAAGTGGCTGCAGGACGCACAGGCCCGCCGCCTCAAGAAACTGAAGGAGAGCGGCTCCGCCGAAAAGCCGAAAGTGAAGCAGTACCTCAAGCGCTTCTCCTACGTGAAGGAGCACAAGTGGGTGCGCTACGGCGTGCTGGCCCTCTCCATCGTCTCCATCGTGCTCAGCGGCCAGATGCTGATCGCCCTGATCGCCCCGTACAGCGCCTACGGACGCATCGTACGCAGCATCGCGGGCGCGGCGAACGGCTCGGTGGCGCCGGCATTGCTCATCACGGGGCTCGTTACCCTCGTGGTCATCTTCTGCTGCGCCTGGCTGTGGGGACGCGAGTACTGCAACACCATCTGCCCGGTGGGCACGACGCTCAGCCTGGTGAGCCGTTTCTCCCTGTTCCGCCATACCATCGACACTTCCAAGTGCATCAACTGCGGCCGCTGCGGAAAGGCCTGCAAGGCCTCCTGCATCGACACGAAGAACCACCGGATCGACTACAGCCGCTGCGTGGATTGCTTCGACTGCATCGACAACTGCAGCGAAGGCGCCATCCAGTACCGTTTCGTAGGGCTCGGAAATGGAAGCGGGGGGTCGAGCGAAGCGAAGGCGTCATTAGACGCCCGGCCGGACCGGGTATTTGCCGACGGGCAAATACGGAAAGGTGAAAAG
>JAEEGJ010024218.1_pt1 | contig 12612 bp, 9 predicted proteins | sample 8958761 | NCBI WGS metagenome assembly JAEEGJ01 (sample SAMN16246546, study PRJNA631951) | gut metagenome | biome: gut microbiome; feature: rumen; material: RS-attached | host: Bos | place: Iran: Karaj | collected 2018-10 | reverse complement strand
ATTGGATAAATCAATATATAAAGACATAGAAACAGAATAATTTATTCTAACATTTGCACTACCATATAAATTATAAATAGCCATTACAACTAAATAACGAAGTGTTGCTTCATAGATTCTTACAGCATCTGGACTATCAACTATATTTAAAAACTCAATATGACAATCGTTTTTAACGATATAATTTAAGTCTCTAATTGTACCATTAACCTTTGCACAGCAATCTTCCTTACCAGCAATTTCAATTAATTTTACAGGCTTTTTAAATTCTTTCTTTTCGTTTCCTATTGTTAAAATCAATTACATCACTCCTCAAATTCATCAAATATAGATATTTGTTTCATTCCATCAAATTCATCTTCATTAACTTCTTGAATTTCAATTTCATCATCGAATATTTCAATTTCATCATGTCTATCAAGATTGATCTTTAATGGCTCTCCCATTTCAGCAGGAACAACATTTGTTCCAACTTTATTGTCATTATATTTAAAGTCAAATGCCTTTAAATTTAGACTTGTTTTTGTTGTTGTAATGTAAAGATTTACATTATCTCTATATTGTGCATAGCTTAGAGTATGACAATCAACGATATAATTTGGATTAGTCTTGATATCTTTAATGACTTCTTCACCTGATTTTGCTCTACCAGATAGCTTTAAATCACCTGTTTTAATTCTTTTTACATTACCACGTGATGTAAGTATTAAAATATCATGATTATTTCTTGAATAAATGGCACAGCTTATATCACAAGTAGAGTTCATAGCTCTAACACCACCTGCTTGTGTACCAACTATTGATACTTCACTACTTCTAAATCTAAGTGCTCTACCGCGTTTGTTAAATACAACAATCATTGGATAATTTCTAGCGATATCTACACTTACTACAGTGTCATTAGCCGCTAATTTCATTGCTCTAACGGCTTTAGTGTATCTAGAAATGTTAAAATCAGCTAGTTTTGTTTGTTTAATAGAGCCTAGTTTTGTAGCTATAAGGACATTATAGTCCTCATTAAAGTCTTTAATTGCAAAGACATTAACAATCTTTTCATTAGGCATAATATGGACGATATTATCGATATAAACACCTAAATCCTTCCATTTTTGTTCATCAATTTTATAGGCTGGTAGATAAATATAATTACCTAATGATGTGAAAATTAATAGAGTATTAAGTGTTGATATTTCTTCTCTATAAATTAAGGCATCATTTTCCTTTAAGCCACAAACTGTAGCTTGATTATAGCTTCTAATAGATGCACGCTTAACATAACCATCTTTTGTAACACCAATAACGATTTGTTCATCAGTTACCAATTCTTCTTCGTTAATCTTAATATTTTGAATTTCATCTTCTATTTTTGTCTTTCTTTCAGAACTAATCTTAGCTACTTCATTTAATTCCTTCTTAATAACATTAAGTAGTTTTCTTTCGCTTGATAAAATAGCTTCAAGCTCAGCGATAGTTTTCTTTAATTCTTCAGATTCCTTCATTAAAGCATCAACATCAGTTTTACTTAATCTGTATAATTGTAATGTTACAATTGCTTCAGCTTGTTCTTCTGTGAAGTCAAACTTTTCCATCAAGTTCTTCTTTGAATCAGCTTTACCATCAGAATGTCTAATAGTATGAATTACCTCATCAACTATAGAAGTCATCTTAATTAAGCCTTCAACGATATGTAATCTCTTTTTAGCAACATATAATTCATAGTTACTTCTATTAGTTACAACTTCCTTTTGATGGTTTAAATAAGCCTCTAAAATAGTCTTTAAATCCATTAAAACCGGTTTTCTATTGTAAATAGCAACCATATTATAGTTATAAGTAGTTTGTAATTCTGTATTTTTAAATAAATAATTTAAAACTAAATCAGCCTTAGCTTCTTTTTTTAGCTCTATAACTATTTTTAAGCCGTTTTTATCAGTTAAATCAAGTACATCAGTAATTCCATCAACTTGCTTATCAATTAAGCCAATACTTTTGATTTTTATTACTAAATCTTTCTTATTTACTCTATAAGGTATTTCAGTTATAACTATTCTATTAGATTTACTATCAAGCTCTATTTCAGCTTTTCCTCTAACAACAATTTTACCTTTTCCTGTTTCATAAGCTTGTTTTAAACCATCTAAGCCTTGTACAATTCCTCCTGTAGGGAAATCAGGACCTATTACAAATTTTTCTAAATCTTCATTTGTTAGTTCAGGATTATCAATTAAAGCTATAACAGCATCTAAGACTTCCTTTAAATTGTGTGGTGGTATATCTGTAGCATAACCTACAGCCATACCCATAGTACCATTTACAAGTAAATTAGGAAATTTCGCAGGTAAAACAACAGGTTCTTCTTCAGTATCATCATAGTTTGGTACGAAATCAACTGTCTTTTTATCGATATTTTCAATTAATAGTTCACTTGCCTTTGTCATACGAGCTTCTGTATAACGCATAGCCGCAGCAGGGTCTCCATCAATTGAACCGTTATTTCCTTGAATGAATGCTAGTGGCATATTAGTTTTCCAATCTTGACTCATCATAACAAGTGCTTCATAAATAGATGAATCGCCATGTGGATGGTATTTACCCATTACTTCACCAACGATACGCGCGGATTTTACGGTTGCGTGCGGCGCCTTCCAACCATTCTTATTCATTGCGTAAAGAATGCGACGGTTTACTGGCTTCAAGCCATCACGTACATCTGGAAGCGCACGATCAATCAACACCGACATCGAGTAACGCAGGAAGCTATCCTCCATTACGTTTTCGACCGTTAACTCTTCTATGCCATCTTCGGCCATATGGGCTTTCAAGCCGCCAACTTTTACGACTTCTTCCTCTTCGGATTCAGTATTGTAATCACCCAAAGTCTCATCAACGCCCTTGTCATCGCTTGAATCTGGTACGCCACCAACTTTGCTTGTATCTTTTTCGTCTTTATCTGCCATTTTTCATTTCTCCTTAGAAGTCCAAATCGTCTAGGTCGACCGTTGCTGCTCTAGACTGGATAAAGTTTTTACGTAATTCCGCCTCACTACCCATCAGCTTCGTAAAAATCGCATCTGCTTTCTCGGCGTCTTCAATATTTACCCGAATCAAGGTGCGGTTCTTTGGATTCATGGTCGTCTCCCAAAGCTGGGCGGCATCCATCTCGCCGAGACCTTTAAAGCGTTGTTGAGCAGTATAGCCCGCCTGTTTAAAGCGCTCGTCGTCCGGATTTATCTTCGTACCCGCCGCCTTGCGTTCCTCAATTTTCTTCGTTAGCGTGTGTTCTAGCGCTTCTTCGTTATAGATATACTCAATCTTACGCTGCGAACCTGTACCCTTGATCAAGCCAAATAGCGGCGGCTTTGCCAAATATACATGACCAGCTTTAATTACTTCCGGCATATAACGGAAGAAGAACGTCAAAAGCAGCGTCGAAATGTGCGCACCATCCACATCGGCATCCGTCATAAACACAATCTTGTAATAGCGTAATCCATTAATATCAAAAGAATCACCAATGCCGACACCCATGGCCTTAATCAAAGAAACAATCTCCGCATTCGCAAACATCTTATCAAGACGTGCGCGCTCGGTATTCAACACCTTACCACGTAGTGGCAAAATCGCCTGAATCTTCGAATCGCGACCTTCCTTCGCAGAACCAGCCGCCGAGTTACCCTCTACGATAAAGAGCTCACATTCAGTACGATCACGCGAAGAACAATCGGCTAACTTCGAAGGTAAGTTCAATCCCTCAAACGCACCCTTGCGAATTACGTTATCGCGTGCTGCACGGGCTGCTTTACGTGCACGCGCCGCCAAAGTTGCCTTATTAACAATCTTTTTAGCAACGTCCGGATGCTCTTCAAGGTAATACGCAAAATATTCGCTAGTAACTTTATCGACATAACCGCGTACTTCCGGATTACCTAGCTTATTTTTTGTCTGGCCTTCAAACTGCGGGTCTGGCAACTTCACCAAAATTACCGCCGTCAAGCCTTCCTTGATGTCGTCACCTGTTAGGTTATCCTCTTTCTCTTTCAAGAGACCATTTTTGCGCGCATAATCATTAATCGTACGATTTAATGCCGTACGAAAACCAACCACATGTGTACCGCCATCTGGCGTTAAAACGTTGTTTGCAAACGGGCGAATCGTTTCCGAAAAGCTATCATTATATTGCACTGCCACTTCTACCACACTGCCCGATACTTCTTTTTCAGCGTAGAATACCTCGTCTGCCAGCACTTCTTTCCCCTCATTCAAACGACGTACATAACTCTTAATGCCGCCCTCAAAGTAGAAAGAATCACTCTTGCCAGTACGCTCATCGTGCACACAAGTCAAAATACCTTTAGTTAAATACGCTTGATGACGCAAATAATTAACTACCCAATCGTAATCAAAAACAACCGTTTCTTTAAAGATAGTTTCATCAGGATAGAAAGTGATACTTGTACCGTGTTTCTCGGTTTTACCCGTTACGCCAAATGGCACCACGGTTTTACCAGTATCAAACTCGATATGATGAACTTTGCCATCTTTATAAACCTCCGCTACCATATGCTTCGATAGCGCGTTCACTACTGACGAGCCTACACCGTGCAGACCAGATGATACTTTATAACCGCCGCCACCAAATTTACCACCTGCGTGCAGGATTGTTAATACTGTCTCTAATGCGGACATTTTTGTTTTAGGATGAATATCGACCGGAATACCACGACCATCATCATCTACTCGACAGCCGCCATCTGCTAGCAATGTGACCGTAATGCAAGTTGCATAACCCGCAATCGCCTCATCGATTGAGTTGTCGGCAATTTCTTTGATTAAATGATGTAAACCGTCATATCCAGTTGAGCCGATGTACATACCAGGACGCTTACGAACTGGCTCTAGTCCTTCAAGAACTTGAATCTCCTCAGCATTATACTCATCCGCCCCACCGGACTTCTTAGTTGCAGCCATAGAATACTTACCTCAACTTGATATTTAATACATATATAATAATATGCTATTCCCCTCATAAAATCAAGTCTAAGCCCCCTATTTTCGCGTCTAAGGGCCTTTTCAGCGCCAACGCAGTACGATGCCGTCTTCGTCGTCTTTAACGGCATTAGCGACGCTCTGATTCGCTTGATTCGGCGTAACAGTCGTTTGTGTTACTGGAGTAGACGTAGTCGGAGCCACCGCCTGCTGGCTTACGTTCAAAACTTTACGCGGTTCATGTTGAATTTTTAGCTTGGCGTCAGCCTTCAGGAAGTCATTTGTCGCCTTCTTAGTTTCGTTCACCGTCGTATTTGCCGCATTTTCTGCCGCCGTCGCCGTCCAAGTGGAACCAGTTGACATCTCTATTAATTCCTCAGCCGCATCTAGCTTGTGCGCGTTTGAGTCGTGCTGAATGTTTAAAGCAGTAGGGTTAGGTGCCGGTTGCGACGCAGGCTTAGCTGCAGGTTGCACTGCCTGTTGCGGCGTAGGAGTAGGCGCAGCACTAGGTCGCCCTGCAATCATCGGCTCTGAAGTCTGCATAGGAGAAGATACAGGGGCAGATACAGGAGCTTGCGCCGTCATCGACTGCGCCCCATTTAATGCGGCCGGCTCTTGCGCTGGCAACGTCGCCACTTTTTTAATCGGTCTTGGCGCCTCTATATTTGGAGTAGCCGACTTCTTCGCTCCTCCTTTCATCGTCAAGTTATCTTCCATTGCTTTCGAAGCGTCTTCGCGACTCTTTTTACCAAGTTGTGCCTTCTTCTCTAGCCAAGAGTCTAAGAAATTCTTCTTTGGCTTAGCTACAGGCTTTTGATTATTAGCCGCCCCTGTTACCCCCGCAACTGTCGCAGCGCCCGTGACACCCGCCGTAGTGGCAGTCTCAGCAGCCGGCTTGGCCTTATCCTTCTCATCCGTAGCCGCCAGGCGCGCATCGATTTCTGCTTCGACTTCTGCACGCGGACGACCATACTTCGACAAAGCATAGGCCTTCATGCGCACCATCAGCTCTTCGCTACTATCGCCCATCGGTGGCAACAAACTAATCGTAAATGGCGAAGTTGGCATGTCAAACATCATCACTGTCGCTATCGCACAGAAATTCGGCTGTTTATGCAAATCTTCCGCCGTAAATACTGGCGAAAAGGCTTTCTCCATCAACTCCGCATCCGTCACACCAAGACGACCAGACATAATCGTACCAACGTTGCCAAGCAAAGCTTCGCGAATTTTATCCGTCAACTGCGTCATGAACTGGTTCGCCAAAACAAGATTCAAACGATATTTGCGTGCCTCAGACAGAATCGACTCAAAGCTCTCCGTTGCAAAGTTCTGAAACTCGTCTACGAACAGACAGAAATCTTGACGTTCATCTTCCGGAATATCCTGACGACTCATCGCCGCCGCCTGGAACTTCATTACGAAAATCATACCTAGAAGCTTCGCATTTAGCTCACCAGTCTTACCTTTCGATAGGTTAACCAACAAAATTTTCTTATTGTCCATGATTTCGCGAATATTGAAGCCCGACTTGGTCTGACCCAAAATATTGCGCATCATCTTATTCGAAAGGAACGGACCCCATTTCGACACAAACCAGCTCGTCACCTCGCCCGCATCGCTTGACTTTTGTGAAGCTGGAAATTCCTTCGTCCAGTAATCATATACTGTCTTATCCGTAACGTATTGCAACTTCGACTTTACGAATTCTGGATCAATAAAGCATCTTGGAATATCAATAAAGGTTCCGCCTTCAGGATCGCTCATCAATAACAACGCCGCATTGCGGAACATGTGCTGTGCGCGTGGGCCAAAAATACCCTGGTTGCCCGGATCGTACAATGAAGTAAGCATATTAATACCTTCCTGCACAATAAAGTCTTTCTGGTCTTCATCAGTAAATTCAAACATGTTCATACCGACCGGATTATCCATATTACCCGGCTCGAACACGATAATGTCATCCATGCGCTCTTGTGGCACTTTCGATAATAGCAATTCAATTGCATCGCCGTGCGGATCAATAAATGCAAAACCGCGCCCGTCGCACATATCCTGATAAGCAATATTGGTAAGCAAAATAGATTTACCCATACCAGTGGAACCAATTACATAAGTGTGACGACGACGGTCCTTATCGCGTAAACGAATTATTTTTTCTTCACCACGGAATTTATTGACACCTAAAATCACACCATCTTCAGCTAACTTCGCCGGGCCGTCCACCTGCTTCGTAGCCTGGCGCTCAACTTGCGATGTTGGAATTGAGTTTTGCGATGGCAAGTGGAATAAGCTCGCCATTTCTACACTATTCAACACCATACTGCGTTGAGTCTGCGGAAAAATGCGCAATATATAATCACGCACTAAATCTTCTGATCGATTCAGTATGTCGTAACGAAAACCGTTATATTGAGGTAGGTCATATTGAGAGAAAATTGCTACTACCCCATTTAACAAAGACTCCGATCGCGCTTTGCTACTAGAACTGGCGACTATGCGCACTAAAACTTCAAAACCAGGATACTTCGTCTTCTCTTCGATCTTCTGAATCTCTTCTTGTTGTAGATTTGTTAAGACTTTGTTCTCATCTTGATATTTTTCATGCTCTGAAGGCGGCTCCCATAATGCACGCGCAACGTCGCCAACAAAATTACCAGCATTGTATACAGCACGGTTAATTAAATTACCCGTACTATTTTTCCATTTCTTGCCGTCTTTTATATTTTGTACTCGCTCAAGCGATTTTTGTACCCAACTACCATCCGTTGGGCGGAACATAATCTGCAAGCCAATACCGTCGCCTTTTTTTGCTACCGACATAGCATTTATTAAACCTAACGCTACATCTCGCTTCGAATCTTCATAGGTGGAAATTGGATAGTAGTAGTCCTCTTTCAATCTTAGCTCGCCGCCAGAAACCGCATCAATCTTTCCTTCTGCACTAAAGAAATTCGGATCGGCCACCTCTTCCATACGCGCAGTTGGATATGCGGCCGTAATCGCCTGTTTTATCGTCTCAGTCAACACGGCTGGCACTACTGCATAGTATTTAATGAAACCATCGTGGGCCACTATTTCAAAACTGATATGCTTCTGACCGTACAATTTCGCTTTCAAACCCTTCTTTAGCGTCGAAGAGATAATACTATACATTACTTGCGCTTCAGAAAGTTGCTCGTTGATAACATCACGCTCATCGCGACCACCCACCTCAATATCGTCTGTACTTGGCGGCAAGTGAATCAACATTGGCACCATTTTTAGAGCGCGTGCAATGTTCTTGCGGTCACGCTTCGCTCCCGCCCAAAGCTTCCAAGCTAATACCAAGCTCACGACAACTACTAGAGCAATTACCGCTATCGTTGCGATATCCATCTAAGCACCTCCCCCATTCAGGCCATCACCCATCTTGCGAGCAAATGCCTTTTCCATCAATTTCCATCTTGCTATATCCATTTCCTGCACAAGATGAAATGGGTCTTTTCGATTACGATTCAAAATATCTGTCACGGCTTTTTCGTAACTCTTCGGCAAACTCTCTGCATCACGCGGAACTTTTATTTGTTCAAGCTGAGCTTTAACTTCATCTGCTCTTTGCGCATCATTGTCTTTATCGTCTTGTGCGGGAACCGCGGAGGCGGGCTGTTCGTTCGGTTGAGCTTCGCCGCCAGTTTCCGCCGAATTATCAGTATCAACCAGTTCGGCCGGCATTTCAATCTTTGGCTTTAAATCTTCCCGCTGATTAAGAAATTCATTAAACTTCTCTTTTTCGCCATCTTTCGGCAACATCTCTTGAGCACCAAAAAGAGCACCATTCTCACCGCGAGCACCCTTTATGTCGCCCTTGTTATCCATAAGCATTATTATATCACAAGACGTTTCGAGAAACTAAGAAACAAAGTAAGACTTCCAAGAAAAATACCGCTATAACTTCTACTACGCTCAACCTGCCAAAAGTCTGACCAATCAACAAGAATAGCGGCGCCAATGCAATAATTGGGCCATAATAATAGCTCTTCTTCTTTATATTGCCACCATTCGCCTTATTTAAGCGTTTCCGTAAGTAAAAAAATAGCCTGCAGCCAAAAACTGCAAGCCCTAGACAAAGAACATACACTAGTATAAAAAGGACAAATACCCCTAAAGCGCCCACCCCACTCGGGCTCGTCAAAAACATCATTGCTACAAGAAAGAAGAACGCCGTAATACTGATCGTGAGCAACAACTTATCCATAAGCGAATTATAGCACAAAAGCACTAGTGATTTTCTTTTACTGCCCTTCGCTTGTCGCGCGAAAAATAAGTTATTGCGCAATTATAATGACAAACTGAAAATACTTCTCCCCCACAAGATATTTGGGCCAAAGGTAGAGGAGTTTATCCGGCAAATATATACATTACTTATAGCCGCAAACTTGATCTCTACCCTGGCTTTATTGACCGCCTCTCGTATAGAGAGGCATAGTCCTTGCAAACCTTCGTACTTCTCTGTTTCGGGTATCTAATGTGCTAGTCGTACTTAAGATTTACGCGCTCTACGCTCCTTACCTCTCGGTAAGTGTTTGGCGGAGCTTAGCTTACTCCTAGGTGTAATTTATGGCTAGAAATAAGCTATTACTACGCCAAATTCACTACACATCCTCTTCTGTTTATTTTTGTGCTTTTTATTTTTGTTCAGGCACATTCTCAATATAGCAAATACTCGCATAAAAGTCAATAATTCTTGTGCTCAAAAATATTGTATTATTTACAACATTAAGTTAAACAACGGGGGCGCATGGGTCTAAATAGCGCATAGTAATTTTTACAACATATGAATAAATGCACCTATTCACTACTCTGCCGCCCAATTTATATAATTATGCTCGCAATTATCTACATTAATATATATGACGTTATAACATTGCCGATCGTAGTCATCTTCTCAAACTCAGTAATATTTACAACGCACATCAATTACCACATTGCCAAAAAGTCAATTCCAAACCGTTTATGTATTTTTTACAGATACAGATATAACCATCTTGGCACCACTTTATAGCTATTTTTACCCATTATTCGCGACATCTTACCCAACTATTACCAATCCATTCTAAACAAAAAACATGACAAGGCAGCCAAAAATGCGCTCTGCCCAGAATGCCACCTGCCCAAAGCCCGATTCGAATCAAAACGTGTCATTTGCGCACATATTTTCCACAACAAAAATGCGTAAAAATATTGTAAATAATACAACACTTTTTGTATTGACATGAGCATTTTAAAGCCTTATTATAGAGGTAGCTTTTGAATAAAAATATTATCCAGAGGCCAAAAACAAACATCGATTCCAAAATATAACTCCACACTCCACACAGAAGATCCGGTTTTCCTCGCAGTTACCGGATCTTCGCTTTTTTATATAAAAATCATCAAAAAATCGCCTACTCGGGCGTTTTTTGTATCCTCAACCGGAATCGCCTAGATAGGTATTTTCTCTATACGAGCGCACCTTATCCTACTGAAAACCCTAGGTAAAATTTGCTAGATTGGTGATTTCTTCGTTCTCGCGCGTCTTAGTGGACGAGCGAGAAAAGAAAAATCGCCAAGATGGCGAATTTTAACAGGGTTTTGGTGGAGCTGCCGGATACTGCCTCCGGGTCCGAACTATCTCTGGCATGCAATCTACGGACATAGTTCATTCTTTCATCTCGACAAACTCACTAGAGCTGGAATAAACAAAACTCAGCGAAGTCATGACTAAATTTTCGTGCTAACCACTGTCAGAAGGTCAACCTTATTACCATGTGTATGATATTATCCGAAGTTATGGTATCTCACCGAGGATAACAGACCTAGGTATATCTTAGGCCAAAGCGTAAGCAGGCATATAAGCTACATGCTTACTAGCAGTTTTGTCTGCATTTATGAAAACACTTACGGTGTTAATCGATCCGCATGCATGCTGTTAATAATCCGTCTAAGCTTTGTCAGCCCCAACTGTATCAATTTTATCATACTCACGCTTTAAATAAAAGAGCGCCACCTCTTATAATGCCCACTATGAATATTTCAAAAGTATACTCAGCAATCCCTCAAGGCTACACTGGTCGCCTCGTCACCGTAGAGGGCGACCTCGTTCGTGGACTCCCCTATTTCAATATAGTCGGCCTCGCCAGCAAAATCATCGATGAGAGTCGAGATCGCATCAGATCCGCACTGCGCAACTCCTCATTCCGTTTTCCTCGCGAGAAAGTCGTTATTAATCTCGCCCCAGCCGAACTACGCAAAGATGGCACCCACCTAGACCTGCCTATCTCATTGGCTATTCTAAGCCTTTCTCAGCAGCTTTTGCCGTCCGACCTGCATCATCGTATGTTTGTGGGCGAACTGTCCTTAAACGGCGACATACGCCCCGTAAAAGGCATCCTGAATATCATCGAAGTCGCCAAAACGCACCATTTCAAACAACTCATAATCCCCGCTGGCAACCTGGCGCAAGCCTCGCTGCTCGCCCATGATATCGACCTTATCCCCGTCAATAATTTGCGTGAACTTTGACTATTTCTGAAAGGCAAAATTTCCATCAGGGCTCCATCCGTTTCTGTCAAAAATACACAAACAGATAAGCGTAAGCACTTAGTGCTAGACGATATTTTTGGCCAAACCATTGCCAAGCGTGCACTCACCGTTGCCGTTGCCGGACGTCACAACATTCTTTTTTCTGGCCCACCCGGCACCGGCAAAACACTTTTGGCACAAGCTAGCGCCAATTTACTACCTCCCCCATCGCTCGATGAACAAATTGCTATCACGAAAATCCATTCTCTTAGCTCACTTTGCACAAGTGTTATCTCTACGCGGCCATACCGCGCGCCACACCACAGTTCTAGTCTCACCTCTCTAATCGGCGGCGGCCAAAACCTAACCCCTGGCGAAATATCCCTTGCGCATCTCGGCATTCTTCATCTCGATGAGCTACTCGAATTTCCGCGCGATCGCATCGAGGCTCTCCGTCAGCCCCTAGAAAATCACTCTATCACCCTTAGCAGAATCGGCCAACATATCAGTTACCCCGCAGATTTCATGCTCGTCGCCACTACCAACCCTTGCCCTTGTGGCTATTACGGCTCCAATTCCCACACCTGCACCTGTACGCCCGCCGCTCTCTACAACTACCGCCGCAAACTCTCTGGACCCCTTTTAGACCGCATTGACATCACCATCGAGCTAAACTACGAGCAAAATACTATCCCTACACCAAAAGCCAGCACAAGCACGCCGCAACAAAATGAAGCCGAAATGCTCATAAACAACGCCCAAGCTCAACAATATAAGCATTTTCAAGACCGCTCAAAGTTCAACGCACGACTCTCGTCCGTCGAAGTTACCAAATATTGCCAGCTTAGCCCTCAGGCGAGTCATCTCCTTGAGGAAACGTCCAAGCATTATCATCTATCAGCCAGATCTTTCTTCAAAGTCATCAAGCTTGCCCAAACCATCGCCGATCTCGTATCTGCCCCCAAAATAGCCCCAGAACACATCGCCGAGGCAATCCAATATTGCCCTCGCTTCCCCATCTAGCCATACAGGGGTGCCACCTCTTGTATTATTTGAAGCATTTTGATATAATCTTAGCCATAA
>JAEEGJ010024213.1_pt1 | contig 12614 bp, 9 predicted proteins | sample 8958761 | NCBI WGS metagenome assembly JAEEGJ01 (sample SAMN16246546, study PRJNA631951) | gut metagenome | biome: gut microbiome; feature: rumen; material: RS-attached | host: Bos | place: Iran: Karaj | collected 2018-10 | reverse complement strand
CCTTTACAAAATGCACATTATCTCCATATCCTCTGCCTGTCATATAGCAGCATCCCTGAAAAGTCTTATAAGCATCGCACTCCGTATTAATCGGAACTGCGCCTGCACCCTGAGTAATGGAGCCACCGATAAAGCCGATTGTAACGTCCTGTCCCTTACGAGCTTTCTCAAGAGCTTTCTTAATACGAACATTGTTACCCTTGTTCATAAGAGACTTTTCAATCATTGCTCTGTACTCGGGCGAATCGAATCTCACGGGAGTCTCATCTTCCTCGGCAGGAGCGCTAAATCCGTCATTTAAATAAAAGCGAACGGTTACGTTACCAAAATCTCCGCCTTTCTTAAAGTGGAATCTTATCTGACCGGGGATGTTGTCATCATCAGACCAGTTAACCTCCGACAAAGGAATAATCGTCTCCATTCCGTCTCCGCTTACCGTAGCTTCTATGCTGGTGCCGGATACGTAAGGATTGGTCTTGCCATACATTTGAAATACGAACTTAACGTCCTCTCCGTCGTCGCTCTCGATGGTAACTCCGATAGAGTGAACAAGTTTCTTCATAGACTCAACAGTCTTAAGTAAATCAATAACGCTTTCATCCGTAATTCCGCCTACAAGACGCGCAGAATCAAGCAATCTTCCGTCGCTTTCGAATATGAAGCACACACCGGTACCGTCGGGCTGAGTTGAAGCCGATATTCTCTTATTACGCATAATGCAAAATCCGGGACGTTTCTTGGTAGGATCCTTGGGAGCCTTAGGCCCGCCGTTTCCCCCTTTAACAACTTCTGTCATATCTTTATCTTTCCTTTACCAAATTCTGTAATTGCCGCTTAATGCAAGGAATGCAAAAACATAAAGGCAATTATCATAATATCTTCTCTCGCCTTTTCTCATGGGCATTTCAAAAAACTTCTTAACCCATTCGATTGCCACATTATCAAGCTTGGAACCAAGAACACTCTCCGCAACAGTTGCGGTAATTCCGTAAGGATGAAGTGCCTTCTCTCCGGCAACTCTTCCGTCAACTTCATAAATGTGATAAGTATCCGCTCTCATATCATCAAGGAGAGCTCTCTGAATATTGCCGCAAGCCTTAATCTGGCCTACATCAATCTTGTTCCATTCATAGTCAAGACCGATATTGGCAACGGTTCTGTAAGAATCCGAATAGAACCAGTCGTGACGGTCCTTGCTCCAGGGAAGCTTCATGTTAAGCGGACTTCCGTCAAACTCTGCATACTCAGCCGAAAAACCGGTCACGGGATGACATGCCTTCACAAGATAATCTCTTGCCACAAGGCTTGCCTTGTTCCAGAACTCTCTGTCCGCCTCGGGACCCCACTCCGCAAATAACTTATAAAAATGAGGCAAATGGTACGATGGATCCGTAAATCCGATGCCGGGCACGAACAAAATCTGGTAATTGTCCGCATTCATCATGGGAGCGCCGGCTCTTTCGCCTCTGCCCTTGTGAATCATAGCCGTCAATATATCGCAAGCTTCCTTGCTGTAATTATATATGTCCTCTCCGTCACCCCATCTGTGAGATGCAAAAAGAAGTGCCATCGCAAAATACTCTTCACCGTCGGGCGCGGGACCGTACGCGTTCTTTTTACCGTCAAGTGCGCATGACCAGGCAAAATACCCTTCATTCTCGCCTTCGGCCATCCACATGTAAGTCTTGGCCCACTTCCATATACGGTCAAATTCTTCATGCATATTAAGCTGTACGCACATCATCATGCCGTATGACATACCTTCCGTGCGCGCATCGTTGTTGCCGGTATCAACGATATATGCCATATCACTGCCGGTCTCATAATATACGCGGTCTTCGCCAAAGAAAAACTCGTGTTTAATCTCCTCAAGTCTTTTTCCGATTTCATTCTCGGTGTAGCCGACTTCGGCAAAAACGTTCCTGTAACTATGCATATCCATACACAATATCCCTTCCCTCTCGCCGGTCTTCGAAAACGTATACGTAGACCGATTGTAAATCAAGTTTAAACCAAGAAAAAATATCTTATCTCTTTACTCCTTGCCAAAAACTTGTCATATTTTGCCAATTATTAAAATAGAGAAGACAAAAAAAGAAACGTCTGCTATTATGTTCAATTAGGAGGTAAACCGTATATGAAGAAAAACGTTTCTCTACCTCTTTCTTTGGCACTGATATTGATGTTTACGGCGTGCTCGCATTCGCCTCAGAGTGCGATTTCCAAGCAGAATAATGCTGAAAGTGATATAATAGTGTCACAAGAAGAATTACTAACGGATACAGAGGGTATTATGATGGACGATATTTTTGAACTTACAAAAGGTTATAAGACTCGCGGCAACACCAATCCGATCATGACTCAGGAATTCGGAGCGGATCCTTTTGCTTTGGTGGTAGGCGATGAAGTCTACATTTATATGACCGCTGATGCTTTTGAATATGATGAAAAAGGCGAGTTAAAAGAAAACACCTACAACAAGATTAAGACAATTCACGTAGTCTCTACCAAGGATTTTAAGAACTTTACCGACCATGGCGAGATCCCTGTTGCGGGAAGCGACGGAATTGCCAAGTGGGCTCATAACTCCTGGGCTCCCGCGGCTGCCATGAAGGAAGTTGACGGCAAGATGAAGTACTTCTTGTATTTTGCCGATAACGGTGGCGGCATCGGCGTTCTTGAAGCAGAATCTCCCACAGGTCCTTTCGTCGATCCCATCGGCAAGGCTTTAATCGACAGAAACGTTCCCACCTGTGATAAAGTTTTATGGCTCTTCGATCCCGCTGTTTTGGTTGATGATGACGGTTCCGCTTATATTTATTTCGGTGGCGGTGTTCCTCAGGGCAAGGAAGAATTCCCCGGAACCGCACGTGTTGCGAAGCTTTCCGATGACATGATTCATCTTGCTTCCGACCCTGTACTTATCGATGCTCCCTGCCTTTTCGAAGACTCCGGCATCCATAAATATAACAATAAGTACTACTACACATACTGCACCAACTGGACCGTATCTCCCGAGAGCACTCAGAAGTACGGCTTCACCAACGGTGAGATTGCCTGCATGATGAGCGATTCTCCCATGGGACCTTTCACATACGTTAATAAGATTCTTGAGAATCCCGGTACCGCTTGCGGTCTGTATGGCAACAACCATCACGCTATATTTGAGTTTAACGGTCAGCAGTACATCTGCTATCACTCACGTTGCCTTGAGCGCCATATGGGCTTAGAGCACGGCTACCGCGCTACATTCATTAACGAAGTAACCACTAACCCCGACGGCACCATAAAGCTTATCAGACAGTCCAAAGAAGGCATCGACCAGTTATTCCCCAAGGACGCTTATGCGGTTAATTCCAGTGTCTGTGTTTCCCAGATGGTCGGCACCAATTCCGTTCCGATTGATAAATCATTGGATTATAAAGACATGGCTCTCGGCGAGCTTAATACCGGCGACTTTACCGAGACAACAGGTGTAGACTTCTCAGATGTTGCACCCAAGTCCGTTACCGTTACAGCCAAGGCCGACAAGGGCGTCAAAGGCTCGATTTATTTAAGAATCGACTTCCCCAACAAGCCTAACGTATGCCGTATCGATATCGAGGGCACAGGCGAGTTCACATCATACACCGCCGAACTTCGTGAGGAAGTTACGGGCATCCACTTCTTATACTTTGTCTTCTATGGTGAAGGCTTTGAAGTTAAAGACTGGCAGTTCAACAAATAATTCAGGGCATAATATAACGGCAAGTTACTTAATCGTAGCTTGCCGTTTTCTTTATCTGTTCTTCATATCATTGTATGCCTTAACAATCGAATCTATTATTGCGGGATGTTCGAAATCCTTTTGATATACTATATTAATCTCTCTCATCATGCTCAAGTTTTCTATCTGAAGGAGTTTAAGCTTACCCTTCTTGGCTTCGTCGATACAAGCACTCTTGGCTAGTACCGATACTCCGAAGTCGCGTCTTATAAGGTCCTTGATGGTCGCAATACTGTCAATTTCCATCGCTATATTGAAATCGTTAATATTTAGGTTCTGGCTCTCAAGTGACGCTGTAAAAAGACTGCGCGTGTTGGAGTTCGGAAGTCTCAATATCAGTTTTTCTTCTTTTAACTGATTAATGGTAATTAAGCTCTGTGAAGCAAGCTTATGTGTCGGCGATACCGCAAGCACCAGGCAGTCGGTATCAAGCATTGCGTACTTAAGCTCGGGGTCGTTGGTCTTGCCTTCCACAAAAGCAAAGTCCACTTCGTAATTCTTAAGGCTCGAATAGAGCTTGTCCGTTGTGTACGTAAATATTTTAAGATTAAGGCCGTCTATAGTCTTGGCATAAGCCGCCAATGCTTCGATTATGGCGCTTGACTCAGCCGTATGCGTAATACCTACATTGAAAGAACTCATGGTGCCCTTTTCGTTCTTAAGTTCCTCTTCCATCTTGGAATAAAGAGCCGCCATTCTGCGTGCGTAAGTCACCACAATCTCGCCTTCATGCGTAAGGCTGAATTTATTATGTGCGTAGTCAAAGAGCTTAACTCCCAGGCTGTTCTCCAATTGCTTAACATGCTGACTCACAGCCGGCTGTGACAAAGAAAGTTCGGCCGCTGCCTTGGTAAAGCTTCCCGTTTCCGCTATTTTGATAAGTGACAATAATCTGTTGTCTATCATGTTAACCTCTTAATGTATAAACCTATGCCGTAACTTCTTCTTTGGCTGTGGGCTTCATAAGTTTACGTATAAATGCCTCAAACATTATATTGGCCGCTATACAGCAAATTGCATCGGCAATCGGTGTTGCCATTACTATACCATAAACAGGTATGAAAATGTTAAGTATAAACATAAGCGGTATGTCTATAATGCCTTTTCTTAAAAGTGCCAGTATAAATGACTTTCTGCCCTCTCCCGTTGCCTGAAAGAAAGTGATAATCGTATATGCACCTGCGGAAAAAGGTCCACCGATACAAAGGATTCTTAAGAAAATGCTGCCGAATCTGATGGAGTCGGTACCGCTGTGAATGAATATACCGATTAACGGGCGTGCAAAAATAAGACTGATAATCATGCACGCGCCTGCCACTATTACGGCTATGAAACTTGAGTAAAAGAACGCCTTGCGCATTCTTTTGATATTACCTGCAGCGAAATTGTAACCTATAAGCGGAAGTGAGCCTTGTGCTATGCCTCGAACTATGCAGTGCGCAAGCATATTGACCTTCTTGGCAACGCCTATACCTGCCTGATATGTAATGCCCCATACCGACATAAGGTTATCAAGTATTGCGTACGAAATGTTTTCAAAAAGTGTCATCACACAAGCCGGAATACCTGCGTTAAATATCTCCCGGGGAACATTATCGTCAAGCATCTTGGACGAAAATCCGAAATACAGCGATGACCTTTTTTTTATGACAATTAAGACCGCCACAAAGTATATAAGCGATATAACATTTGAAAGCGTGGTAGCTATTGCGGCACCCATGGCTTCTTTGCCGGCAGGAAGAATTACAAACATGAACAACGGATCTAGAGCGATGTTCATAAGACCGCCGATTGCTATACCGACGCTTGCGTGAACCGATCTTCCTTCAGACCTTATAAGGTGCGCCATAAAGACGTTCAAAGAAGTTACAAGGCCGCCCAGAATAACGGTGACCATAAGGTACTCTACCGCATTCCTGTGAGCCTCGGGATTGGTACCGCCGAGTATATCCACAAAGAAGTCTTTAAAAAGAAATGCCAGCGCGGAATAAACAAGAGTCACGACAATACAGCCGTAGAAAGCATAAGACGAAGCATTCTTGACCTTTTTACAGTCCTTGGCACCCATGGCCCTGGAAATTACGCTGGCTCCGCCTACGCCGAAAAGATTGGCAATGGCCGACAAAAACATAAATGCGGGCATGCAAACCGTAACGGCCGTAAGCATGGCATCATTACCGGTAAGACCCACATAAAATGTATCTGCCATATTATAGATAACTAAAATAATCTGTCCGACCACCGTAGGGAAAGCCAAGGTAAAAATAGCCTTCGAAACGCTACAGTTTTCAAACAGTTCGCGTTCTTTTTCTGTATTCATAAATCCCCTCTGAAGAAACCTTTTATCCTGATAAAAACAACAAGCCTGCGTAACAGGCTTTGTATGGTAGTATTTTATGGTCTTATTACGGTAAAAGCAAATTAGACATATACATCTCGTTATAAGTAATTCTTATAGGCAAGCCACTATAATTGTTATAGCGTATGTAAAACCACTTTTACCGTTAATTTTTCAGAATTTTCTTATAACATTTCATTATTGACTTACAATAAATTGTTATATCCTTTGTTAATCATTCTGCTCATATCCCTTAAAAATGCGTTAACAAATGCCCCCAATTTATGTGTAATAAACACTTGCAACAAGTGCCTGTTTATGGTAATATTCTTTTTGTCGCGAAGACGCCGGCGTGTCGGAATGGCAGACGAGGCAGACTCAAAATCTGTTGTTGGCAACAACGTATGGGTTCAAGTCCCATCGCCGGCATAATAAAAAGCTTATGCATTACGCATAAGCTTTTTTGTTACCTAAATATTCTCTATCTGCCAGTCTATCGGCTTAATACCGTTACTCGCCAGAAATTCATTGGCCTTTTTAAAGTGTCCGCAGCCAAAGAAACCGTTATAAGCTGAAAGCGGGCTCGGATGAACCGTTTCAAGCACCAGGTGCTTAGGGTTATTTATGAGCGCTTTCTTGGCTCTGGCGTTCGAGCCCCACAAAAGATACACTACCGGTCTGTTCTGGGCGTTTACGGCCCTTATAACGGCGTCTGTAAACTGTTCCCAGCCTTTTCCCTTATGAGAGTTGGCTGCACCGCTTCTTACGGTCAATACAGCGTTCAAAAGAAGCACGCCCTGGTCTGCCCATTTAATCAAATATCCGTTATTGGGTATATAGCAGCCAAGCTCAGTGTTAAGCTCCTTGTACATATTCTGAAGCGAAGGCGGTGTCTTGACTCCGGGAAGTACCGAGAAACTCATTCCGTGCGCCTGCCCCGGTTCATGATACGGGTCCTGACCGATTATAACCACCTTAACGTCCTTAACAGAAGTATGCTCAAGAGCCGAGAAAATCTTGTCCGAAGGCGGAAAAATAACGTGATTCGTATATTCTTCCTTCACAAATTCGTAAAGCGTTTTGTAATAAGGCTTGGCAAACTCAGGCTTAAGATAAGGGAGCCATTCATTCTCTATCATGAAAGCTTCCTCCTTACCGAGATTCCCATGTCGCTTAAATATGTCTTCAGATCTTCTATTGCAAGTTCTTTGAAGTGGAACAGACTTGCAGCAAGTGCCGCGTCGGCGTGGCCGTCGGTAAATGTATCATAGAAGTCTTTCTTGGAACCGGCTCCTCCAGAAGCAATTACCGGAATCTTTACCGAATCCGACACAAGTCTCGTAAGCTCGTTGTCAAAGCCGTTCTTGGTACCGTCTCTGTCCATGCTGGTAAGAAGAATCTCGCCGGCACCGAGATTATAAGCTTTAATTGCCCACTCAATCGCATCTATACCCATGTCGACTCTTCCGCCGTTTTTGTATATGTTCCAACCGGAACCGTCGGCACGTCTCTTGGCATCGATTGCCACTACAACGCATTGGCTTCCGAACTTAAGCGCAGCTTCGGAAATAAGTTCAGGATTCATAATCGCGGCAGAATTGACCGCAACCTTATCGGCGCCTGCTCTCAAAATCTTTTTAAAATCGTCTACTGTTCTGATACCGCCTCCTACAGTAAAAGGAATGAACAGCTTCCCAGCCACTCTCTCTACCATATCCACCACGGTATCTCTCTTATCGCTTGATGCGGTAATATCTAAGAACACCAACTCGTCGGCACCTTCACGATCGTAAAGAACAGCCTGCTCCACAGGGTCGCCCGCATCTATCAAGTTCACAAAGTTAACGCCTTTGACAACTCGTCCGTTGTTAACATCAAGGCAAGGAATAATTCTCTTCGTATACATACTATAACTCCGCAAAATTCTTAAGTATCTTTAATCCCACATCCGAGCTCTTCTCGGGATGGAACTGGCATCCGAAAATGTTGCCTCTTTCACACGCTGCGTGAACGGTTACCCCGTACTCGGTTGTGGCGGAAACGTCTGTCGGTTCTTTGGCCGAAATATAGTATGAGTGGACGAAGTATACAAAAGCACCTTCGGGAAGTCCTGCCAAGAGTCTTGATTTATTCGGAAACTCAAGGGAGTTCCAGCCTATCTGAGGTACCTTTAAGCCTCTATCTTCCGGAATCTTAATACACTTGCCCGGAAGTAAGCCAAGTCCCTTAACTCCGGGACTTTCTTCGCTTTCTTCAAAAAGAAGCTGCATACCAAGGCAAATGCCTAAGAACGGCTTACCTGCGGCAACACACTCCTTAATGACCGACTCAAGGTCATACTTTCTTAAATTATCTACTGCGTCTTTAAAACACCCTACCCCGGGAAGCACAAGCTTGTCGGCTTTTAGAAGCTCGTTTCTGTCTCTGGTGAGAATCACGTCCTCCTTAAGATACTGAAACGCCTTCACGACGCTCATGATATTCCCCGCATCATAATCAATAATAGCTATCATTTAATTTCCTTCTTCGTCCAAAATATCGCCTTCGCCGTCGCTGTCGTAGGTGGCAGTGCTTTCAGGCTCCACAAAAGGTGCCGGAAGCGGAGCCGTGGGATCGATGTACTCGGTTCCTGTAACAATCGAATGCACCATAAGTGAGTACTCCTGATCTGTAGGCAAGGCATTAATTGCTTTGGCTGCTTCTTCGGTAAGTCCATAATTGCTTATGAGCGCACCCAGGCATTTACTGTAAGCTTCCTTGAACTCGTCTGTAGCTCCGCATCCTTCGGCCACTATAAGCCATGGCTCGTAATTGTTAACTGCCTGAAGCAACTGATCGAGAGCCTCAGCCTGCATATCAATCTTTGTATATGTCTTGAATGCGTCATACTTATGAAGCATCTTAAGCACTATTTCGGAACGTTTAAATATAATCGCGTCACTGTCGCTTAACTTCTTTTCGCCAAAGAAAGAATTGTATGTGGTCTCGTAATCACCTCTGTAGTAGGCTTTTCTGGCCGTAGAGTTAACTATAACCTTGGGAATTAACGTACATACAAGAATTATAGCGAGAAGAAGCGTTGCGGCAAGTACCGCTACAAGCTTAATGTTGCGCTTGGAAAGAGGCTTGCCGGTATCAATGTCAAGTTCGAGAGGCTTACGTTCTTTCTTCTCTTTCGGAGGCTTTTTCTTTTTCTTGCCTTTCTTGTCGCCGCCTTCTTCGGATTCTTCGTCGCCTTCGCCGCCTTCTTCGCCGGCTTCTTCGTCTTTACCCTTCTTGCCTTTTTTCTTCTTTTTCTTCTTCTTGCCCTTGGAGTCATCGCCTTCTTTGTCGATTTCTTCAAGGATTTCTTTATTCTCGCCGGTTGCGGCTTCGCCTTCGGCCGCATCCACAGGCTTAATTAAAGCTTCCTCTTCTTCGTCCTCGGCAGTTAAGAAATCAAGAAGCTTTTGGAATTTTGATTTCTTCTTGTTAGGATCGGCGGGAGCTTCTTCTTTATCCTTTTTCTTGAGGAATGAAAACAGGCCTTTTTTCTTGCCTTTCTTGTCGTTGGCAAGTGCTTCTTCGGCTCTGGCGGCAGCATCCGCTTCAGCTCTGGCTTCTGCCTTGGCCTTGGCTGCGGCTTCGTCCTCGGCTTCCTGCTTGGAGACTGCTTCATTGAGCATCTCGAGCATATCGTCGGATCCGCCTGCGTCGTTATTGTCTATAGCTGCAAGAAGGCTGGATATCTCTGCAAGTTCTCCGCCGTCACCGCCAAGTTCCGCATCGGAAAGGCCTTCTGTTATATCGTTCTTGTCATATATGCCAAGCTCGCCTTCCATGGAGGCGATATCATCAAGGTCAACCGCAATCTCTCCTTCCTGAGCACCTTCGTCGGTACTTACGTCAGCGGCTTCACTTAACATTTTCTCTATATCTTCGCCGGACATGTCGAGAGCTTCTGAACTTTCGTCCGTAAGATTCTGTGTGCTCTCGGCTTCTTTGGCCGCAAATTCCTCTGCGCTTTCAAGAAGCGAACTAACATCGGCAATGTCTACTTCACCTGCAAAGTCACTGCTTAAAAGAGAATCTATATCGCCTGCGGCTTCATCGGTCGGCTCGGTGGCTTCTGTCTCTGCGACGGTTTCCTCGGGAAGAGCTTCACCGAGTATATCTATAGGCTCTTCAGTTGCAATTTCCTCCGCAGTAGCGCCTTCTTCGGCTGGTGCTTCAGTTACTTCCTCTGTCGGAAGGTCTGCAAGCAAATCTGCCGGAATATCAGCCAGTGCGTCAAGTGATTCATCTGAAGGTATGTCGGCAGGCACTTCTGCACCGGCATCGGCTGCGATATCAGAAAGTCCTTCAAGATTCAAATCTGCAGCTAAATCTCCAAGGCCTTCAAGGCCTTCAAGATCTTCGAGTCCATTGAGTCCTTCTGCTCCTTCAACGCTTTCTTCTGTAGGTATGTCTGCGAGGGCTTCAAGATTGTCCTCTGCAGGAAGGTCTGCAAGCGCTTCGGTAATCTCATCAGCCGGAGCATCAAGAGTTTCCACAGGTGTATCAAGCACATCTGCAGGTATATCAAGTGCTTCTGCCGCTATCTCTTCAACAGGTTCAACAACCAAATCTTCCACGGGCACCTCCGCAATATCCTCGGTCGGAATATCTGCCAATAAATCAGCAGAAATGTCAGCCAAAGTATCTGCAGGTATATCAGTGACAGCCTCTGCAGGAGCCTCTAAAGGGGCTTCGGGTACTTCCGCAGGGATTTCTTCGGGCATAACCTCTGAAGGCACTTCCGCGGCCGTTTCAGCGGGTATTTCAACCGGAATCTCTTCCGTAACCACTACCGGAACTTCTTCGGTTACCGTTGCCGGCTCTTCTATAATAGGTTCTTCGACTATCGGCTCCTCGGGAGTTTCCTCAGCAATAGCCTCCTCAGCTACGTTCTCGGGAATATCCGCGAAAATATCTGCCGGGATGTCTTCGGCAATCGCCTCAGTCAAAGAATCATCAATAGCCCCGGACAATTCCTCATCCGCGGCTTCTGTTGTTTCCTCTATTGGTTGTTCTTTGGGCATTTCGCTTTCGATTTTACGTACCTTATTTATGGCGGAATTGGGGTTGTCTTCCGCAACCGCCGCTCTCAACAGGCTGTCTAAATAATCCTCATTATTCATATACATCCCCCGAAGATTTATTTATTGCGTAAATGCTTTAACTTGTTAATATAATCTTATCATAGGCATATTTAATTCTCAATAAGCCACTTTACGGAATTTTCGCCGATACCTTTTCCTTTTTCCTTAAGTTCCGCATTAATCTGAGGAAGCTTTCCGTTAACTCGTAAAAAGAAAGCTTTGTTGTTAAGCAATGCAACTCGCTCAAACGGCCATCTTACCACTTGTGGAAGTCTCATGGAAACACCGAGTTCCATAATGTACAAAGGCTTGTTGAGCGTTCCGGTAAGCCAGAGTTTATGTTTCTCCCACATAGGAAGATAACCCTGTTCTATATAATTCTCCGCAAGAATATTGTTAAATATCAGTTCTTTGCCACAAATAGGGCATTTGTCGACGTCCAAATCGTAAAGAGCGTTTTCACAAGCGTCGGGGCACTGTTTCTTTCTACGGCCGCCGAGAGGTGTAACTATTCTGTCCTGATTCAAGTCGCTTTTGTAAATTACATCATCCATACACAGGGAAACTATGAAGTAGTTCTTCCCCTCCAAATCTTTTGAAAGCTTATTGTAAGCTTCAAGTGCATCAGAGGCTTCTTCAAACTCTTCTCCTATGCCGATTAATACCATATCATACCCATCTAAATTCATATGTACCTCACTATTTTCTTACATAAATAAAGGGCCGTTAATCACGGCCCTTTTAAGGACTTTGTTATTTGTTAAGTACGAGTCCGTCGATAATCTGAACAAGCTTGCCGATTTCTGGCTTGGACAACTGAGCATCTGCACCGAGTGCCTCACCCTTACGTCTCATTTCCTCATTAACAAGTGATGAGAAAATAACTATCGGGATATCCTTGGTAGCGTCATCGGACTTAACAAGCTTTGTAAGTCTGTGACCGTCCATCAAAGGCATTTCAATATCGGTTACAATACACTGTACATGCTCTTTAAGTGTGCCTTTTGCCTTACAGTCTGTGATAACGTCGTAAGCTTCCTGACCGTTCTCGGTATGAATAAGGTTCTCGTAACCTGCCTTCTTAAGCGAATCAACAATAAGCTTGTTAAGAAGAACAGAGTCTTCTGCGATAAGAATCGGAATTGAGTTACGAGGTCTTGCACCGATTGCATCAATATCGGACATCTTAAGACCGGTTTCGGGATTAATATCTGCTACAATCTTCTCGAAATCAAGAATGATTATAAGCTTTTCGTTCATCTTTATGATACCGGTAGATACGCCTTCTTCTGTTGTAGAAATTGTAGTGCCGGGTTTAATAATATCTGCCCATGAAACTCTGTGAATACCAAGAACCTGATCTACATGGAATGCAATATCAAGTTTATTG
>JAEEGJ010024210.1_pt1 | contig 12616 bp, 11 predicted proteins | sample 8958761 | NCBI WGS metagenome assembly JAEEGJ01 (sample SAMN16246546, study PRJNA631951) | gut metagenome | biome: gut microbiome; feature: rumen; material: RS-attached | host: Bos | place: Iran: Karaj | collected 2018-10 | reverse complement strand
AAAGAATTCTGAAACTCACTCGCGGTTACTTTGGTGCCCGCAAGAATGTTTGGACAGTAGCCAAGAACACTTGGGAGAAGGGTCTTACCTACGCTTATCGCGATCGTAAGAACAAGAAGCGCAACTTCCGTGCCCTGTGGATTCAGCGTATCAACGCTGCCGCTCGTCAGGAGGGTATGAGCTATTCTGTACTCATGGGCAAGCTGGCTAAGGCAGGTATCGAGATCAACCGTAAGGTGCTCGCTGACCTCGCTCTGAACAACCCTGAGGCTTTCAAGGCTATCGTAGCTAAAGTGAAGTAAAAGACACATCGAGTAAGCAAAAGTAATAAAAAAGAGCTGCAATTGAAAGGTTGCGGCTCTTTTTTTTGTTACTTTGAAATATAATTCGTATCTTTGCGAACAATTTATCAGAAATAACCAATTTTAGTCAGAAATATGAAGAAACTGTTGTTAGGAGACGAGGCCATCGCCCAGGGTGCGCTTGATGCAGGACTGAGTGGCGTCTATGCTTATCCAGGCACTCCTTCTACCGAGATTACAGAGTATATCCAGCTGTCACCACTGGCCAAAGAACGTGGTGTGCACAGCCGCTGGTCGACCAACGAGAAGACAGCCATGGAGGCTGCGCTGGGTATGTCGTTCATGGGCAAGCGCGCGCTGGTGTGTATGAAACATGTGGGACTGAATGTCTGTGCAGACCCGTTTGTGAACAGTGGTATGACGGGTGTCAACGGTGGCGTTGTCGTGCTGGTGGCTGACGACCCTTCGATGCACTCCAGTCAGGACGAGCAGGACTCTCGTTTCTATGGTAAGTTTGCCATGATTCCAACCTTCGAGCCATCGAACCAGCAGGAGGCCTACGACATGATGGCCGCTGCCTTTGACTACTCAGAGAAGCAATGTCTGCCTGTGCTGATGCGTGTTACCACTCGCATGGCACATAGCCGCGCTGTTGTTGAGTTGGCTGATGCTCCTCGTGAGCAGAACGCACTGAACTACGACGCAAAAGCTGCTAACTGGGTATTGTTGCCTGCCAATGCGAAGAAGCGCAACGATGCCGTTACCGCTCAACAGGCACAGCTGGAGAAAGATGCTGCAGGTTCCACCTATAATATTTATATAGAAGGTCACGACCACAAATTGGGTATTTTGGCTAGTGGTATTGGCTTCAACTACGTCAACGAGTGCTTCCCGCAAGGTAGTCCTTATCCCATCCTGAAGATTTCGCAGTATCCGTTGCCCAAGAAGTTGGTGCGTCGTCTGTTGGACGAGTGTGACGAGGTACTCATCGTTGAGGAGGGACAGCCATTTATCGAGGATATCGTCCGTGGCGTTGCTGACCTGAAGAATGTTCATGGTAAGCTGGACGGTACACTGCCCCGTACAGGCGAACTGACACCCGATGTGGTGAAGAAAGCGCTGGGTATGGAGATTGGAGAGTGCTTCGACCCGTGTGCAGATGTGGCTCCACGTCCTCCTGCACTCTGTCAAGGCTGTGGCCACCGCGACGTCTATGCTGCTCTGAACGAGGTGCTCAAGGAATATGAGAATCCCCGTGTCTTTGGTGACATCGGCTGCTATACACTGGGCTTCCTGCCTCCTTTCCGCGCCATTCATTCGTGTGTTGATATGGGTGCATCCATTACTATGGCTAAGGGTGCGGCAGATGCCGGTCAGTGGCCAGCTGTTGCTATCATCGGTGACTCTACCTTTACGCATAGTGGTATGACGGGACTGTTAGATGCCATCAATGAGAATGCAAATATCACTGTCATCATTTCTGATAACCTGACAACAGGTATGACGGGTGGACAGGACTCGGCAGGTACCAATAAGTTTGAGGCCATCTGTCGTGGTCTTGGACTCTCGGACGAACACCTGAAGGTGGTGGTTCCTCTGCCAAAGAATATGCCGGAGATAACGCAGATTATCCGCGACGAGATTAACTACAAGGGCACTTCTGTCATCATTCCACGTCGTGAATGTATGCAGACCTTACAACGTCATCTGAAACAAAAGAAAGCAGCAAAATGAAAACAGATATTATTCTTTGCGGTGTAGGAGGACAGGGTATCCTCTCTATTGCTACCATCATTGGTGAAGCCGCCATGAACGAGAACCTATATATCAAGCAGGCCGAAGTACACGGCATGTCACAGCGTGGTGGTGATGTGCAGTCAAATCTGCGCATCTCGAGCAATCCAATTGCCAGCGATCTGATTCCCAAAGGTGGCGCTGACGTGATTATCTCTATGGAACCCATGGAGGCATTGCGCTATCTGCCGTATCTCTCGAAGAACGGCTGGATTATCACCAGCAGCACACCATTTGTCAACATTCCGAATTATCCTGATATCGAGGTCATCAAAAAAGACCTCGCGCAGTTGCCCAATGTCATCATGCTCGACATCGAGGAGAAGGCCAAGGATGCAGGTGTGCCCCGTTCGGCTAACGTTATTCTCTTGGGTGCTGCCCAGAAAGCCTTAGGCATTGAATACGAGAAGTTGGAGGATGCTATCCGTCGCGTCTTCGGTCGTAAGGGCGAGGCTATCGTCGAGGCTAACATCAAGGCATTAGCAATTGGTAAAGAAGCACAGAAATGAAAGCAACACCAATCAAGAAAGAGATTGTCGACAGCCTCATAGCAAAGCTGGGCATCACTGATTTTGCCAAGGCTACCATCCGCGAAGTGAAGCAGGTGGCTGCCAAGGCTGAGCAACAGAGTGGGGTAGAGTTCATCAAGATGGAGATGGGTATCCCAGGACTGCCTGCCGCTCAGGTGGGTGTCGACGCACAAGTCAAGGCTTTGCAGGATGGTATTGCCCATTCCTATCCTGATATTCAGGGCTATCCAGAACTGAAGAAAGAAGCATCGCGCTTTGTCAAGGCTTTCATCGGTCTTGACGTAGCTGCTGAGGGTTGTGTACCCGTTACGGGTTCCATGCAGGGCACGTTTGCTTCGTTCCTTACCTGTTCACAGGCGCAACAGGGTAAGGATACCGTGCTGTTTATTGACCCGGGATTCCCTGTGCAGAAGATGCAGTTACAGGTGATGGGTGTGAAGTACGAGACATTCGATGTCTATGACTTCCGTGGCGAGAAACTAGGGCCGAAGCTGGAGTCGTACCTGAAGAACGGCAACATCTGCGCCATTGTCTATTCTAATCCGAACAATCCCGCATGGATCTGTTTGAACGAACAGGAACTGGAGACCATCGGTAAGCTGGCTACGAAGTACGATTGCGTGGTGATGGAAGACTTGGCCTACTTCGCTATGGACTTTCGCAAAGACCTCAGCGTGCCGTTCCAGCCGCCTTATCAGCCTACTGTAGGCCGTTATACCGATAACTACATGCTGCTCATCAGTGGTTCCAAGGCTTTCTCGTATGCTGGCGAGCGTATTGGCGTGGTGTGTATCTCGGATAAACTGTTCCATCGCCACTTCGACCAGCTGGCACAGCGCTATCAGGGTCTATCCTTTGGTTTGGTATTCTCAACACGCATGCTCTATGCCTTGTCTTCAGGTACCAGCCATTCTGCCCAATATGCCATGGCGGCTATGCTGAAAGCAGCCACTGACGGTGACTACGACTTCCGCAAGGAGGTCAGCGTTTATGGCGAGCGTGCTCATAAGCTGAAGGAGATATTCTGTCGTCACGGCTTCCATGTGGTTTATGACAAAGACCTTGACGAACCTGTTGCCGACGGTTTCTACTTTACCATTGGCTATAAGCAGATGACCAGTGGTGAGCTGGCCAAAGAGTTGATGTACTATGGTGTGTCGGCTATCTGTCTGATAACCACAGGTTCGCATCAGGAAGGCCTGCGCGTCTGTACGTCATTCATCGAAGACCATCAGTATGCCCAACTGGAGGAGCGGATGGCTATCTTCGAAAAGAACAACCCCTGAAAATAGTGGACGGCGGTTTTTCCGCTGTCACTATTATTCATCTAAACCAACAGGTTCGAACTGAAAATCCTGCGTGGTCACATAACGCACCTCATATGTTGAGGGGCGTTTTTTATCACCCGTATATTTCTTGCGAAGCTTCATGTACTTCTTCTCAGCCTTCTTCTTTGAGGTGGAGAACATGACCATGCATACACGGTCGGACAACTGCATCTTCTCCTTAAAAAAGGCCTTCAGCTGGTCGGAATAGCTGTCGCGACCCAACAGGAACTTAGTCTTTGTATCATACAAGGCACCCTGCACGTCCTGTATCTCCGTCATGTAGACGACAGAATCCTTGAACGATGCTGCAAATCCGAATACATACATGTGGCGAGCCTTTACCGTCTTGGCCTCGGCTCCCATGGCAACGCAGACAAGCAGCGTCAGTACGATATACTTTAAAAATCTCATTGTCCTAAATACTTTTAATAACTTATTGTCCTAAATATGATTTCAATAATTGATTCTTTGTGTTTGAGCGCAACCGACGGATAGCTTTCTCCTTAATCTGACGTACACGTTCGCGCGTCAATCCATATTTGCTGCCTATCTCCTCCAGTGTCATCTCCGGTTCGCCGATGCCGTAGAACGCTTTGATAACGCAGCGCTCGCGGTCACTTAGCGTATTGAGCACGTTGGAGATTTCCTCGCGTAAAGACTCTATTACCAACTGACGGTCAGCCATCGGCGCATCGTCGTTTATCAGTACGTCGAGCAGTGAGTTGTCCTCACCATCCACAAAGGGAGCGTCGACTGACACGTGGCGGGTGTTAGCTAACATCGCCTCGCCAACCTTGTCCTCTGGCAGGTCCGTTCGTTCCGATATCTCGTCGACCGACGGACGGCGCTCGTTCTCCTGCTCAAACTTGTTGAGCATGCGGTTAATCTTGTTCACCGAACCCACCTGGTTCAGGGGCAGGCGGACTATACGACTCTGTTCGGCAATAGCCTGCAAGATAGACTGACGAATCCACCACACGGCATAAGAAATGAACTTAAAGCCGCGCGTCTCGTCAAACTTCTCAGCTGCCTTGATGAGTCCCAGGTTACCCTCGTTGATGAGGTCGGGGAGTGACAATCCCTGATTCTGGTACTGCTTGGCAACAGAAACCACAAATCGCAGATTCGCTTTGGTGAGCTTGTCCAATGCTTTACGGTCGCCCTTGCGGATGCGTTGTGCCAACTCCACCTCTTCGTCAGTAGAGAGCAATTCCTCATGGCCAATCTCCTGTAAGTATTTTTCCAGCGACTCACTTTCGCGATTCGTAATAGATTTCGTGATTTTTAGTTGTCTCATTTAGTCGTATTTTTATAGCCGACTGCAAAAGTAAGGCATTTTTCTGGAATAACCAAAAAAATGCCTTACTTTTTCTGTTTTTTCCTGTTTATCTTCTCACCTTATTCATTCTGTAGGTAAACCACGAAGCCGCCGCGCTTGCCTGTCGGGAAAATTCCCTTGATAACCAGCATCTGGTCCTTGGCGTCTTTCACTACTTCCTGCAAGTCATCGAACGAGCGCATAGGCTGGTCGTTGACCACTTGGATGATGAAACCCTTAGGTACTCCGGCATCCTTCATCTTTCCACCGTTAACCTTCAGAACCTCAAGGCCATACGAGATTTCCAACTGCTTCTTCTGACTCTCGGTAACAGGGCGCACGTCAATGCCAAGTACGTCGACATCAGCATTCTTTACGACCTTCGTGTTGCCCTGCTCGTTCTTTAGCGTCAGCGTAACGGTCTTCTCCTTCTTGTTGCGCAGGTACTTTACAGTCACTTTGTCGCCAGGACGCTTCTGGGCGATGATGCCTTGCAGTTCACCAAACTGCTTCACCTTCTTGCCGTCAATGGTTGTAATTACGTCACCTTTCTGCAGACCAGCGTCAGCAGCGGCACCGTCTTCTACAACCTCAGCGATATAGATACCTTCCATGGTACCGAGGTCTACCTCGTTGCCCTGCTCTTTCTCGCTGTCGACATACGTATTGACGTCGCTACCCTTGATGCCAATCATGGCACGTTGGTAGGTACCGTACTTCTTAAAGTCTTCTACAGCCTTCTTGACGATGGCGGTAGGGATGGCAAAACCATAACCGATGTTCGAACCGGTCTGTGAGTACAGCATGGCATTGATACCAATCAGTTCACCACGCGTGTTGACCAGTGCACCACCAGAGTTACCCTGGTTGATGGCTGCGTCGGTCTGAATCATCGAACTGACGCCCTGTCCCATGGTGCGGGCCTTGGCACTGACGATGCCGGCAGTGACGGTGTTGTTCAGACCCAAGGGGTTACCTACGGCCAGTACCCATTCACCCACCTTCACATCGTCGCTGTTGGCGATGACGATGGCAGGCAGATCCTTGGCGTCAATCTTGATAAGTGCCAAGTCAGTAGCTTTGTCGGCACCAATGATGCGGGCTGAGTATTCCTTGGAGTTCTCGTTGAGCGTTACCGTCAACTCGTCAGCACCGTCTACTACGTGGTTGTTAGTGACGATGTAACCATCTGCCGAGATGATGACACCAGAACCGGCAGCGGCACGCTTGGGAGTCTGCACCTGGCGCTGACGTCTGCCATTGTTGCCCTGACCTTGTCCACGACCGAAGAAACCGCCGAAGGGGTCTGAGAAGAAGTCTTCGAAGGGGTCGCTGTACTCTACCGTCTGTACCTTGGAGTTGGTCACCGACTTGATATATACCACTGCGGGCAGTGACTTCTCGGCTGCATAGGTGAGGTCGACGGGTTGTCCTGGAGCAACAGCAGCTGTTGCAGGAGCGGCCTGTGTCTTGTTGCACGAGGCTGCGGAGAATGCAATCACCATGAGATACATGGCAGGCATCAAGGTCTTTACAATCTTTTTCATAATCTTATCAGTTTAATTAATGTTATTGTTCGTATTCGCTTTGTCGTTTGACGGTGCAAATATAGGGGCATTTTTCCATATACTGACAATTTGTCGTATCTTTTTGTCGCAATTTAACACTTCTGCCACCTTGCTTAACGGCTGTTAGAAATTAACGATTGAATTGTGAAAATACTGACAAAATTAACGAAGTGTAATGTTTATAGATCTATATATGGAAATAAAAAAGAGGAAAGTCGGAAAGACTTCCCTCTTAAATGAAGATAATATCGTATTAATAATTGAATTCTCCAAATTCGCTCTTGATAGTCAGACTCTTGGGACCTTCTTCGATGTGGCCGACAATCTGGGCATCGATGTTGAAAGACTTCGAGAGGTCGATAACCTGCTGGGCAACCTCTGGTCGAACGTAGATTTCCATACGGTGACCCATGTTGAATACCTGGTACATCTCCTTCCAGTTGGTGCCGGAACACTCGTGGATGGCATGGAACAATGGGGGCACAGGGAACATGTTGTCCTTGACGACCTTGCAGTTGTCGTTGACGAAATGCAGTACCTTGGTCTGTGCACCACCTGTGCAGTGTACCATACCGTGAATCTCGGGACGTAACTCATCGAGCAGCTTCTTGATGACAGGAGCATAGGTGCGAGTGGGCGAGAGCACCAGCTGGCCCATATTGGGCAGCACTGTGTCCTGCGATTCCGTCGCAGGATAAGGAACCGCGTCGGTAAGCTTGTACTTGCCGCTATACACGAGCTCGTCGGGTACAGCGTGGTCGAAGCTCTCGGGGTAGTTCTCAGCTAGATACTTAGCGAAGACATCGTGACGGGCAGAGGTCAGTCCATTGCTACCCATACCACCGTTGTAACGCTTCTCATAGGTTGCCTGTCCAGTGGATGAAAGACCAACGATGACATCACCTGGGCGGATGTTGGCATTGTCGATGACGTCAGAACGCTTCATGCGGCAGGTCACAGTAGAGTCAACGATGATAGTGCGTACAAGGTCGCCCACGTCAGCGGTCTCGCCACCAGTGGGCCAGATGCCGATGCCCATTTCACGCAGTTCTGCCAGCAGTTCATCGGTACCATTGATGATAGCGGAGATGACTTCACCAGGGATGAGCATCTTATTGCGACCGATGGTAGAAGATACGAGGATGTTATCAACAGCACCCACGCAGAGCAAATCGTCGGTATTCATGACGATAGCATCCTGAGCGATGCCTTTCCATACGCTTAGATCGCCAGTCTCCTTCCAATACATGTAGGCCAGTGCTGACTTGGTGCCAGCACCATCGGCATGCATGATGTTACAATACTCAGGGTCGCCCCCTAAGATGTCGGGGATAATCTTACAGAAAGCCTGCGGGAAGATACCCTTATCAATGTTTTTAATAGCTGCGTGAACGTCCTCTTTAGCGGCACTCACGCCACGCATCATATAACGATTGTCCATAATTACGTTGTGTTTGTTGCTGTGTCACACGTTGTGTTTGTTGCTGTGTCACACGTTGTGTTTGTTGCTGTGTCACAGCAACCAGCTTTTAGAATTTAAACTGTGGAGCCTTCTCCGCACCTGCCTCAGCCTCGAACTTATCCATGGTGTTAAAGCCGAAGATACCAGCAAGGAGGTTCTTGGGGAACTTGCGGATGACGATGTTGTACTGCTGAACGACGCCGTTGAACTTGTTGCGGGCCTCGTTGATGCGGTTCTCGGTACCTTCCAGCTGAGCCTGCAAGTCGCGGAAGTTCTCGTTGGCTTTCAGGTCAGGATAGTTCTCCTGGATAGCAATCAGTCGACCGAGGGCAGCACCCAGCTCACCCTGTGCCTGTTGGAACTCCTTCATCTTTTCAGGAGTCATGTTCGTGGGATCAAGAGTTACCTGAGTAGCCTTTGAACGTGCAGCAACGACACCTTCGAGGGTTTCCTTCTCGTGTGAGGCATAGCCTTTAACGACTTCCACCAGATTGGGGATGAGGTCGGCACGACGCTGATAGGCTGACTGTACGTTAGCCAGCGCAGTAGTAGCTTTCTCCTGCTCGCTGACCATTGAATTGTAAGCACTGGCAGCCCAGATGCAGATGATGACAACGGCTGCAATGATTCCGATTGTAGATTTACTGAGTTTCATAATTTATTATTTTTCGTTATTTCGTAATTGCGATATTTCGATGTTCCGATATTTCGACGACGATGGCGTTACCAACGCGATGTGGCACCACCGCCTCCGAAGCTTCCGCCACCAAAGGACCCTCCGCTAAAGCCGCCACTACCGCTGTGACCACCGCCGCCAAAGCCTCCGAAACCACCACCACTACTTTGGGGAGCAACATAGAACGGATTGGCCAGCAGAGGCACCATGCCGACGAGTCCCAGCCAGTGGTACTTGCCATTCTTATTGAGGAAGAAGATGAACCAGAGGGTGAGGAAGAAAGTGGTCAGACCCACTGCAACCAATGCTGCGTCATCTTCGTCCTCTGCGTCTTCAGCCATCAGCGACGATGCTACGGGTAGCTGTTTCTTCTCCAGGGTGGAGTAGATGGCCTCGGTCAGATAGTACATGGCGCTGTCGGGTTGTTCGCGCTTCATGAACGGAACGGCGTACTGCTGTTCCAAGCGACGGCACTCCACATCGGTGAGGTCGCCCTCCAAGGAACGTCCAGGCGAGATGTTGAGCGAGTGGTCCTGATAACCGCATACCACCATAAGGCCGCGGTCGCCATGGCCCACACCGTATTTGTTGCCCACATCCTGCGCTAGGCGGAAGGGGTCGTCGTTTTCAATATGATTGACTACGATGACTACTGATTGTACGCCTAGGTCAAGGTTTAAACGCTGTAGCGTAACGTTCATGTTATCAACGGTTTGCTGCGAGAGAACACGGTCGGGATTGGAGACGTATTGTGTGGAGTCCTGCAGGTAGGGAATGGGGATGTTGTCGGCATTCCAATAGGTAACCTCAGCGTCAGAACCACTGAGCGCACTGGTAGTGCCTTCAACGCTTTCCGTGGTGGCTTCGGGCTCAGGGCTGTCGGGCAGTGCCATCTTACAACAGGTCATAGCCGTCAGGATGCCAATGACGAAAATCCAGCCCCACATCTTGCGGGCTTTAGTCCATTCAGGGTGCGCCTGCTTGTACTCCGCAATGACGACTTTGCGCTTCTGGCGATATTCGTGGACCAGTTGTGTGTAGCGTCCGGAGTACTGCTCTTTGAGCTTGTTGACGCGACCGACCCGCCCTTTCTCCAACTCAAAGGCACTCTCCAGAGCCTGAATGGCCTGGTTGTACTGCTTGGTCAGTTTGTCGAGTGATGCCTTGTATTCGTCCATAGCTTATTCTCGTAGAATCGCTTATTAATCGTGCAGAATCGTTTATTTCTCGTGCCAGAACTCCCAGGAGGCAAAGGCCTGCAGCAGGAGCATCTCCAGACCGTTCTTGGTCTGTGCGCCGTATTGGGCACCGCGTTTCATGAAGAGCGTCTCGTCGGGATTGTAGATAAGGTCATAGAGGATGGTGTGACTATCCATGGCCTCATAGGGCAACTGTGGACACTCCTCGGTCTTCGGATACATGCCCAACGGCGTGCAGTTCACGATGACGTTGTACTCTTTCACCACGTCGGGGGTTATCTTGTCATACTGGATGGTGTCAGGACGCTCGTAACGACTAACGAAGACGGTTTCCAGTCCCAGATGCTTCAGTCCGAAGTTGATAGCTTTCGACGCACCGCCCGTACCGAGGATGAGTGCCTTCTTGTGCCATTTCTTGTCAAGCATGGGTTCGATGCTCTTGGTGAAACCGATAACGTCGCTGTTGTAGCCCTTCAGCTTGGTGTTCCTGCCCTCGTGAGTGACCTTGATGACGTTGACGGCACCAATGGCTCTGGCCTCTGGTGTGATGCTGTCCAGATAGGGAATGACCTTCTCCTTGTAGGGGATGGTCACGTTGAGTCCTTTCAGTTCTGGGTTAGCACCAATCACCTCGTCGAGTGCCTCAATGGAGGGAATCTCGAAGTTCTCATACACAGCATCGATGCCCTCATCCTGGAATCGCTGGTTGAAGTAGCTGATGGAGAATGAGTGGCCCAAAGGGTAACCGATAAGTCCGTACTTTTCCATATGATTTACAATTTGACGATTTACTATTTCATTTCGTCGCGAGATACATCGTGCAGATGCCGAAGGTCAACCGTTTGAACGATGCCTCGCGGAAGCCTGCCTTCTTCAAGATGTCCACCATACGCTCGCCCTGTGGGAACGCCTCAATGGTCTTGGTGAGGTAAGAGTAGGCGCTGGTGTCCTTGGAGATGAGTCGTCCGTAGACAGGCAGCACCGTATGTGAGTAGATGTGGAACAACTGGCGCATAGGGAACGAGACGGGAGTGGTCAGTTCCACGATGCTGAGGTGTCCACCAGACCGTAGCACGCGACACATTTCGCGCAGTCCTGCATCAAGGTCGGCAAAGTTGCGGATGCCGAAGGCCGCAGTCACGGCGTCGAAGGTGTCACTATTATAAGAAAGGTGTAGACAGTCTTCCTTTTCAAACGTCACCACGTTGTCCAGACCGAGGGCCTTCACCTTCTGGCGACCAATCTGCATCATGCCCTCGCTGATGTCGGCACCAACTACGCGTTGGGGCTGTAACATCTGGGTGGCAAGGATGGCAAAGTCGCCTGTGCCGGTGGCTATGTCGAGCAGCGACTGAGGCTGGTAGGGTTCCAGAGCCTTGATGGCCTTCTTGCGCCAGCCCTTGTCGATGTCCCACGACAGACGATGGTTCAGCTTATCGTAGGTGGGAGCGATGTTGTCGAACATCAGCTCCACCTGTGAGGCCTTCTCACCCTCGTAGTATGGGGTTATCTTCTCCTGCTCGTACATTTTTATTACTCGTTGCAGTGTCTGTTCTTGTATGTTGCTGTATTACGGCAACCTCCTATTTCCTGCTCTTCAGCCACTCGCTGACGTTCTTCTCGATACGGGCAGCGATGTCGCCTTCTTCTGTAGCCTTGTCAAAATTCTCACCTACGATGTGCTCGTAGAGTTCGATGTAGCGGTCGCTGACGCTCTCGGCATACTCATCGGTAATCTCGGGCATGACCTGTCCAGGCTCGTTCATGAAGTTGTGCTCAATGAGCCACTGGCGTACAAACTCCTTTGAGAGCTGCTTCTGAGGCTCGCCCTTTGCCAGCTTCTCTTCATAGCCTTCTGCATAGAAGTAACGGCTACTGTCGGGGGTGTGAATCTCGTCGATCAGGTACACCTTACCATCGCGCTTACCAAACTCGTACTTCGTATCCACGAGGATGAGTCCTCGTTTGGCGGCAATCTCCTGACCACGAGCAAAGATCTTGCGGGTATAATCCTCCATGATGGCATAGTCCTCAGCAGAGACGATGCCCTGAGCAATGATTTCTTCCTTCGAGATGTTCATGTCGTGACCCTCGTCGGCCTTGGTGGTCGGGGTGATGATGGGCTCTGGGAAACGCTCGTTCTCCTTCATGCCGTCTGGCAGTTTCACGCCACACAGCTCACGGCAGCCGTTCTTGTACTCACGCCAGGCAGAGCCAGTCAGAATAGAGCGGATAATCATCTCCACACGGAAACCCTCGCACTTCAGACCCACGGTGACCATAGGGTCGGGGGTAGCCAGTTTCCAGTTCGGACAGATGTCGGTAGTGGCATCCAGGAACTTGGCGGCAATCTGGTTCAGCACCTGCCCCTTGAAGGGGATGCCCTTGGGCAGTACGACGTCGAAAGCGGAGATGCGGTCGGTGGCCACCATCACCATC
>JAEEGJ010024206.1_pt1 | contig 12619 bp, 15 predicted proteins | sample 8958761 | NCBI WGS metagenome assembly JAEEGJ01 (sample SAMN16246546, study PRJNA631951) | gut metagenome | biome: gut microbiome; feature: rumen; material: RS-attached | host: Bos | place: Iran: Karaj | collected 2018-10 | reverse complement strand
GCAGAGTGTCAATGAAAATGGGCAATGCAAGAACAGTCAGAAGGCGTGTAAGTGACCCGTATTTCATGCGTTGGTTTGAAATCGGCTGCAAAGATAAGAATTTGATTACCTTTGCGGGGTAATTAAAAAACAAATATGGTTAAGCATATCATTCTTTGGACATTAAACCCGGAGTTATCCGATGATCAGAAAAAGGCCGTAAAGGCAGGTATTAAAGAGGGTCTGGAAGGCCTTGTAGGCAAGGTTCCCGGACTGATTGACGTAAAGGTTCAGATTGACGGCCGCCTGGCTTCATCAAACGCCGATGTCATGCTGGACAGCACCCTTGAGAGTGAGGAGGCGCTCAAAGCCTACGCCAAGCACCCCGCTCACGTAGCTGTGGCCGATACCAAAGTCCGCCCCTACACCATCCAGCGCTCATGCCTGGACTTTGAAATCTGAAAAGACAAACAACATGAATATACGCAGAGCGGTAAGCGATGATCTGGAGGCAGTAAACAGTCTGCTAAGACAGGTATTGAAAGTGCACCATGATGGCCGTCCGGACCTGTTCCGTGCCGAGGGTAAGAAATACACTGACGCTGAACTCTTAGATATATTCTCCAACCCTGATACTCCCGTATTCGTATATGATGAAGACGGGATAGTTCTGGGTTATGCCTTCTGTGTGCTCCAACATCAGGAAAGCGGTAGCCTGATGCCGCTCAGTACCCTGTACATCGATGACATCTGCGTGGATGAGAAAGCCCGCGGCAAACATATAGGGAGCAAACTGTTTGAGTATGTCAAAGCGTTTGCCCGCGAGAAAGGCTGCCACAACATCACCCTCCACGTCTGGGAGTGCAACCCCAGTGCCGCCGCATTCTACCAGGCTCTTGGCATGGAACCCCAATACACCTCAATGGAGCTACTGCTCTAATCCAATGGCATCACCAACCTCCGGGTCTGCCACCAGGACCACCGGGACCGCCTCCAGGACCGAATCCACCGCCGTTTCCGCCGGTATATGATGATAATGAAACTTCAGTACCACCACTGTCCGATCCTCCGGTATTAAGAATTCCCTCAAACAGATCCGTACCGTCCTTAACTGTGACGCCGGACTTCAAAACCGGCTGGGAACTGCCTGATAAAACTAAAGTATTGCCTCCGCTTGAGGGAGTCTTGAACGCAATAACTTCATTTCCCACAGCCATTGAATACCATGTGTTTGCGCTCCAGGATGCCTGATAGCAACTCTGAGTCAGACTTGAGCCTGATTCCAGTCCTCCAATTGCAATCAACGTACCGCCTGAAACATAGAGTTTGTACCCCCCTTCAGTGTTGGCATCTATGGCTACTTCAGGTTGTGTAGTACCTATAGCATATACCGTACCGCCTTTGATATAGAAGTTGCCGTTGGCGTCAAGACCGTCATTCCTTAAAGCATATCCGCATACATATCCGCCCTGAATGGTGAATGTACCGGCTGAATTTATGGCATCATCAGCGGCAGAATAACTGTAAACCACACCGTCGGTTACAGTAATGTTGCCTTTGGACTCAATGCCCTCATGCGCTGAGCAGTTTACAATAACAGTTCCGCCGTTAAAGAACAGGTTGCCGTCAAACTTTATGCCTTTGGCCGATACGCTGTTTGAAGAACCGCTTCCGTAGCGGTTTGAAGAGGATTGTCCATAATTGGAACCCTTTGTAACAACTCTTACATAACCGCCATTGAAACAGCCTGTCAAGTCTCCGCTTATGCCTTTACCTCCTGTTCCGGTGTTTGTTATGCTTAAAGAGCCTGCATTGATCTCAAACAGATAGTCAGCCTTAATACCCGCGGTTCCTTTGTATTCAGCATCTTCACTGTCATATGCAGCTGCTCCTGAAACATTTACAACAGTTTCACCGCCGTTGATACATACCAAAGAATCGGACGTAATACCTTTTTTCATATTGGCCGATACACTTACACTGACAGTTCCGTCAGATATAATAACCGCATCCTTGCCGCGGATGCCGTGTCCGGCACTGGAAGTCACGTTTATTACCTGTGATTCCATAAAGTGTACGTAATCGTCACTGGTTATTCCGGACTTGCCCTGTGCAGTTACGGTCAGCGTTCCGTCACCGCTAAAAATAAGCTGACCTTCGCTGAACAGCGCAGCTTTTTCATCTTCATCGGCCGGCGTTGAAGAATATGTAGTAGCGTCTTTGAGGACATTTATCCCCTTTACAACCACAAAACACTTTTTCTTTCCCTGATTGTTAATTGCAGCTCCTTTTGTGCTGGTCAGTTCAAGGCCTTCAAGGACCAATGCCTGTTTCTTGGAACTATAGAGTTTGATCGATCCGTCATTTGAGGTGCCTGACAGTTCATAAATTACTTTTTCATCGGTTGTGTTGTTCACTGTCACATAATTGCCATCAACAGTTACAGTATTGTTTATATCACCCGTAACATGGGCGCCGCCATCGGCAAATACTATCTGTATGGTCCTGTCAAACTTGGTACCGGATATGCTGTCTCCGGACAGAGAGGATTGATCAAATTTTGGTGCCACCGTCGTGGTGTCATTACTGCCGCTTTGTGTCTCTGTGTTCTGAGTCGTCAAATCAAGATTGTTAATAAGACTGTCCGGCGAACAACCTCCGCAACCCAGCAACATTATAATTAGAGCAAAACATCCTTTTTTCATAATGCGTTTGTTTTTGAAAAACCTGTCACTAAAGTAGAACAGGTATCCACCCTTTGCAAAAAAAAGATACAAACGCCCTATTTTCCTAAACAAAACGGCTTTATCCAAATGATAAAACCTATAAATTTGTCCCTATGGATATGGCTCAGACAGGACTATTAAATAACATTTGGCAGATTGTTCTTCAGATCTTACCCTTTCTGTTGCTGTTCCTGCTGCACCATTTCCTGCTTGCTCCCCTATTCTTCCGCAAGAAACTTATCGCTTACATTCCAGTGACTCTGGTTCTGCTGACTGCATTCGGTTTTTACTGTTTCAATGTGGGCAATCCGCCCGATTCCCGCATGCAGCCCGGACAGTTTCAGGGCCCGCCGCCAATGATGCAGGATGTACCTCCTCCAATGCCGATGGATGGTATGGCTCCTCCACCTGAAGGAATGCGTCCGCCTATGATGCCAGATAACGGGCATCGGCCCCTACGTCCAGAGACCATGAAACTGCTCCTGGCCATTCTGCTGATTGGAGTTGACTTGGGTGCTATGGCATATATCCGCAGCCTCCACACTGAGAAAGAGATGAAGAATCTTGAGGCTCAGAACCGTATGCATCAGGACAAGCTGGAAGAATTGACCCGTATAGCAGAGAATCAGCAGAAAGCAGAAAGCGACCTTGTATTCAAGACAGACTACAAGCAAGTACGCGTCAAGCCTGAGAATATACTTTACATTGAGGGAATGGGAGAATATCTCAAGATATACCATCTGGATGCCACCACTCCTTTGGTAGTGCTAATGAGCATGAAACGCATCCTTGAACAGTTGCCTGATGACCGTTTTGCCCGCGTCCACAAGTCATACATAGTGAACCTGAAACGGATCATCAACAACAGCCGCACACAGATTACAATGGAGAATGCCAGCGTAATCCCAATCGGAGAATCCTACCGCGTAGCAATCTCTGAGCGGCTTAAATCTTAGCCCAAGTTAATTTGTAATATACGCTTTCTGCGTCCCGGTAGAACTCAGTGGCTCCCCAACGCTGCCAATATGCGTGGGTTTTGAGCCGATGCATGACCGGTATGAATATAAAGTCATAACGGGACTTGAGTTCCGGCATGATGGACGTAAGCATATCGTAGTTTAGGCGTGTGCCGCGGTATTCCGGCGCTACTATGAATGAGAATACGCCTGTGTAACGCTGGGCGTTCAGGCTGGCAAGGAGTTCGGGAGCATCTTTAAGGATCTGCTCAGTTTCCTCTTCTATTCGGTAGTCGCTCATATTGAGCAGGCCGATAACCTTACCGTCATTATCGATGGCCTTTACACTAAGCGGCCAGTTAAAATGCAGGTCACGCACCCAGGTTTCAACCTCTGCGCGGTCAAAACCGTATTGGCGCACCATCCAGTCTACGGTGAGAGGTGCATCGGCCGGAGTCATTCTGTGCAATGTGTACGGCTTTGAAATGCGTACCACATTGAAACTCAGCAGTATTTCAGGGTGATATGAAAGTTTTGCCTTTCTAAGGCCCGGTATGCCCATATCGTCTTCACGGTTAACGTAGATGTATTGCTCTGGCAGATGACTGGCAAACTGCTGGTTTATGATGGCAAATGCGCCCTCAATGTTGCGGTCAGCCTTTTCAACGCAGATATCAAAAGTGTCATTGGTAACGGCGGCGCCATAACTGAATGCAACCATACGGCCGTTTACAAATATGCTGCCACCTATCATACCCAGTGATTCCCAGTTACTGAAAATGTTTTCCATAACCTGCCTTTCAACATCGATGGTTTCACTGGCACCTTTCTCACCCTGCCATATCTCGGTAAGCCGGCGGCATTCATCAAAAAGTTCAGGCGTGAGCGGGCGGTATTCAAAGTCTGGATTATCGGCCCTGAAACGGTTTACATGATTGCGCTTGGCCTGCAAATGCCCGCCTTGCAGCAAAGCCAGATCCGTGCGGCGGTATATGTAATCAAACAGGTCTGGCAAGGGCTCGGATTCAACCTTATATGATGACAGAGCCTGCACCTGCGAGTCCTCAAGGGCATATATTGTAAGCTTTCCGCCACTGTCTGCCAGCAGTGCATTAATCAGTTCATCGGTCAGATTATCCGCCGTACATACAGAATAGGCACGCTCCCCTTCATAAATGTAACGCAACACTATAGCATCCAGTAGCACGCACACCTCAGTATTATACCAGAACTGCCAGCCAATGATATTGGCAAAGGTATAATTGCAGTTGCGGCGCCCCGAATTAAGCGTAACAGCCTGAATCGTCTCCCGGTCAGAGAGCGTCAAAGGATGAAAAGACAATTGCATTATTCAACCGGGAAGGTAAAGTATGTATCCGGATAGGGTTCATCTTTCAGGGTAAAATGCCACCACTCTGAATCCAGCGGTTTGAAACCGTGACGCAGCATGGCATCGCGCAGTATCATACGGTTGGCAAACTGAACATCAGTAATACCGCGGTAATCAGGATGGCTCTCTGTTCCGAACCAGTCAAATGTGCCGCCCATGTCAACCTCTTTCTCGGTTGTCATGTCAAACAGAGTCAAATCAACTGTTGATCCGCGTGTATGGCCGGACTTGGCCATGATGTAGTCAAGCTCAAACAGGCGGCTTTTATCCACATCTGGATAGAAGTAGCGTCGCATGGTGGTGTCAGCCACATCGGCCGCCCATCGGACAAAATGATCTACTGCACACTGCGGGCGGTAGGCATCATAAATCTTGAGTCTGTAACCAAGGCTGATTACGTCATCACTGACAGCCTTGAGGCTATCGGCAGCCTGGCGTGTAAGCAAAGCGGTAGGCGCCAGGTATCCGTCTATGCGGGTACCCACAAAGTTGTAAGTGCCGTAGTAACGTATTTCAAGGATAACATCGGGAACCACATCCGTAATGGCTACAAAATCACTTGAATCCTGCTCCTTAACCGTGCCTTCAGACTGTTTGCAGGCTGCAAGCATTAAGCAGAATGCTATAAAAAATGCTGAATACTTTCTCATAATATGTCCTTTTACGTCCCCAAATGTATAAAAATAGTACAAAAGGGGACTTTCCTCAATGTGTCATTTTACTATATTTGCAAAAAGGACTAATTATCACATTATGAGAAAATCATTATTTACAGTAGTAGCAGCTATGATGATGGCTACTTATGTAATTGCACAGGACATTCCTACCGACATGCGTATGGAGATTATCGAGAGTGAGGATGACAGCCATGACCAGTACACTATCTTCAAGTACAAGGAGAAGAACGGCAACACCGGTTATTGGATGGGTGTAGGCAACAAGACTGAACTCCTAAGCCTGGTTCGTGACGATATTACAGACATGTCCATTTCACATATGGATGAGGTTTGTCTGCCTATGGGCAGCACCCGACAGGAGGTTCTTGACAACCTGGATTCTTATCTGGAACTACTTGACAAGCCCGCAGGCACCACCGTTGAATTCCCTTGCAGGATAGACAACTACGCCGGATTGGGCGATGAGTCAAAAACCACATGCATAGTAACCAAGCGCTTCCTGCAAGGCAAGCGTCTCTGCTTCCACTTTACCAGCGGCAAACGCACCGCCGAGGCCGACCTGCGCAAATCATCCATCAAGTCCATGAAGGTAAGCGTAAAACTTGACATGAAGCTCCGCCCCAACAAGGATTGACCGTCCACTTTGGTTTTATTTCATTATATTCGTAGCATTAAACCCACGGATTATATGAAAAAGCTAATCACTTCAATCATGCTTATTATGGCTGTATCGGCCGTAATGGCGCAGGAAAGTATTTATTCTTTCAAAGTTAAGGATGACAAGGGAACCGAAGTAAGTCTGGAACAGTATAAGGGCAAGGTCCTGCTCATAGTCAACACAGCCACACGCTGCGGATTCACCCCTCAGTACAAGGACCTTGAGGCCATTTATGAAAAGTATAACGAGCAGGGATTTGAGATTCTTGACTTCCCCTGCAACCAGTTTGGAGGACAGGCTCCCGGCACAATCGCTGAGATCAAGGAGTTCTGCTCTACTACCTACAATGTCAAGTTCACTCAGTTCGATAAAATTGAAGTCAACGGCGAGAATGAGCACCCTCTCTACACCTACCTCAAGGCCAACGCTGAAAACAAGAACAACATCCGCTGGAACTTCACCAAATTCCTGATTTCGGCCGATGGAAAGATCCTGAAGCGTTTTGAGTCCGGCGACAAAATGGAAGACGTAGAGTCAGCCGTCGCCCAAGCTCTCAAGTGACAAAGGGGACGGTTCCGTTTGGCACGCTAAAAGAGAATCCCATCTGCGCTAAAATATGCTCAGATGGGATTTTTGCTTTCTGCAGACGAGCCAAACGGAACCGTCCCCTTTGTCAGCTTTTCCAGTGTTTGAGTTGTGAGAGGTGAGCGTCGTAGAAGGCGCGGCGCTGGGCATCGGGCTGATTATCCGGATTGGGCATGTGCTGGATCAGGAAGTCCAGGAGAGCCTCCTTGCTGTCATAAGTAAATTTTCCGTCGGTGTAACACCACTTGCAGTAATCCTCATTGAATGAGCCGTCGGGTTCGTGGCTAATCATGGAGTCATCGGACAACGGCATTCCGCAACATTGGCAATACAGAGTCTGTGGTGAGCCCAAGAGAGTATTGATAGATACGCCGAACTCGCGTGAAAGGACTTTGAGCAACTCGGGATTGGGCTGAGTCAGTCCAGTCTCCCATCGGCTCACAGCCTGACGTGTAACATTGATACGTTCTGCCATCTGCTCCTGCGTCAGATTATTCTTTTCACGCAGATTCTTCAAAATTACTTTTACTTCCATTACTGTTTTTGTTTGATTGTTGCCGCAAAGTTACACCGCCCGTTCACGCTTGTCAAGAAACATGTTGTTGCTATTGCCCCACATAGTATCCAGACTGCGATTTAGAGTACATTTTTCTTACCACAAATATAAAAGAATTCTTCCCTATCTTTGTACTTCGGAATGAAAGATATGAGGCCGATGAACGACAAAGAGCTATACAGTGAGTTGGGGAACTTGACCAAAAGGAAGGAAGACTGGAAAGATAACATAAGTTTTGTGGGGACGCTCCTTGAAAACCAATCGTCCAAGATTACAGCAAAAGCTCTGTGGCTACTCGGTGAAATGGGATTGCAATACCCTCATCAGATTGAGCCCTACGTTTCTCAAATCGCATCATATCTTATATCGGCCGATGATCTGTTGCGTGAGCGCGCCCTGAACGCGTTGGGCCGAATAGGACGAGCCGATTTCAATCTGGTCAAGCCCTACATAGAAGAGATATTTAAGTTGGCCACTGATAATGCGCCCCAAGTAAGACTCAGTTTTATATGGGCATCGGAAAACATAGCCACGAATACCCCTGACACATTTCAAAACTATCTGCCGATATATGAGAAATTGCTGAACGACAGTTTTGACAAGGTCCGCATGGAAGCTCCAGAGATGTTCCGCGTAATGGGAAAAAGACACCCTCAGTGGGTCAAACCATATTTAGCCAAACTACAACATATGGCCGATAATGATCCCAATCCGGTTGTCCGCATTCACAGCGCCGGTGCCATACGCATCACGAACAATACATTGAAGTATTGTGAAGACGATTAGATTAGTGTACCTTTGGGACAATCATGGATATTAAGCACCACTATATTGAAAAAGGAGAAGGTTTCCCGCTGATTCTTCTCCACGGTAACGGTGAGGATTGCAGTTACTTTGAGCATCAGATGGAGCCTCTGTCTGAACACTTCAGAGTAATTGCAATCGATACACGCGGACACGGGCAAACTCCACGTGGCGATACCCCATTTACCATACGTCAGTTCGCCCAAGACCTGTTGGATTTTATGGATGAGCACGGTATAGAGAAAGCCCATATCCTGGGCTTCTCCGATGGCGGAAACATTGCGATGGTTTTTGCACTTTCCCACCCTGAGCGTGTAGAGAAACTGATTCTGAATGGTGCCAATCTGAATGCCAGAGGCGTAAAGCCAAGCGTGCAGATTCCAATCGAAATAGGCTACAGAATAGCCAGGATGTTTGCCAATAAAAGCCCAGAGGCCAAGCAGAATGCCGAATTGTTAGGTCTGATGGTGAACGATCCCAATGTAAATCCCGCAGAGCTCTCACAGATCAAATGCCCCACGCTGGTGATAGTCGGCAATAAAGACATGATTAAAGACAAACACACCCGCCTGATTGCGCAAAGCATTCCTGGTGCAAAACTGTCTATCATTCTCGGCAACCATTTTATTGCCAACAAGAACCCAGACACTTTCAATCATGAGGTTCTGGAATTCCTTCTTTAACGTGACAAAGGGGACAATTCAAATGCAGAAAAATCCTGCAACAAGGGCTGCGGGGATTCCCAGAATCATTCCTATTAGAGAACCTTTAATGTGGAACCAATAGTCATGATATGCATCGGTCATATCTTCAGTTCCAGGAATAATGAAATGCTTGTCATGACAGAACCAGATGCAATCCAGAACCAGCGCATCGAACCAGTTCACAACTACCCATAAAGCATAAGCAGTCAGAGCGCCGCACCAGTAAGCCTGACATCCATTGACATATTTGACCAGCAAGCCCAACAAAATGCCAAAGATTACCATTGCAAAGATTTTCTTGACGTAGAACCCTACTCCGCCTGGACGGTTGCCTGCATCAACCAATCCTAACTGATCACAACGTTCAATAATTGCCGGTGGGTAATTGAAGATACTCTTAATAGGATTCCTGGACATCAGGAACACAAACAGCGTGAAAATTGCACACGCCACAACTGATTCTATTAGGAAAGTCATATCGCAAAGTTACTTGTTTTTTGAAGGAAACCAAGGCCAGGTGCGGTTAACACGGCGACACCAATGATAAATCCTTACTTTTAGTGATTTTCCGTACGATTTGATCCAAGTACTTTTGCGCCGTCTTAACAATCAAATCAAAATGGAAAAGAAAAACCGTATTATCCTGTTCTGGGTACTCACAATCGTGGGTTTCCTGACACACTCTCTTGTTGATGCCCTACCCGCTTTCTGGGGTGACAGCATTGCAGCTGCCGAGGGTCCAGCACCTGTAGGAATGATTACATTTATGGCAAGCCTTACCTATCTGGTTCCTGTAATAGGAATCCTGCTGATGGTTTACGGCGGCAAGACTGCAAATGTAATCAACGCCGTTCTTGCATGCTTCATGGCGCTGTTCACACTGCTGCACATGTCAGAGCTGATTGAGGAATTCAACGCAGCTCAGCTGGTCATCATGCCCATGATGTTTGCCATAGCCCTGCTGATGGCAATTGACTCCATCAAGGTCTGCAAGCAGATCAACCTTTAAAAGTAAAACCAGCCTTCTCCACTGCATCACGTACAGCGGATTCATCGGCCTTGCCTGTAACAATCAGAGTCTTGGCCGATGCGCTGGCTTTTGCTGACGTTACGCCATCAATGGACTTGACAGCACTCTCTACAGATGCCTCGCAGTGGCTGCAGTGCATTCCTTCTACACAATATACAGTGGCATCGGCCGGAATAGTTTCTTTATGGAAAACCTTGTTGAGCAGTTTCATAGACAACGCGAATAAGATTATTAGTGTTAGCAGTATTGTACAGATGAGCTTGAATGTTCCCGGTAGAACGTTTGCCGATGTGCAGCAGACATCATTCATAACAGGCGATACATTCAACCCGACAGCATTTATGATCAGGCCGAAAAGGACCGAAAAACCGATGATTGTGGAAAGGTAAATCCATGTGAAACGGTTACCCAATGACTTGCGCACCACCAGTATGGAGGCTATGTTCACCGCAGGACCGGCCATGAGCATAACAAGAGCAGCACCAGGTGACAGTCCTTTCATGATGAGCGCAGCCGCCACCGGGATGCTGCCTGTTGAGCATATATACATGGGTACGGCCACAATCAGGATTATAAGCATCTGTAATAGTGGGGATGAGCCGAAAGTGAGGAAAAACTCATCGGGTACGACCACATTGATAAGGGCTGCCAGAAGGAGTCCGATAAGCAGTCTCAGACCGATATCCTGCATCATATCATAATATGAATACCTGAATACCCTCCAGACCTTATTACCCCTTTCAACACGACAGGATGACTCAAGTACCGCACTGTCAATATCTTCACTGACAAAACGGTTTATCAGAATACCGCCACAGATACCTGTAATCAATGCTGCCACAGGGCGAATAATTGCAAAGCCCAGACCCAGGACGGAGAACGTGGCCAGGATTGAGTCTATTCCTGTTTGCGGAGTAGCTATCAGGAACGATGCAACTGCCCCTTTTGATGCACGTTCGTTCTTAAGGCCTATAGCGGTAGGTATTACTCCGCAAGAGCAGAGCGGCAACGGAACACCTATCAGGGCTGCATAAAGCACTGACAGCTTGTTGTCACGTGACAGGTATCGGGAGTAAAACTTGCCGGGAACAAAGACATGAAGAATACCTGCTATCAGGAAACCCAACAGCAGGTACGGACTCATCTCGGCCGTAACCATCAATAATGCCTTAAAGAACTCATTCATATATGGCAAATCTACAAAAAGAATGCCAAAGGTGACAAAGAGGACCGTCACTTCTTGGTTGCCAATCTGATTGCCAGGATTGCGAGAGGAATTGTGATAAGGTAGACAAGAATCAGGACAGGAATGTTGTCGATGACGGGAATCATCAGCTGATCGTAGCCGGGACGCATCTCCTCAACGGCAGCGGCAAGGGAGCCCTCGGTGTCTGTCCACCAGTGTGCGGTGTAGGTGAAGTATGAGAATGCCATAGGTACAAATCCCCAACGCAGGCTCTTTACAGGGTTTGACTGAAACTTGATCCTCAAGAACTCAGAAAGGGCTGCCAGGAAAACCATGCCGATTACGACATTGGCATCGGCCTCACCTACTATAAGGAAGAGCACAATCACGAAGCCGTTCATGATACTTGCGGCGCCGAATCCCGGAACCTGCTTGACCATAGCCTTGTAGATGAAGGCTGTGATAAACGGCAGCAGTGCACCTACGTATGCGTAGCAAGCAGGATGAATGATACCGGTTGATGCACCCAGAAAGAATGTGGCAAGATATGCGATTGCCAGAAGAATAACTTTAAAAATTGGTTTCATAACTTATTGATTTAATGATTAAAAACTGTATTTGAGTTTAAGCCACCATTCAGAGTTGTCGGCGTACATCCTGAACATACCCTTGTCGGCATGGAAAAGGTCGTAGCCCAGCATTACGTGCATCTGGTCGTTCATAGCGTAATCGGCCGTGAAACGGTTGTAGATGCCGCCGTCTGTCAGGTCCATGTAGGCAAAAGACTGCAGTGAGAGAGTGTTGTTGAGCAGGCTCTTTGAGATGCGGAAGGTACCCATGTGAGTATGCTCCGTGCCGCTCATGAGCGGTGAAAAATCCTCAATGAACTTATATGAATACTGGGCCGACAGGTTCCAGTCGTTACCGGCATACCAGTCTATGCCAAGCAAGGCGTTAAGGCTGCCTGAGCGCGGAATGTCAAGGCCCGATGCAGGAGTCTGCGCCTCATCAAAATACTGTGCGCCTTCAGCGCGTATTACAAACTCGCCGAGCGGAAGGGAAACATCGGCCCCAAGCATTGTCATGCGGCGGTAATTTCCGGTTGCAACCAGATTCATGCCGTCAAATGCGGTACTGAACACAGGCATCTTGTTCCACGTACGCAGTGCGGACAGTGAAAAGTCCACTCCGCTCAGGAACATGCTGAGACGTGTTCCGAACTCCATATTCTCAAACTTACTCAAAGGCTCGGCGCCCATATCCATAACCACAGGCACGCCCATGTCACGAGGCACCACCGACCACGGGTTGGCGTCATCCACAGGCAGTTCAAAGAACGATGCCACAGGAACAGCCACAACCTCTAAA
>JAEEGJ010024205.1_pt1 | contig 12620 bp, 8 predicted proteins | sample 8958761 | NCBI WGS metagenome assembly JAEEGJ01 (sample SAMN16246546, study PRJNA631951) | gut metagenome | biome: gut microbiome; feature: rumen; material: RS-attached | host: Bos | place: Iran: Karaj | collected 2018-10 | reverse complement strand
GCGATAAGGATTCGGTATATACGACCTGTTTTTCGGCAAAATATAGAACAGGAGAGGAAAGATACAGGTTTACGTAAGCTACGGGCAGGATAATGCACAGAACAAAGAAATCGAGCAGCGCCGATCCGAAAAATTTTGATAAGAAGCTTTCTGTCCTGAGTTTAATATTCTTCTCATCGGGAAAAAAATACTCCTTAGTATATACCTTGGTATATTCTTCGGCGGATTCCTGTTCGGTTGTACCGGTCATATAAGGCGTTAAAGGAGATTTCTGATCGGCTTTTGAGGTGTTTTCATTATTTTCTTTTCCAAAATATACAGATTCCATATTTTACCCTAACGCATATGATTTAAAACTTGTTCCGGCTGCCTATAAAAACCTGTTGACACATTGATATTCAGTAAGTATAATTCAATGTGTTAGCAAATTAGCATATTAGCATAGTAAAGCGTTAAAAGATCCGACAAACAAAATTATTTTACCACGAAAAAAGGATATAATCAGTTATTATGGGTAATTTCAAGAACAATTTACTTCATACTCCCGACGGCGTCAGGGATATATACGGAAAAGAATACGCAGGGATCAAATTCGTAAGAAAAACGATCTCCAACGTCATTTCTTCATACGGTTATTCCGATATCCAGACTCCGTCATTCGAATATTTCGATGTCTTCTCAAAGGAAGTCGGAACAATCCCTTCAAGAGAGCTTTATAAGTTCTTTGACAAGGATAACGAAACCCTGGCGCTCCGTCCCGATTTCACTCCTTCGATTGCAAGATGTGCCGCGAAGTACTTCATGGACGAGAACAGACCCTTAAGGTTTTCATATATCGGATCGACCTTCCAGAACATCTCATCCCTTCAGGGAAAATATTCGGAGATCACCCAGGAAGGCGCAGAGCTTATCGGCGACGGATCCGTTCAGGCAGATGCCGAGATGGTATCCCTCCTTATAGAAAGCCTTCTTAAGACCGGTCTTGAGAACTTCCGTATCTCAATCGGTGAGGTCGATTATTTCAAAGGTCTTTGCAGTGAAGCCAAGCTTTCTCCCGAAGATGAGAACGATCTCAGGGAGCTTATTTCATCCAAGAATCCCATTGCCGCATCCGATCTGTTAAAGGAATGCAATATCAGCGATGAGATGAGGGATAAGCTTTTACGTATTACCGATACCTTCGCAGACCATTCGATGCTTTCAGAGCTTGAGAAAGATGCGGGAAACGATATTTCCAAGAAAGCGGTCGAAAGACTGACCAGTCTCTTTGAACTTCTGAAGATCCGCGGATATGAAAAATATGTATCCTTTGATCTCGGTATGCTTTCAAAGTATCAGTATTATACCGGTATTGTATTTAAGGCATTCGCACTCGGTGCAGGTTCACCCATCGCAATGGGAGGCCGCTACGATACACTTCTTTCATATTTCGGAAAGAATGCACCGGCTGTAGGATTTGTCATCCTTCCCGACGATGTCGAAAAGCTTCTCGAAAGACAGGGCGCTTCACTTCCCGAAGAGCAGACCGTAGAAGAGATATATTACAGCGACGATGCTTCTTATGAAGAAGCTGTAAAGAAAGCATGCGAGATCCGCGAAAAGGGCGGAAGAGCTGCGATCATAAGGAGAGTATGATGAACAGTTACGACGATTATCTAACATTTGCCCTCGGTAAGGGCAGATTATCCAATAAAACAATGGAACTCTTTGAAAAGATCGGTATCAGCTGCGAAGAGATGAAGGATCCTTCTTCCAGAAAACTGATCTTTACGAGCGAAGAGACCAAGACCAGGTTTTTCCTTTCAAAGGGACCCGATGTTCCCACATATGTCGAGTACGGCGCAGCCGATATAGGCGTAGTCGGACGTGATACGATCCTTGAGGAAAACAGGAATGTTTATGAGATCCTTGATCTGGGATTCGGCAAATGCCGTATGTGCGTATGCGGTCCGGAATCTGCATCTGACAAGCTTCTCCACCATGAGAGGATCAGAGTTGCCAGCAAATACCCCGTTATTGCCAAGGAGTATTTCAACAACAAGAAGAATCAGACAGTCGACATCATAAAGCTTAACGGAAGCGTTGAACTCGGTCCCATCGTAGGACTTGCCGATGTCATAGTCGATATAGTTGAAACAGGTTCCACTTTAAGGGAAAACGGACTTACCGTACTTGAAGAGATATGTCCTCTTTCCGCAAGGATGATCGTTAATCCCGTAAGTATGCAGCTTAAGGGAGACCGTATCAGGGAGCTTGTCATAAAACTTAAGGAATTGTTATCAATTTATGTCCCGCCTTTCATTTATAATCAGATTGGCGGTTTCGGAGGAAATATTATGAAGATCATAAAGTTAACATCTGATTCGATAGCGGAGATCCAGAGCGCACTCCTCAAAAGATCTCCCGCACAGTATACCGAATATGAATCAACAGTAAATGATATCCTTGCAAACATCAGGGAAAACGGCGATAAGGCGCTTTTCGAATATACCGAGAAATTTGACGGTTATAAGCTGACTGAAGAGAATATCAAAGTCACCAGAGCAGAGATCGACGAAGCTTATACCAAGCTTGACAAGGAATATATCGATGTCATCAAAAAGGCCGCAGAAAACATCCGTGAATTCCACACAAAGCAGCTCCGTAATTCATGGTTCGAGACAAAGCCCGACGGCACCATGCTCGGAATGAAGATAACCGCCATCGAAAGACTCGGCGTATATGTACCCGGCGGAAAGGCAGCTTATCCTTCAAGCGTTCTAATGAATATCGTTCCCGCAAAGGTTGCCGGAGTTGACCGCATAATCATGTGCACACCTCCCGGAAAGACCGGAGTCATCGATCCCGGAACACTTGTCGCAGCCGATATCGCAGGCGCAGATGAGATTTACAGGGCAGGCGGAGCACAGGCGATCGGTGCAATGGCTTTCGGAACAAAGTCGATCCCCAAGGTCTACAAGATAACCGGTCCCGGCAATATCTTCGTCGCTCTTGCCAAGAAGGCAGTTTACGGATTTGTCAGCATTGATTCGATCGCAGGTCCTTCCGAGGTTATGGTGCTTGCCGACGGCAGTGCAAATCCTAAATATGTGGCCGCAGATCTTCTGAGCCAGGCCGAGCACGATGAACTTGCAAGTGCTATACTTGTAACTACCGACGAAAAACTTGCCGAGAAGGTCAACGAAGAGATAGAAGGCTTCTTAAAGACCCTTTCAAGAAACGAGATCATCAGAAAGTCACTTGATAATTACGGATACATCCTTATAGCTTCCGATATGGATGAAGCAATAGATACCGTAAACACTGTTGCAAGCGAACACCTTGAGATCCTGACCGAAGATCCCTTTGCCGTAATGACCAAAATCAGAAATGCAGGAGCGATATTCCTCGGAGAATATTCTTCTGAGCCTCTCGGTGATTATTTTGCGGGTCCCAACCACATCCTTCCCACCAACGGAACCGCAAGATTTTTCAGCCCCGTAAATGTTGATGATTTCATTAAAAAGAGCTCTGTTATATACTATTCAAAGGACGCTCTTGAGAGAGATTCAAAGTCAATACAGCTGTTTGCCAATAATGAGGGACTTACCGCTCACGCTAACAGCATAAAGGTTCGTTTTGAATAAACTATAATACAATCCATAAGGAGGCAGTTATGCCCGCAGCAAAGAAAATAAGAAAAGCAGACGTTTCGAGAAAAACGGGAGAGACCGATATCAAGATAAGCCTGACCATCGACGGCGCAGGAAAGAATAATGTCGATACCGGTATCGGATTTTTCGATCACATGCTTTCCGCATTTGCAAAGCACGGTTTCTTCGACCTTGACTGCAAGGTAAAAGGAGATCTTAATGTCGACGGACACCACAGCGTAGAGGATGCGGGTATCGTTCTCGGTACAGCAATCAAAAAGGCTCTCGGTGATAAAGCCGGCATCTACAGATACGGATATTTTATTCTTCCCATGGATGAAGTTCTCGTTCTCTGCAGCCTCGATCTTTGCGACAGACCTTTCCTTGGATTTGAGTACGAATACAGGGTTCCCATGATCGGTGATCTCGATACCGAGCTTGTAAGGGAATTCTTCTACGCAGTAAGCTATTCCGCAGGTATGAACCTGCACTTTAAAGTTTTGTCCGACGGAAACGCACATCATGTAACGGAAGCTATGTTCAAGGCATTTGCAAAGGCTCTTGATATGGCAACCTATGTAGATCCCAGAGTAAAGGGAGTGCTCTCCACGAAAGGAGCTCTTTAATGTACGTTAAGAAGTTTTTACCCTGCATATATCTTAAGAACGGTTCTGCGGTCGTATCCGATGAGGATGATACCGTACTCGAAGCTGACGCTTATTCCCTTGCTATGAAATTCTGCAGGGATCTTGCTGACGGCATTATCGTATATGACCTTTCCGAAGGAATGGGAGATGATGCACACGAAGAGTCCTTAAGGATCATCCGTGCAATCTGCGGCGACAGCGAAGTCCCCGTATATGCCACAGGAAACATCAAGCGTCTCGAGGATGTCAAAAAGCTTATCTATGCCGGATGCTCCAAGGTCATCCTTGATTATGACAAGGAAGTAAATATCCTTCTTACATCCGCAGCAAGCGGACGTTTCGGAAGGGATAAGATCTATGCTTCCGTTTCCTTCCCCAAGACCTTCTCCATGCAGGTCGAAAGCCTTGACAGAAGCCTTCTTATCGGTACAGATACCAATTATCATGCAAGTGATGCAACCGATACCGGAAGCGTTGCCGATCTTTGCACCAAGTACTGCTCGGGTGTTCTTCTCAAGAATATCCATGCACTTGATGTCATCGAAGACGAGATAAAGCTTCCCATCATCATCAGCGCAAAGGATCTTGCATTCAACAAGATTATCGAATATCTGAAGAAAGACTCCGTAAGCGGTGTTACGGGAAATGTTATATCCCTTAACACAAGTGAGATCTCATCGATCAAGGATATCTGCAATCAGAACGGCATAATCGTAAGACATCTTGAGAGTAAGATCAAATGGAGCGACCTTAAGAAAGGCCCCAACGATCTTGTTCCCGTCATAGTTCAGGATTACAAGAATAACGAAGTCCTGATGCTTGCTTACATGAATGAGGAAGCATTCCTCAATACCATCGCAACCGGTCTTATGACCTATTATTCAAGAAGCCGCGAAGAGCAGTGGGTAAAGGGAGAGACAAGCGGTCATTACCAGTATGTAAAGAGCCTTACCGCAGATTGCGACAAGGATACGATCCTCGCCAAAGTTTCCCAGGTAGGCGTTGCATGTCATACAGGTGCCAGAAGCTGTTTCTTCAACGAGATAACAGGTTCCGAAGAGATCAATACAGTAAATCCCCTTCAGGTATTTGAGAAGGTTTACGATGTCATTAAGGACAGAAAGCTTCATCCGAAGGAAGGATCATACACCAATTACTTACTCGATAAGGGGCTTGATAAGATCCTCAAGAAAGTGGGAGAGGAAGCTACCGAGACAATCATCGCTTCCAAGAATGCCGGAAACCAGGAAGTCGTCTATGAGATCAGCGATCTGCTCTATCATCTGATGGTTCTTATGGCAGAAAAAGAGATCACCTGGGAAGAAGTAACCAAGGAACTTGCGGGAAGGTAATATGAGCTCAGACGAACTTTTTCTCTCCAATGACATACTTATGTCGGTTGAGAAACCCGAACGATATATCGGAAACGAAGTTAATTCATGCATAAAGGACCCTGATTCCGTCAGGGTCCGCTTTATAATGTGCTTTCCCGATGTTTACGAGATAGGAATGAGCCATCTCGGCATTCAGATCCTCTATGATATGTTCAACTCCTTCGACGATGTGTGGTGCGAAAGAGTTTATTCTCCCTGGATCGATCTGGATAAGATCATGAGGGATAAGCATATTCCTCTTTTTTCCCTTGAATCTCAAAGGCCCGTTAAGGATGCAGATTTCCTCGGTATAACAATCCAGTACGAGATGTGCTATACCAATATCCTTCAGGTGCTCGATCTGTCCGGAATCCCAATCGAATCAAAGGACAGGACCGAAGCTGATCCCATAGTGATTGGCGGCGGACCCTGCACATATAATCCGGAGCCCATCGCAGACTTTTTTGATATTTTCTATATCGGTGAAGGAGAAACGAGGTACAGGGAGCTTATTAACCTTTACGAGAAGATGAAGGACGAAGGAAGAAGCCGTGAAGAATTCCTGATCGAAGCAGGCAAGATAAACGGTCTTTACGTTCCAAGATTCTATGAACCTTCATACAACGAAGACGGCACCCTTGCAGATTTTAAACCTACTGTCGAAGGTCTTCCTTTGAAAGTGAAAAAGGAAGTCGTTAAAAACCTCGACGATACATATTATCCCAAGAACCCCGTTGTTCCCTATATCAGATGTGTTCAGGACAGGGTTGTTCTCGAGATAATGCGCGGATGCATCAGAGGATGCAGATTTTGCCAGGCAGGAGAGCTTTACAGACCCGTTCGTGAAAGAAGCGTCGAAAAGCTTCTCGATACCGTATATCAGATGCTTGATTCAACCGGTTATGAAGAAGTTTCCTTAAGTTCGCTTTCTTCATCCGACTATACACATCTTCCCGAGCTTTTGGATAATCTGATCGTCGAATGTGAGAAGAGGAAGGTCAATATAACGCTTCCTTCTCTTCGTATAGATGCGTTTTCACTGGATGTCATGAACAAGGTTGAAGACATCAAGAAGACCTCCGTTACATTCGCTCCCGAGGCAGGCTCACAGAGACTCAGAAATGTTATCAACAAAGGGCTTACCGAAGAAGATATACTTTCGGGTTCGGCACAGGCAATAGCCGGCGGATGGACCAAGTTCAAATTCTATTTCATGCTTGGTCATCCCTTTGAAAACGATGACGATATTCTCGGAATCGGAGATCTTGCCAACAAGGTTGCCGCAGAGTTCTTTGAAATGGTACCCAGGGACAAGAGAGTGAACGGCCCCATCTCCATAACAGTTTCAACATCATTCTTCGTACCCAAACCCTTTACCGCATTTCAGTGGGCTCCCCAGTGTACGACAGATGAATTCATCAGAAAAGCTTACGTCTGCAGAAAGGGAATATCCGAACAGCTTAACCAGAAGAGGATCCATTATAACTGGCACGATGCGGATACCAGCGTTATAGAAGCGCTTCTCGCAAGGGGAGACAGGAAAGTATCCGCCGTTATAAAGAAGGTTTATGAAAAAGGCGGTATTTACGATGCCTGGTCCGATCAGTACAAGCATGAAAGATGGATAGAAGCACTTGATGAATGCGGACTCAGTCTGGATTTTTATGCTTTCCGTGAAAGGAAAGAGGATGAGCTATTCCCCTGGGATTTCATAGATATTGGGGTCAGCAAAGCATTTTTGCTCAAAGAATACAAGAAAGCGGCAAGAGGAGAGATAACGCAGAACTGCAGGGCAGGTTGCAGCGGATGCGGAGCCGCTACATTCGGAGCGGGAATCTGTCCGGGGTCCGTAAAAAAGGCATGATCTAAGCGTAGTTTATCTTTTTTTTATAAATATCCGGTGTTATAATTTATATATATTTCTTATATATAACACGGGGAGCAATGACTATACATATAATCTTTTCACTTCTTATAATAGTTGTGTTGATCTCGATATTTTTCAGTCTGCGGGAGAAACACAAAAATATTGGTTTTGTCATAACCTCATCTGTGCTGATCGTTGCAGATATTTTAAGTATGCTCATAATTTCTGCAGATACGATCAAAGAAGCAAGAAATTTTCTTCTTTTGTATTATCTGTTTTATCCGTGGCTGTTTTTCGGAACACTTCTCACTATTATAAGATCTCATACACCCAAGCTTCATCTTGATTGTAATTTCGGAATGGCAGTCATCTGTTTTATTCAGTCTGCCATAATTGTTTCGTGCTTTTTCAGAAACGGTCAGATTAATTTCACCCAGATAGTTCTCTACGGACGAGTATGGTGGGTCGTAAAGATGCCTCTGCTTCAGTTCGTACCCGATGTGTTCATAGCGTATCATGCACTCTGTCTGATCAACTGCATCACGATATTTGCAATGATGCTGGTATTTGTCTTCAATGTTCCCGAGGTATTTAAGGTTAAATATATAAACCTTATGATACTTCAGATCATAATGTTTGCACTTATTACCTTTACATTCATTAATAATATTCCCGTCTGGATACATACACTTGTGATGAACTTCGTATGTTATCTGACCTATTACTATATCTTTATCTATTCGAATGTTAAGCTGCGTGACAACGTATTATATGATTTTGCAAATGAACTCAGTGACGGTGTCATCATCTACAACATGCATAACGATGTGATCCACATCAACGACAGATTTAAGAAAATTGTAAGTGAAGAGATAATCGAAGGCATACAGAATATCGAACTGATGGAGCGATTTATCTCTCAAAAAGAAACAATAAATGATTTTGAAGTTTTACACTATGTAACCGAAGACAGAGAGTATTATTTCAAGACCGATAAAAAGATAATCGGTCCGGAGGACGATCCTATCGGAACGGTATATCTGTTCCATGATATGTCTGCAGAGATCGATCAGATGAAGCTGATGGATGAGATGAATTCTGATCTCGAAAGAAATTCGATGATCAAGAGTGATTATGTTTCTTTTATGTCCATAAAGCTTCTCAGACCCATCGGTAAGATTCTTAAACTCAGTGAAGAATATATGGACAAAAAGAATCTGCCCGAGGAGTTTACTGACTTTGTAAAACAGATCAACCAGTCAGGAAAAAATCTCAAAAGCATCGTCAGTGAAATGAGCGATCATTCCAAGCTTGATAACGATAAGCTTGAGATAATCAATAAAGTATATAATCCTCTTTATGAGATACATAATGTATGCAAGACTATTCAGGTCGGTATCGGCGATGATACTACCGATTTTATGTTCATTATCGATCCGGAGATTCCTCATGAACTGAAAGGTGACAATGTAAGACTCAGACAGGTGGTCATAAACCTTTCCGAGACAATGATCAAGATCATAGGTCATGGTATTGTCAGGATCGTTCTATCATGCAGGCCTATATCAGAAGAAGATATCTGTCTTGAATTTCATCTGATCGGTATGGGATTTGAAATGAAGGAATTCAATCCCGAAACAGAGACCGCACCCGCATTTATAATCTCCCGGAAACTCATTGAAGCCATGGACGGAACTTTTGATCTATCCAAGTTAAGTGATTCAGAACTGGATTTCAGATTCTCGGTTCCTCAGAAGGTTACCGACCATAAAAAAGATCTTGTTGTTGAAAATTCAAGCAGAAAATTTGCGTTCTGTCTGAATGAAAAAAATGTCCTTAACGAAGAATTCCGAAAAGAAATGAAAGCTATCGGAATGGACGGTACGGTCATTGCAAATCTCAAGGACTATAAAGCAACCGGAAAGACTGATTATCTTTTCTTTATCAGCGAATACTATAACGAGGATACAGCAAAATTCCTCGACGATCATCCTATGGTGATCGGCATCATGCTTATTGATTCCGAGAATGAGGATATTCCCCAAAAGCCAAATCTCAGATATATCAAAAAACCTTTATCAACACTTCAAATGGTACTTGCCCTTAACGGAATGGATTTTGAAGGCCTGCAAAATGTAAGATCCGATGAACAAATTCAGTAAAACAGTCAGTATTCTTATCTGCATCTGTATGATCCTTTCTATGAACGGATGCGGTACGGGAAAAACAACCAAAGATAAGCTCACGATTGCAGTCCGTTCAGGGGTATATGCCGAAGTCATCAAAAAAAGCATTCCCGGATTCGAAGAGGAAACAGGGATCACCTGTGAGATCGTGGAATTTTCAGAGGATGATCTTCGTGAAAATCTTCTCAACGATTCCGTTAACAAAAATGGGATTTATGATCTCTGCATGATAGACGGAAGCTGGGTAGCGGAATTTATATCCGATGGCATTCTTACCGATCTTTCCGAAAAAGGGTATTCCTTTGATGATGATATCATTCCCGCAACCACATCTATCTGCATGAGCGATGATGGAATATATCTTGTTCCATATTTCGGAAACGTTACCGTACTTTTATACAACAAATATGTTGCATCGGCTCTTGGTTACGGCGAAGACGACATCAATTCTCTTGAAGATATTGTAAATTATTCGTTACTTTCAGTGGATAACGGATACGGCGGATTTGCATGCAGGGAAGATTCCGAGAATAATATCGTGGTTGATTTCCTTCCCATACTCAGAGCCTTCGGCGGATGGGTTGTAGACAGTGAGAATAATCCCACTGTCAATACCGAGGAATTCAGAAAAGCACTTGAGCTGTATCTATTCCTTATAGATAACGGTAAAACAGCTTCCAAGCAAGAGATTATCGATGGTATTGAAAACGGAGAGATATCCGTTGCGATAGGATGGCCGGGATGGTGTGATCCCGAAGTCAGCACAAATACCGAATATATTTCGATCCCCGGCAGAGTCGATGATGATGCGGCAAATTACAATTCCAATATATACGGAATATGGACTCTCGGTATCCCGGAAAATTGCACCGATAAAGATTCTGCATTAAAGCTCCTTGAATATCTTATGGATCCGGATGTACAGAGACAGACGGTTGAGTACGGAGGCATTCCCTGCAGATATTCGATACTGAACGATCCCGAGATGCTCTCGGTCAATCCTCATCTTGATGAGATCTGCGAGGCTCTCGATAACGGAGTATACAGGCCTGTTATAAAGGAGTGGCCGGTATTTTATGCCATACTCGGCGAAAAGATGAAAAAGATCATAGATGGGGAGCTTTCCGTAGATGACGGACTTCTCCTCGCACAAACGGAACTGGAAGTATTGATGAAATGAAATTAAGGATCAGATTTACAAAGCATGGCGCTGTCAGATATATAGGTCATCTGGATGTGATGAGATATTTCCAGAAATGTATCAGAAGAGCTAAGGTCAACGTCTCATATACGGGCGGTTACTCACCCCATCAGGTAATGACCTTTGCTTCACCTCTCGGCGTAGGGATGGAAAGCGAAGGTGAATATATGGATATAGGCATTGACGATGAACATCCCGATACCGGGTCGATACTTGAATCGTTAAACGAAGCAAGTGTTCCGGGCATTAGGATAAGATCCGTAAAAGTTCTTCCCGAAGATGCAGGAAACGCAATGGCTTCCGTATATGCTTCGGAGTACGAGATCAGATTCTTTGAAGACAAAAAGGATCTGTGTCCGGATGCGAAGACATTACATGAAGCAATTGAAAAAATGCTTTCGTCCGAAACCTGCGTATACCATAAAGAGACCAGGAAAACCTCAAGGGATATAAACCTCAAGGAATTCATATATAAGCTTGAAACGGAGGAAGATGATGAACCTGTAGTCAGAATGACCATCAATTCTTCAAGTGCCGATTCAATCAAACCTGCCTTTGTCATGGAATACCTGTTTGATCTTGCGGGATGCAGCCTTACGGACAATGCTCTTAAGATCACAAGACTTGATATGTTTACTCAGGGAGAAAACGGTGAGCTTATCTCACTTGAAGATATCGGAATATGAGCAGAGCAAAGCTTCAAACATCCGAAAAAGAAAATGCCAGGATGCTTTCCGAGATGAGAAATTCTGAGGATGCAAAGCTTATCATCACTGATGTCGAAGGAAAGCTTATCGCTTTCCTTATATCAGATGGAAAGCCTGAAGTAATAACGGTGCCCGGCGGTAAAGACCTTTTTGAACCGGGATGCATCAACTCCGGAGATATCGTCATTGCTTATGTCAGGGATGTAAAAAATGATATAGGTGCTGCTTTTATCGAATACGCACCCGGCAAGGACGGATATCTTCCTTTAAGCAAGCTTCCCAAAGGTATGATCGTAAAACAGGGTGACCTCATACCCGTAAAGCTGTTTTCCCATGCACAGAAGGGCAAAAGAGCCACCTTCACCGCTAAGATTGACTATTCCAAATATCAAGACGGCGATATGCTGAAGGAGAAATCAAAGCATCTGACGGCTTATTCATATCTGTACAAGGATGAATCATTCCTGAAGGAAAGACTCGATAAAGTTTTTAAAAGGAATGAGTACAGTGAGATAGTTACGGATTCCGAATCAGTATATGAAAACCTTAAGACATCTTATAACAATATAAGGCTATATACTGATAAGGATTTCGGCCTCTCAAAGCTTTACAGTCTTAAGACTGTTCTTGAAGAAGCTACCGCTAAGAAGGTATGGCTCAGATGCGGAGGATATTTATATATTGAGCATACCGAAGCCATGACGGTCATTGATGTTAACAGCGGCAAGTTTTCACCTTCCAAAGGAACGGATAAGGAATCCGCATATCTGTCTGTAAATCTCGAAGCAGCTTCGGAGGTCTGCAGACAGCTAAGACTCAGAAATATTTCCGGGATCATTATCATCGATTTTATAAACCTGGTTTCGATTGAAGACAGGGAAAGCCTGCTGGATACTCTGATATCCGAATCTGCCAAAGATACAATGAAGGTCGTCGTAGCCGGAATAACGGCGCTCGGACTTGTTGAAATGACCAGAAAGAAAGAACTGCCTCCCCTTTACGAGCAG
>JAEEGJ010024203.1_pt1 | contig 12620 bp, 22 predicted proteins | sample 8958761 | NCBI WGS metagenome assembly JAEEGJ01 (sample SAMN16246546, study PRJNA631951) | gut metagenome | biome: gut microbiome; feature: rumen; material: RS-attached | host: Bos | place: Iran: Karaj | collected 2018-10 | reverse complement strand
CGTCCGTATGGGCAAAGGTAAGGGTGATCCCGAATACTTTGTAGCTCGTGTTACCCCGGGTCACATGCTGTTTGAAGCCGAGGGTGTGCCGTTGGCCATCGCCAAAGAGGCTCTCCGTCTGGCCGCCCAAAAGCTGCCCGTCACCACGAAGTTTGTTGTTAGAAGAGATTACGTCGAATAATTTGGAGGATAATAAACAATGAAAAAGCAAGAAGCAATCAGAGAGATGAGCACTGCCGACCTGAACGACCGTTTGGACCAGGCTCGCGAGCAGCTGGTGAAGATGAGACTTAACCACGCCGTTTCGCCGCTCGACAATCCCAATCAGATCCGTGAAACTCGCAAGAACATTGCCCGTTATCTGACCGAATTGAGAAGACGTGAACTTGAAGGTAATAAATAATTAAACGACGCAGATACAATGGAAAGAAATCTTAGAAAAGAAAGAATCGGCGTGGTCGTCAGCAACAAGATGCAGAAATCCATCGTCGTGGAAATCGAGCGTCGCGAGAAACACCCGATTTACGGAAAGTTTATCAAGAAAACGAACCGTTTTATGGCTCATGACGAGAAAGAAGAATGCAACATCGGCGACACCGTGCGCATCATGGAAACCCGTCCGCTGAGCAAGAGAAAATGTTGGAGACTTGTAGAAATTATCGAAAGGGCTAAGTAATATGATACAACAGGAAACCAGACTCGCAGTAGCTGACAATAGCGGTGCAAAGGAAGTCCTCTGCATCAGAGTGTTGGGTGGAACCAAGAAGCGTTACGCCCACACGGGCGACATCATCGTCGTCACCGTGAAAAGCGCCATCCCGAGCGGTAACGTGAAGAAAGGTACCGTCTCGAAGGCAGTCGTAGTCCGCACCAAGAAGGAAACCCGTCGTGCCGACGGTTCCTACATCCGCTTCGATGACAATGCTTGCGTGCTGCTGAACCAAGCCGGTGAACTCATCGGCACCCGTATCTTCGGGCCAGTGGCCAGAGAGTTGCGTGAAAAGCAGTTCATGAAAATAGTTTCGCTCGCTCCGGAAGTGCTGTAATTCTAACTTTAAAAACGAAAGAAAATGAGTAAATTACATGTAAAGAAAGGCGACACCGTACTGGTCCTTTCAGGCAATGACAAAGGCAAGCAAGGCAAGATTTTGAGGGTCGATGTGAAGAACAACAGAGCTATCGTCGAAGGCGTTAGAATCATCTCTAAGCACACCCGCCCCAACGCCGAACACCCCCAAGGTGGCATCGTTAAGCAGGAAGCCCCTATCCACATCTCCAACCTCATGGTGGTCGATAAGAACGGCAAACCCTCGAGGATTGGGCGTAAGAAAGATGAGAACGGCAAATTGGTCCGTTATTCAAAGAAAACAGGTGAAATCATTAAGTAACTATGAACTATCAACCCAGACTTAGAGGACAATACAAGAGTGAAATCGTGCCTGCATTGATGGAAGAATTCCACTACAAGAGCGTGATGCAGGTTCCACGGCTTCTGAAAATTTCACTCAATCAGGGCATCGGCGCAGCTTTGGCCGATAAGAAACTGATCGACTACGGTATTGAGGAAATGTCCGCAATCACCGGTCAGAAAGCCGTACCGACCATTTCCAAGCACGACGTCAGTAACTTCAAACTGCGTCGTGGCAACCCGATCGGCGTTCACGTGACGCTGCGCGGCGACAAGATGTACGAGTTTCTCGAGCGCCTTGTCTGCGTGGCTCTCCCGCGTGTGCGTGACTTCAGGGGTATCAGCGACAAAGGCTTCGACGGCCGTGGCAACTATAGCTTCGGTATCACCGAGCAGATCATCTTCCCCGAAATCGACATCGAAAAGGTGGTTAAGATGAACGGTATGAACATCACCTTCGTCACTTCAGCCAAGACCGACCAAGAGGCATTGGCTTTGTTGAAACATTTTGGTCTTCCCTTTAAAAATCAAAACAAGTAAACTATGGCTAAAGAATCAATGAAAGCGCGTGAGCGCAAGAGAGCAAAGATGGTCGCGAAATATGCTGAGAAACGCGCTGCCCTGAAAGCAGCCGGCGATTACGAAGGCCTCCAGAAACTGCCGAAAAACTCGTGCCCCGTCCGCCTGCACAACCGTTGCAAGCTCAGCGGTCGTCCGAAAGGCTATATGCGCCAGTTTGGCATTTCGCGTATTGATTTCCGTGAGATGGCCCTCAAAGGCCTCATCCCGGGCGTAAAGAAAGCTAGTTGGTAAACTATTTAAGACTTAGAAAGATGAATACAGACCCTATAGCAGATTATCTGACTCGCATCCGCAATGCGAATAATGCCAAGCATAGAATCGTTGAAATCCCCGCTTCGAACATGAAGAAGGCCATCACGAAGATCCTCTTCGAGAAGGGCTACATCCTCAACTACAAGTTCGAAGAAGGTGAAAAGAAATCGCAGAATGTCATTAAGATCGCTCTTAAGTACCATCCTGTGACCAAGCTGCCTGCCATCACGACCATCGACCGCGTCTCGCGTCCTGGCCTGAGAAGGTATGCTGATAGTGAAAACCTGCCGCGCGTGATGAATGGCCTCGGTATCGCCATCATCTCCACCTCGCAGGGTGTGATGACCGACAAGGAAGCCCGCAAGCTCCACATCGGCGGTGAAGTGATTTGTTACGTTAGCTAATTATAGGAGATAGAAAGTATGTCAAGAATTGGTAAATTGCCTATCGCCATCCCCGCTGGCGTAACGGTCGACATCAAAGACGGTGTCATCACGGTTAAAGGTAAATTAGGTGAACTTTCGCAGAAGTTCGGCGACGGCGTCATCCTCGAATTGGAAGACGGTCAGCTCCATGTGAAGCCCAACGAGGCTACCACCATGGGCAAGCCGGGCGCCATGCACGGACTCTACCGCGCCATCATCAACAACATGGTGAAGGGCGTGAGCGAAGGTTTTGAAACGGTGCAGGAATTTGTCGGTGTCGGTTACAAGGCCGAGGCCAAGGGACAAATCCTCGAAATGGCTCTGGGCTTCTCCCACAACATCTTCATGGAGATGCCTCCGGAGATTAAGATTGAAACCATCAACGAGAGAGGTAAGAACCCCATCTTGAAGATGCGTTCACACGACAAACAACTTCTTGGTCAGGTGGCCGCAAAGATCCGCTCGATGCGTAAGCCTGAACCTTATAAGGGTAAGGGTATCAAGTTCGAAGGCGAAGTCCTGAGACGTAAGGCAGGTAAGGCTGCTGGTAAGTAAAGATTAATACCTCAGTAAGAAAAGTAACAAAATGGCAAAAACTAAAGAAGAGAGAAGACAGTTCATCAAGAAGAGCATCAGAAAGAAGATTTCTGGTACTGCCCAGCGTCCGCGCATGTCTGTCTTCAGAAGCAACAAGCAAATCTATGTGCAGCTGATTGACGACGAAGTCGGCAAGACTCTGGCTGCCGCCAGTTCCCGCGAGAACGGCATCGAAAATGAAAAGATCACGAAGACCGAACAGGCCGCCAAGGTGGGTGCCCTGATCGCCGAGAAGGCCAAGGCCGCCGGCATCGACACCGTCGTGTTCGATCGTAATGGTTATTTGTATCACGGTAGAGTGAAGTCGCTGGCCGACGCAGCTCGTAATGGAGGATTAAAATTCTAATTGTCATGGCAGAAGTTAATGTAAAAAGAGTAAAGTCTAGCGAAATCGAGTTCAAGGAACGTCTCGTTAGCATCAACCGCGTCACCAAGGTGACCAAAGGTGGTCGTACTTTCACTTTCGCAGCACTGGTTGTCGTCGGCAATGAGAACGGCGTCGTCGGTTACGGTCTTGGCAAGGCCAAGGAAGCCACCGCTGCCATCCAGAAGGGCGTTGATGACGCCAAGAAGAACCTGGTGAAGGTTCCCGTTCTGAACGGCACGCTGCCCCACGAGCAATACGGCAAGTACAGCGGCGCTTACGTCTACATCCAACCCGCTACTCCTGGTACCGGTGTCATCGCCGGTGGTGCCATGCGTGCCGTCCTCGAGAGCGTTGGCGTGAAGAACGTGATGGCCAAGTCGAAGGGCTCCTCCAACCCCCACTCGGTGGTGAAGGCTACCTTCGATGCGCTCACCAAGATGCGCGATGCTTATACCGTCGCTCAGTTGAGAGGTGTGGATTTGGATACTGTGTTTAACGGATAAAACTTTTGAAAGATGAAAAAAGTAAGAATCACCCAAGTCAGAAGTGGCATCGGAAGACCACAAGATCAAAAGGACACTTTGAAGTCGCTTAATTTGAGAAAGATGCACCAGTCGGTCGAGGTTGACATGGACAACCCGTCCGTCGCTGGTATGGTGAACAAAATCGCCCACCTTCTCAAGATCGAAGAAATCTAATTGTTGAACTTATCTAATCTACATTTATCATGGATTTAAGTAATCTCAAACCAGCAAAAGGTTCTACAAAGGAAAAGAAAAGATTAGGCCGTGGCCAAGGTTCAGGAAGAGGCGGCACGTCAACACGCGGTCACAAGGGTGCTCAGGCACGCTCTGGCGCTAAGCGTAAGATCGGCTTCCAAGGTGGTCAAATGCCTCTCCAGCGTTTGGTTCCTAAGTTCGGTTTCAAGAACATGAATCGCGTTGAGTATTGCCCGGTTAACCTCTCCACTCTGCAGAAGCTTGCTGAAAACGGCATCACGGTGATTACTCCTGAGGTGCTCGTCGAAAACGGTATCACCCACAACAACGAACTCGTTAAGGTTCTGGGTCGTGGTGAATTGACTGCAAAGGTTGAAGTTAAGGTCCACGCATTTTCCGCCAAGGCTAAGGAAGTCATCGAAGCTGCTGGTGGCACTTGCGACAAATACGAAGCGCAATGAAAAGACTGATAGAAACCATAAGGAATATCTTTAAGATCGAGGAGCTGCGTAAGCGTATCCTTTACACGATCCTCATTATCTTGATCTACCGCTTTGGTTCATTTGTCGTGATCCCTGGCGTTGACCCCAACCAATTGTCGGCTCTGCAACAAAGCAGTGAAGGCGGCCTCCTCGGACTGTTGAACATGTTCTCCGGCGGCGCTTTCGGCAATGCTTCCATCTTTGCCTTGGGTATCATGCCTTACATCACCGCATCCATCATCATCCAATTGCTCGGTATGGCAGTGCCTTACTTCCAGCGCCTGCAAAAGGAAGGTGAAAGCGGCCGTAAGAAGCTGAACCAGATCATGCGTTACCTGACCGTCCTCATCGTGGTCGTCCAGGCCCCCGGTTACATCAAGAACGTCCTTGTCCAGTTGCCCAAGACCGCTGTGACGCCTTTCGATGGCGTTCACGATCCGAGTCTCTTCTTCTGGATCTCTTCGGTCGTCCTCCTCATCGCCGGTACCCTGTTCATCATGTGGCTCGGCGAGAAGATCACCGACAAGGGTATTGGTAATGGTATCTCCTTGATCATTATGATTGGTATCATCGCCCGTCTTCCCGGTGCGTTTGCTGCTGAATGCGGTACGCGTTTCAATGAGGGCGGCACGGGTCTCTTGATCCTCGTCATCGAACTGATCGTCCTGTTCTTTGTGATGGTGGGCACCATCGCCCTCGTCCAAGGTACGCGTAAGATCCCGGTACAGTATGCCAAGCGTGTTGTCGGCAACCGTCAATACGGTGGTGTCCGCCAGTACATCCCGCTGAAAGTGAATGCCGCTGGTGTTATGCCTATCATCTTCGCTCAGGCTATCATGTTCCTGCCTATCACCATTGCCGGCTTCAGCCAGTCGGAAAGCCTTACCGGCTTTGCCTCTGCCTTTACCAACATCAATGGTTTCTGGTACAACCTGGTGTTCTTCCTCCTGATCATCGCCTTCACGTATTTCTATACTGCTGTTACGATGAACACCAACCAAATGGCGGAAGACATCAAGAAGAACGGTGGCTTCATTCCTGGTGTGAAGCCGGGTAAGAAGACGGCCGAGTATCTCGACAGCATCATGTCGAGAATCACCCTGCCGGGTTCCATCTTCCTGGGCATCGTCGCCATCATGCCTGCCATCGTTGCTTCGCTCATGAACGTCACCACGGGATTCTCCCACTTCTATGGCGGAACCTCGCTGCTGATTCTTGTGGGTGTTGTGCTCGACACCTTGCAACAGATCGAAAGCCACCTTTTGATGCACCACTACGATGGTCTGACCAAGACGGGTCGTATCAAGGGTCGTGTCGGCAGAATGTGATTGTAAGAAATCAGTCCTTTGCCCTTGCGGCATGGACCGCCAACCAATCGGGAAACCTTCGTTGAATCACCACGGAGGTTTCCCGTAGGAAAGGCGGAAAAACCGATATAATAGGGTGGAAGAAAGAAAAATGACAAAAAATTCCTCCAATTGGAAAAGATTTTGTACTTTTGCAGCCCGAAAAATTGGGTCCGGATTGTTGAAGGACTGAAGTGAATAACAACAAAATAGTATTTGAAAGGATAGAATATGGTAAAACAAATGTCGATTGAACAGGAAGGCACAGTAGTGGAAGCATTGGGTAACGCCATGTTTCGTGTCGAGCTGGAGAACGGTCTGGTGATCATTGCCACGATTTCCGGCAAGATGCGTATGCACTATATCAAGATCCTGCCTGGCGACAAAGTCAAGCTGGAAATGTCTCCCTACGATCTGACAAAGGGCCGTATCACCTTCAGATACAAGAATTGACGCAAACTACAAAAGAATATTGAAATGAAAGTTCAAGCATCTGTAAAGAAAAGATCTGCCGATTGCATCATCGTCAAGCGTAAGGGCAGAGTGTATGTGATTAATAAGAAGAACCCTAAGGAGAATCAGCGTCAGGGTTAATCTTGGTTGAATATTTAAACTAAAGTAAAAGATAATATGGCAAGAATCGCTGGTGTAGATATCCCGAGCAACAAAGCCGGTGAGATCTCTTTAACCTACATTTATGGTATTGGCAGGTCGCTGTCGAAGGAAATCCTGAAGAAGGCTGGTGTTGAGCCCGCTAAGAAAGTGCAGGACTGGACCGACGATGAGCAGAAGACCGTTCGTGACATCATTGCCGAACAGTACAAGACCGAAGGTGAACTTCGCGGTGAAGTTCAGATGAACATTAAGCGTTTGATGGATATCGGTTGCTACAGAGGTGTCCGTCATCGTGCTGGTCTGCCCGTTCGTGGCCAGAGCACCAAAAACAACGCACGTACCCGTAAGGGCCGTAAAAAGACTGTCGCTAACAAGAAGAAAGCTACTAAGTAATAAGTAGTTGGATCATATCTAATTTAAAAAACCACACAATTAAAAAATGGCAAAAAACAAAGTTACAAAGAAGCGTGTTGTGAAGATCGAGGCAACGGGCATGGCTTTCGTGAAGGCTTCGTTCAACAACATCATCGTTTCCTTGACCAACAATGAAGGACAAGTCATTTCTTGGGCATCAGCAGGTAAAATGGGCTTTAAAGGCTCAAAGAAGAACACACCATACGCTGCTCAGATGGCTGCTGAAGAGTGCGCCAAGACTGCCTATGACTTGGGATTACGCAAAGTTAAAGTTTATGTGAAGGGACCTGGTGCAGGACGTGAATCCGCCATTCGTGCCATCCACTCCATGGGCGTTGAAGTGACCGAAATCATCGACGTCACCCCGCTGCCTCACAATGGATGCCGTCCTCCAAAACGTAGAAGAGTGTAAAGTCGAACAATTAAAAACGTAGAATTATGGCTAGATATACAGGTCCAAAAACGAAGATCGCTCGTAAGTTCGGTGAACCTATCTATGGTTCAGACAAGTACTTCGAAAAGAGAAATTATCCTCCTGGAATGCACGGCGCCAACAGCAGAAGAAAGAAAGTTTCGGAATACGGCACCCAGCTGAAGGAGAAGCAAAAAGCTAAATATACCTACGGAGTTCTCGAGAGACAATTCCGCAAGACCTTCGAGCACGCCCGCCGTAAGGAAGGCGTCACGGGTCTTATCCTGATGCAACTTTTGGAATCACGCCTTGACAATGTGGTCTACCGTCTGGGAATCGCTCCCACCCGTGCTGCAGCCCGTCAGCTCGTGAACCATCGTCATATCGTTGTCAATGGTGATATCCTCAGCATTCCGTCTTATTTCGTTAAGATCGGTGATGTCGTCGGCGTCCGCGAAAAGTCAAAGAGCCTGGAAGTAGTTACCAGTTCTTTGGAAGGCCGTCAGGGCAGCAACTTCGCTTGGCTGGAATGGGATGCTGAAAAGATGTGTGGCAAGTTCATGAATTATCCGGCTCGTGAAGAGATCCCGGAGAACATCAACGAACAGCTCATCGTTGAATTGTATTCTAAGTAATTGTTGATTGTTAACCTGGTAAATAAAGTAAATATGGCAATATTAGCGTTTCAAAAACCTGAAGAGGTTATCATGGTTGAAGGCTCCGACACTAAAGGCATTTTCGAGTTTCGACCTCTAGAACCAGGTTTCGGCATCACTATTGGTAATGCGCTCAGAAGGATTTTGCTGTCTTCTCTCGAAGGCTTCGCAATCACTTCGATCCGCATTGACGGCGTCAGTCACGAATTCGCCTCCATCGATGGCGTGATCGAGGATGTCGCCGACATGGTTTTGAACTTCAAGCAAGTGCGCCTGAAGCAAGTCGTTGCTACGGAGACTCACGAGAAGGTCAGCTTCACTATCACGGGCCAAGAACAATTCCTGGCTGGTGATATCAACAAGTACCTCTGCGCCTTCCAAGTGTTGAATCCGGAACTCGTCATCTGCAACCTCGAACCTTCGGTGAAGTTGAATATCGAACTCACCATCAACAAGGGCCGTGGTTATGTGCCTGCCGACGAGAATAAGGTTGTTGGTGCACCGGTTGACACCATCGCCATCGATTCCATCTACACGCCCATCCGCAATGTCAGCTACAAAGTGGAAAACTGGCGTGTCGAACAGAAGACCGACTACGAAAAGCTCGTCATCGAAATCGATACCGATGGCTCCATCAACCCGAAAGATGCTTTGAAAGAAGCCGCAAAGATCCTCATCTACCACTTCATGCTCTTCTCCGACGAGAACATCAACCTCGTTCCCGACGAAAAGACCGTCACTGAAGACTTTGATGAAGGTTCGTTGCATATCCGTCAGCTCCTCAAGACCAAGCTCGTTGACCTTGACCTCTCGGTCCGCGCCTTGAACTGCTTGAAAGCTGCTGAGGTTGAAACGCTTGGTGAACTTGTCGCCTTCAACAAGCAAGACCTGCTCAAGTTCCGCAACTTCGGTAAGAAGTCGCTCACAGAGCTTGACGAACTGGTCAGAAGCAAGGGCCTCGAGTTCGGTATGAATGTCAGCAAATATAAATTAGATAAGGAATAAGAAAGATGAGACACAATAAGAAATTCAATCACTTGGGAAGAAAAAGCGCTCACCGTGCCGCTATGCTTTCAAACATGGCTTCTTCGCTGATTCTTCACAAACGCATCATCACCACGACAGCCAAGGCCAAGGCTTTGCGCATGTACATTGAGCCCTTGATTACCAAGGCTAAGCCGGAATACAATGCCACGACCGAGACGGGTTCGAGCAACCGCAGAGTTGTTTTCTCCTACCTGCAAAACAAGTATGCCGTGACCGAGCTGTTCCGTGAGGTCGGCCCGAAAGTGGCTACGCGTCCTGGTGGCTACACCCGCATCATCCGCATGCCGGAAAACCGTAAAGGTGATGCCGCTGAGATGGCTTTGATGGAGCTCGTCGACTACAACGAGGTCTACACCCGCGAAGGTCAGAAGACTGCCGCCAAGGCCAAGAGCACCCGTCGTAGCAGCAAGAAGGCTGCTCCTAAGGCTGAAGCCGCCGAGGCTCCTGCTGAAGAGACGAAAGAATAATGTTTTTTCGATACAGATGGAGAAAGGCTGCCGAGAGGCGGCCTTTCTTTTTATTATTTTTTCTGCATTTTTTTCTTTTGTTACAAACTTTTTCTATTTTTGCATCGTGATGTTTTGTTAAAAATGCAAAATAACTTATAAACTATTGATAACCATATTGTTATTATCAGAGGTTGTAAAATAAAATAAAATAAAATAAAAACTTTAACTCTTTAAAACTAAAACAAATGAAAAAAACTGAAAAACGCTATGATGCTCCCCAAGTGGAGGTCATAGAAATCGAGACCCAGAGCGTGCTTTGCGCCTCGGGTGGTGGCGGCACCGTCACGAACAAAGGCGCCGGAACGACAAACATGGGCATGTCTGAAATCACTGATTTTTGGCATGGCTGATGTTATTAATCATTAAAATGGAGGACACGAACATGAAAAAACTCACATTAATCACGATGGCACTCATGATGGGCTTGATGATGCTCGTCTCGTGCAAAAAAGACAAGGACAACAATGACGGCAAGACCGTCTTCTACGCCAACATTGAATCGGGGAATCAGGGTAGAACCCATCTTGACCCGGACTTTTTGAGCGGCGAAGCCCAAGTGTTATGGTCGGCAGGCGACAAGATTAAGATCTACAACGGCAACGGCGAGTCGCAAGTGTTTACCCTGAAATCGGGTGCTAACACAACTAACGCTGTTTTCACTTTTGCTGGCGAATTCGAACTGGTGCCTCCCTACGTGGCGGTCTATCCCTACACGACAGAGGTTGATTTGGACGAAGGCCATGTCTACTACAATGTGCCCGCAGTGCAAAACATCACCCAACCCGGCACCTTCGCCCAAGACGCAAATCCCATGGTGGCTTACGCTGAGGATGAAAACCTGCAATTCACGAGTCTCTGCGGTGGCTTGGGTATCCAACTGTATGGCGACGGCGCCCATGTGACCAGTATCACCATCGAAGATCCTTGGGATAGACTGAACGGTGAGTTCTGGGCCGCCTATGACGACCCTGATTTTCAGAATGAATCCGGTTCAGAGGGCACTCAGATGATTACCCTCACCTGCGATGTGACGCTGTCGGCCAGTGCGAACGAGGCCGCTGCGTTCTACGCCGTGTTGCCACCTAACACCTTGAGACCTGGTGTCGCTGTTAAAATCTATGATGGCGACTGTCAAATCGGTGAAATATATGTTGTTGAAGGTCATGGTGCTCAAGTGTATCGTAACCTGATCAAGTACTTCTCACCTGTTGAGATAACGATTCTTGACAACCACGAGGAGGTCGACCTCGGCCTGCCGAGCGGTCTGCGTTGGGCTACCTGCAACATAGGTGCCAACACGCCTGAGGAATATGGCGACTACATCGCATGGGCTGAAGTCTACCCGAAGGATGAATACACTGAGGCTACCTACTTATTCCCGAATTACAACCCAACTGTTTTGGAGCCAGAGAATGATGCTGCCACAATCCGATGGAGCTATGGCTGGCGTATGCCCACCAAGGAAGATTTCGAGGAACTTTTAAATAACACGACCAACGTATGGACAACGCAGAACGGTGTGTACGGTCGCCTCTTCACTGCCGCCAACGGCAACAGTCTCTTCCTGCCCGCCGCTGGCTACCGCTACGGTAGCGATCTCTACTATGCTGGCAGTTGGGGCTTCTACTGGTCGAGTTCGCTCGACACAGACTACCCGGACTACGCGTGGTACTTCTACTTCATTTCGGACGGTTACGGCATGGACAACGACGGTCGCAGCGGCGGTCTAAGTGTGCGTCCTGTTCGTTCGGTTCAGAACTAACCTTTGTTCCGTTACGGGCACGGGCGAAAAAGTTGGCGTGCGGGGCGCCTGCGGCAGCAGGCTACCCAGCCCCGCTCGGCAACTTTTTCACAGTGCAATCATTTGCGGAGGCGCGCTTTTGTGGCGCGGCCTCCGCTTTTTTTGTGTGTAGGTTGCAGCAGCCATGTCATGTTCGAGAAATATTTGTATTTTTGCGTGCAGAAACCAAACATATTAAGATTATGACCGCGATGGAATTGAATGCACAGATTTGGCGCGACATTGCTGAAATTGCAGACAGCGAATTGCTGATGAAGCAGCTAGCCAAATATCTAAAGAAACTGACGGCAAAAAAACATGATCCGACCTTGATGACGAAAGAGGAGTTTTTCGCTAAGATAGAAAAGGCAGAGCAACAAATTGCCGCTGGTGAGGGTATGGCGATGCTTCCCGATGAAGATTTATCAGCGTTTCTAAAGCGAAACGGCTATGGTTTATAAGGTAATCATTTCTCCAGAGGCAGCGGTGGATTGAAGAAACACAGGCTAGTGTATCGCATATTTGAGACCTAAGTTCATGTGGATGTACTCTCGGCCTATGGACATTATGATGACAAATAGTTGTCTTTTCAGAAATAAACACCAAAAAAAGCCGCCCCAATCGGAGCGGCTTTTGCTTTGCTCGGAAAAACCGATGCTTAGTTCTCAGCCTTGATGTTGTCCATGCCGACCTGGACGGCCTGCATGTTCAGCGGGATGAGCTTGTGGGCGCGCTCAGGCAAGCTGTGACGCAAACCCTCTTCGACATTCTTGTTGTCGATGATGGGGCGCACCTTCAGGAAAGCACCCAAGATGATCATGTTGAACACTTTGCTGTTGCCCATGTCGGAGGCGAGTTGTGCGCCTTCGATGCTGTAGATGTGGATATCCTTACGGGTGGGCTTGTGGGTGATGCCGTTGGGGTCGTAGATGAGGTATCCACCGGGCTTCACCTTGTCCTCAAACTTGTCGAGTGACTGCTGATTCAGAATGACGGCAGTGTCGAAAGC
>JAEEGJ010024200.1_pt1 | contig 12621 bp, 11 predicted proteins | sample 8958761 | NCBI WGS metagenome assembly JAEEGJ01 (sample SAMN16246546, study PRJNA631951) | gut metagenome | biome: gut microbiome; feature: rumen; material: RS-attached | host: Bos | place: Iran: Karaj | collected 2018-10 | reverse complement strand
CACAAGGGTTTGTGCGTGGGGATCGGCCCTGGCTACAAAGGCAAAGCTGGTGTTCAGTATCAATACCGGTGCTGCCGTTCTGGGTCTGGGATATATCGTAGGTCTTAAGTACGCATGCATCATCGCTGCCGGTTCTGCTCTGGTTTGGTTCGTGATTGTTCCCATCCTGCCTATGCTGGGCGATGCGTTCCTGCAGTCACTCAATCCCGCTGTAACCGATGCCGTGGCCAGCATGGAGCCCGAACAGATATTCTCAAGCTATGCACGTCATATCGGCATCGGCGGTATCGCAATGGCCGGTATCATCGGTATATGGAAGTCATGGCCTGTAATCAAAGGTGCTGTAAGCCTGGCCGGTCGTGAACTTAAGGGAGGCAAGGGTGCTGCCGACGTTCAGGTGGAGCGTACTCAGCGTGACCTTCCCATGAAGATTGTCATTATAGGTACCATTGTGGCTTTGCTGACTGTATTTGCATTCTTCTACTTCGGTGTGATGAATTTCAATCTGCTGCATGCCGTCATAGGTATCCTGGTTGTGGGAATCATTGCGTTCCTGTTTACTACAGTCGCTGCAAACGCCATTGCCATTGTGGGTACCAATCCTGTATCAGGCATGACTCTGATGACTTTGATTCTTGCATCTGTAATCATGTTTGCTGTAGGTCTCAAGGGTACTGCCGGTATTGTATCGGCCCTGATTATGGGTGGCGTGGTTTGTACCGCACTCTCTATGGCCGGCGGTTTCATCACTGACCTCAAGATTGGTTACTGGCTGGGTTCAACTCCGGCTGTTCAGCAGGGTTGGAAGTTCCTGGGTACTCTGGTATCGGCCCTTACAGTTGGTGGCGTGCTGATAATCCTGAACAAGACTTACGGATTTGTCGGAGACAACGCTCTGGTTGCTCCTCAGGCCAATGCAATGGCTGCCGTTATTGATCCGCTTATGTCAGGTACAGGCGCTCCCTGGTGGCTTTATGCCGTAGGTGCTGTAATTGCCCTGATACTGAACTTCTGCAAGATTCCGGCACTGGCATTTGCTCTGGGTATGTTCATCCCGTTCCAGCTCAATATTCCTCTTGTAGTAGGCGGATTTATCAACTGGTATGTTAGCAGCCGTTCTATCGATCCTGCCGTCAATACCGCACGTGTCGAGCACGGAACTCTGCTCGCATCGGGCTTTATTGCCGGTGGCGCACTGATGGGTGTGGTAAGCGCAGCATTGAGATTTGCCGGTCTGGACCTCTTCATGGCCGATTCATGGACCGGTTCACATATGGCCGAGTGGCTCTCACTGATTATGTACGCAGCACTGATATGGTACTTTGTACGCAGTGTGATGAAGCGTAAGAATTAAAACAGAGACCACGCGTAATAGGCGTAAGCCAATAAGAACAGGATGCCTGCGGTTCTGCCCAGGCGTCCTTTCTTTTTTCTCATCGTGGTGAAGATGATGATGAATACAGAGAATCCCAACATCCAGATGAAATCACTCATGTAGTCTGAGAACTCCAATGATATGGGCTTGATTGATGTTGAAACACCCAATACGCACAGTATGTTGAAGATGTTTGAGCCGATGACATTGCCTATGGAGATATCCATCTGCTTCTTTACGGCCGCTGCAATTGATGCTGCAAGTTCGGGCAGGCTGGTACCAAGGGCTACGATCGTAAGGCCTATTACCTTGTCGCTTACGCCCATTGCGCTTGCCAGGGTGGTGGCGCCGTCCACAAGGATATCGGCTCCGAATGCAAGCATGGCACAGGAGAGTACAATCAGTCCTGTGGCGGCAAGAATGGTCATGGACTTGCCTTCCTGAACATCGGCCCCGGCCTCATCGTTCTGTGAGCGTCCTTTCCTGATTGACAGGGTGGTAAACAGGATAAGGCATGCAAAGAGTATAAGACCCTCTATTCTTGAGATTCCGTTGTTGAGCGCGAATACCAACAGGAGCAGTGATGCAGCGATCATAACCGTTCCGTGACCTATTACCTTACGGTTATCGGTTTCAATAGGGCATATCAAGGCTGTAAGTCCCAGGATAAGGCCGATGTTGGCTATGTTGGAACCCAGCACGTTTCCCATTGCTATGCCCGCGCTGCCCTTGATGGCCGATATCATGCTGACAAGTAGCTCAGGAGCCGATGTTCCGAAAGCTACGATAGTCATGCCTATAACCAATGACGATATGCGGTATCTGCGTGCCAGAGCTACGCCGCCGTCAACCAGCCAGTCTCCGCCAAAGAAGAGCAGGACGAATCCTGCAAGCAATTTGATAACTGCCCAAATAGTTCCTGTCAAAATCATGCCGCAAAATTAGTATAAATAAGTGTGAAATATAACCCGTTTGGATACAAAAGGTCACTTTTAAGGATAAGATAGTATGCCGAAAAACATTAACTTTGCATTCCGTAAAATTGACGATATGAAAGCAGATTCAGGGCATGTAGCCCAAATAATCGGTCCTGTAGTGGATGTGGCTTTTGAGACAGGCAGTGACCTGCCTTCAATCCACGAGGCTCTGGAGATAACCCGTGATGATGGTCGAAGGCTGATCATTGAGGTTCAGCAGCACATAGGCGAGAATATGGTCCGTTGCGTGGCCATGGACCTGACCACAGGCCTGCGTCGCGGCATGGAGGTCCGCGTAACAGGCGGTCCAATCACTATGCCTGTAGGCAAGCAGATCAAGGGACGTATGATGAACGTTACCGGCGAGCCTATCGATGACCTCAAGCCTCTGGACAAAGAGGGCGCATTCCCCATACACCGTGAGCCGCCTAAGTTTGAGGAACTCTCAACGGTCGAGGAGGTGCTGTTTACCGGTATCAAGGTCATTGACCTGCTGGAGCCCTACTGTAAGGGTGGTAAGATCGGTCTGTTTGGAGGTGCCGGTGTAGGTAAGACCGTGCTCATCATGGAGCTCATCAACAATATTGCCAAGAAGAACAACGGTTTCTCAGTCTTTGCCGGAGTGGGAGAGCGTACCCGTGAGGGTAACGACCTGCTTCGTGAGATGATTGAGTCAGGCGTAATCCGCTACGGTGATGCTTTCAAGGAGAGTATGGAAAAGGGCGAGTGGGACCTCTCTAAGGTTGACTATGATGAGGTTGCCAAGTCACAGGCCACTCTTGTGTACGGTCAGATGAATGAGCCTCCAGGGGCACGTTCATCAGTAGCTCTGTCAGGTCTTACCGTTGCCGAGTCATTCCGTGACGGTGCCGGCAGCGACGGCGCATACAGCGATATCCTGTTCTTTATCGATAACATATTCCGTTTCACACAGGCAGGCTCGGAGGTATCGGCCCTGCTGGGACGTATGCCTAGTGCCGTAGGTTATCAGCCTACACTGGCCAGTGAGATGGGTAAGATGCAGGAGCGAATCACATCGACCATACACGGATCAATCACATCGGTTCAGGCCGTATATGTTCCGGCCGATGACCTTACCGACCCGGCACCTGCCACCACGTTCTCACACCTGGATGCAACCACCGTGTTGAGCCGTAAGATCGCCGAGTTGGGTATCTATCCGGCCGTTGACCCGCTGGATTCTACATCACGTATCCTTGATCCCAATATCGTGGGCAAGGCACACTATGATACCGCACAGCGCGTAAAGCAGATTCTGCAGCGCTACAACGAGCTTCAGGATATCATTTCAATCCTTGGTATGGATGAACTGTCCGATGAGGACAAACTGACCGTTGCACGTGCACGCCGCGTTCAGCGTTTCCTCTCTCAGCCGTTCACCGTTGCCGAGCAGTTTACCGGCGTCAAGGGTACAATGGTAAGCATCGAGGATACCATCAAGGGATTTAACATGATCCTGGACGGTGAGGTCGATGACCTGCCCGAGCAGGTATTCCTGAACGTAGGTACCATCGAGGAGGCTATTGAGAAGGGTAAGAAACTGCTTGGTGAGGTTTCAAAGTAATACATGATGCTTAAGCTGCGAATCATAACTCCGAGTGAGGCTCTCTTTGAGGGTGAGGTTGAGAACGTGACACTGCCGGGAACCGTAGGCAGTTTCATGGTTCTGGACAGTCATGCTCCGATCATCTCTTCACTTGAAAGCGGAAAGATCGTGGTAAAGACTGCGAACGATACCCGTGAGTATGCGCTAAACAGTGGATTCGTGGAGGTTAAGGATAACAGCATTACAGTTTGTATAGAATGATGAAGAAGTTGATACTGTGGTATTTTGCCGTCCTGTCGGTGCTTTCGGTGGCATCGTCACTGGCACTGCGCATGGTATGGCCGGAGCATTTCCCGGATCTGCTTTTCACCATTCCTCTGTTCTATGCCGTCGTAATGGGCGTTATGCTGATACTTAAGCGCACAATAGAGAAGAAAGGCAGGGACCGCATCGTGTTCTTCATGGCTTACAGGGTTACCAAGATCATGTTGGCACTGGTTTACATCCTGATCTATTTCATGGCTGTCAAATCAGAGATTGTGGTCTTCTCGATAGTGTTCATGTCATTCTATCTGTGCCTGTCGGCTGTTGAGACGGTATTCTTTATGAAAGGAGAGAAAAAGAGTTGAAACGTTTACTTTACATATTGCCGCTGCTGCTTCTGTGTGTACTTCCCGTATGCGCACAGGAGAGTTCTGAGCCCGTTGAAGAAGAGGCCATTGATGTAAAAGGCATCATCTTTGAACACCTCAAGGACTCATATCACTGGCATATAATTACAATAGGTGAGAAAGAGGTTTCCCTCCACCTGCCTGTCATGCTCTACAGCAAAGTGTCCGGCTGGCATTTCTTTTCATCACGTAATCTTGAAGAGGACGGCAGCTATGACGGCTTCCATATTGCACAGGAAGGCGCATTTGCCGGCAAACTGGTAGAGGACATGCCCGACGGAACCTTCCGCAAACCGCTTGACCTGTCACTTACCAAGGTTGCCCTCGGCATCATCATAAACAGTCTTCTGCTCTGTGTTATCGTGTTGTGTACGGCACGTTGGTACAAGCATCATGACGAGACCGATAATGCTCCCGGCGGATTTGTGGGACTTATGGAGTTTGTCATAGCCATGATTGTGGATGACGTGATAAAGCCCTCTGTAGGCAAGGAATACAAAAAGTATGCTCCGTTGCTGCTCACGATATTCTTCTTTATCCTTTTGAGCAACCTGATGGGTCTTATTCCGATATTCCCTGCCGGAGCAAACGTGACAGGTAATATTGCGGTAACACTTTTCCTGGCCCTGATTACCTTCTTTACGGTAAATGTCTTTGGCAACCGTGAATACTGGAAGGAGATTCTGTGGCCCGATGTACCCATTTTCCTGAAGATTCCTCCCATACTTCCGGTGATAGAGCTGGTAGGTATATTCACTAAGCCTTTTGCCCTGACCGTACGTCTGTTCGCCAACATGACAGCCGGTCATTCCATCATACTGGCCCTTACATGCATGATATTCATCACGGCCAAGATGGGACCTGCAATAGGTACTCCCATGACAGCGGTTTCACTGCTTTTCATGGTGTTCATGAATATGTTGGAATTGCTTGTGGCATACATTCAGGCATATGTGTTCACGATATTGTCATCAATATTCATAGGACTTGCACATCCTGAGGAACATGAGCATAAGGAGATAGAAAATTAATAATTAACTACTTAAATAACAGTATTATGATGTTAGCAACATTTTTGCAGGCTGCCGCAGGTGCAGCTCTCGGCAATGCCGGTATTGCACTGGGTGCCGCTATCGCAGTTATCGGAGCAGCTATCGGTCTTGGTAAGATCGGTCAGTCAACATTTGAGTCAATCGCACGTCAGCCCCAGGCTGCCGGTGATATCCGTGGTGCTATGATCATTATCGGCGCATTCATGGAGGGTGTGGCTCTTTTCGCAATGATCGTTTGTATCTTAGCTCTGCCCAAATAAATGGATCTGCTCAATCCCGAGGTCGGTACACTGATCTGGATGCTTATTGCTGCCGGAATAGTGTTCTTCATATTGATTAAGTGGGGATTCCCCATGATAACCGATATGGTGGACAAGCGCAATGAGTTCATCGACAAGTCGCTCGAGGCGGCCAAGAAGGCCAATGCGCGTCTTGATGGTATCCAGAAGGAGTGTGATGAGCTTCTTAAGGAGACACGTGCCCAGCAGGCCCGTATCATCAAGGAGGCTACTGACCGGCGTGATGAGATCATTGCAGATGCCGAGAACCGTGCAAAGGAGAGTGGTGAGAAGATCATATCCGATGCACGCGAACAGATCCGTCAGGAGAAGGAGGAGGCTCTGCGCAGCCTTCGCCGTCAGGTGGCGGAACTGTCAGTCCAAGTGGCTGAAAAAGTGGTCCGTAAGCAGCTTGACTCCAGTGATGAGCAGTTGTCTATGATTGACCGCATGATTGATGATGTAAAGAACGGTAAGTAAAAGTGAACACAGGAACCGTATCCGTACGATATGCCAAGGCTCTGCTTGACTATGCAGTGGAGCAGGGTGACGATAAGCAGGTGTATGCCGAGATGCAGACGCTTGCCGGACGGTTGCGTCAGATTCACGCCATACATGACCGAATAAACGACCCCACGGTACCCGACAGTGCCAAGTGCAGTCTTCTGGAGACTGCCGTAACTGACGGTAAGAGCAAGGTGAGCGGTTCAACCGCCGCTTTCTTCAAGCTTGTGGTGGGTGCCGGACGCGGTGACTGCCTGCTCTTTATGTCTGTAAGCTATATGGACCTATACCGCAGGCGCAATGGCATTGTGCCGGTTGAACTTGTTACAGCCACTCAGGTGGGCGATGAACGCCGTGAGAGGCTTAAACAGCTGGTTGAGAACGTTGAGCACGGAAAGGTGGAGTGGACTCACACCGTTGACCCGTCAATTGAGGGAGGATTCGTGCTTATGGTTGACGGATTCCGCATGGACGCAAGCGTAGCTTGGCAGTTGCAGCGAATCCGCAAGGAACTTATTGAAAAGAATAACCGTATCATATAATGGCAAACGGAATAAAGGCAAGTGAGGTATCGGAGGTACTTCTGGAACAGCTTAAAGGCATAGACACATCTGCCAAGTTTCAGGAGGTTGGCACCGTGCTCCAGGTGAGTGACGGTGTAGTCCGCATATACGGACTTAAGAATGCCGAGGCCGATGAGCTGATAGAGTTTGACAATGGCATACGTGCCATAGTTATGAATCTTGAGGAGGATAATGTGGGTGCCATCCTGCTTGGTCCTACCGACAAGATCAAAGAGGATATGATTGTACACCGTACCGGTAGAATTGCCTCCATCAATGTGACGGAGAGCATGCTGGGACGTGTTGTGAATCCGCTGGGACAGCCTCTGGACGGACTCAAGGACCTGGAGGGCCCGTTCTTTGAGATGCCTCTGGAGCGTAAGGCCCCGGGTGTGGTATTTCGTGAGCCCGTGCATCAGCCCCTTCAGACAGGTCTGCGTGCCATCGACGCCATGATTCCCATAGGCCGCGGTCAGCGTGAGCTTATAATCGGCGACCGTCAGACCGGTAAGACCGCCATTGCCATTGATACCATCATCAACCAGCGTAAGAACTATGAGGCAGGTGATCCTGTCTATTGTATATATGTTGCAGTAGGCCAGAAGGGTTCTACCGTAGCAACCATCGTGAACACCCTGCGTCAGCACGGCGCTCTGGATTACACCATCGTGGTTGCCGCTACAGCTGCTGATCCTGCTGCCCTGCAGTACTATGCTCCTCTGGCAGGTGCTGCCATAGGTGAGTATTTCCGTGATACCGGCCGTCATGCACTGGTTGTATATGATGACCTTTCAAAGCAGGCTGTTGCCTACCGTGAGGTATCACTTATCCTGCGCCGTCCTTCAGGTCGTGAGGCATATCCCGGTGATATCTTCTATCTGCACTCACGTCTGCTTGAGCGTGCTGCCAAGATCATCAGCCAGCAGGAGGTTGCCGAGAAGATGAATGACCTGCCCAAGTCACTTGAAGGTCATGTAAAGGGTGGCGGTTCACTTACCGCTCTGCCTATCATCGAGACACAGGCCGGTGACGTATCGGCCTACATTCCTACCAACGTTATCTCCATCACTGACGGTCAGATATATCTGGAGTCAAGCCTCTTCAACCAGGGATTCCGTCCTGCCATCAACGTAGGTATCTCAGTATCACGTGTGGGTGGTAACGCACAGATCAAGTCCATGAAGAAGGTGGCCGGTACACTTAAGATCGATCAGGCCCAGTACCGCGAGCTGGAGGCATTCTCAAAGTTCAGCAGCGATATGGACCAGGTTACCGCCATGGTGCTTGACAAGGGACGTAAGAATAACCGTCTGCTTATCCAGCCGCAGTATTCACCTATGCCTGTAGGTGAGCAGATTGCAGTTCTTTACTGCGGTATCCACGGTCTGCTCAAGAACGTTCCGCTGGAGCGCGTAACCGAGTTCCAGGAGCATTTTGTTGAGATTGTACGTGCCAAGTATCAGGAGACTGTACTGGATGTGCTTTCAAAAGGTATAATGAATGATGAGGTGAGCGCTCTGATTGAGGAGGCCGCTAACAAGACAATAACCGAGTTGGGAATCTGATAGGATATGTCACTCAAGGAGATTAAGATACGCCTGGGATCGGTCAGGAACACACGCAAGACGACATCGGCCATGAAGATGGTGTCTAGCGTGAAACTGCGCAAGGCACAGCAGAGCATTCAGTTTGCAGTGCCGTACGTGGAGCAGCTGGACCATATCCTGAAGCGTCTTTCCGGCATGCCCGCCGCCCAAAAGGTATCTCCGCTCGTAGTGGAGCGTGAGGTCAAGGAGGTGGCACTGGTATGTTTCTCATCTGATTCCAGCCTTTGTGGAGGTTTTAACGGCAATATCATCAAACACAGCCGTGCCCTTTATGACGAGCTCTATAAGGTTGACCAGACTCCTCTTGTATATACCGTAGGTCAGAAGATAACCGATGCATTCCGTAAGGAGGGCCTTACCATCAATGCCGGTTATGCCGATATGATGGCAAAACGCAGTTATGAAGAGGCTGCATCGTTGGCCGATGACCTTATGGATATGTATCTGAACGGCCATCTGGACAAGATAATACTTACATATACCCATTTCAAGAGCGCGGGATCACAGCGTATTGTCGATGAGGTGCTTCTGCCCGTAAGCGTACCTGCAGGTGAGGCAGAGGAGGAGAGTGACTATATCCTGGAGCCATCGGCCGAGGAGCTGATGAAGGTTCTTCTGCCCAAGGTGATACGCACCAAGGTCTATTGCGCCATGCTGGATTCATATGCCAGCGAGCAGGCTGCGCGTGTGATTGCCATGCAGGCTGCTACCGAGAACGCCGACAAACTGATTGGTGAGCTGACCCTGCAGTACAACAAACTGCGTCAGCAGGCTATTACCAATGAGATTCTAGATCTGGCCGGAGGCGCCCAGAACAACTGATTTGAATTATGTCTGAAATGAAGATAGAGAGCCTGGCGCTGCATTATGTGGGTAACCAGGCCAATGAGGAGCCGTTTGTTTGCTCCAAGAAGCTTTTTACACTGTCCGAGGATATGAACACTCTGCTCACAGAGTACTTTGTGGGTGCTTTCAAGAGTGAGGAGCGTTTTGTGTTCCATGATGACATGGGGCTTGAGAACAACCGCGTTTACCGTCTTGTAAGCGATATATTCGACAATCCGGGTATGCTCTATGACTTCTCGGTCGATCTGGCCACACATCTTTATGAGAACTGCCAGCATCCCAAGATCAAGGGCGGTGACTTCATAGTGGCTCACATTACCGGCCTGGGCATGGGTCGTGACATTGACGAGGCCATCGGCCTTTTCAAGATTGAGAACAAGGAGACTTTCCTTACAGTTGAGCATGATGAGGAGGGTTTTGACATATCACCCGTGGATGGCGTGAACCTGCGCCGTCTTGACAAGGGTGCGCTTATCATGAATTATGAGCGTGAGAAGGGTTACATGGTTGCAGTGGTTGACAAGACCAACGGCCAGGGTGCCAGTTACTGGATTGATGACTATCTTCACCTGATGCGCCGCCAGGACTCATATTTCCAGACACAGAACGTGATGGAACTGACCCGCAACTTTGTGGCTCAGGAACTCCCCAAGCAGTTCAACGTGAACCGTGCCGATCAGGCCGACCTTTTGAGCCGCACCATGGGATTCTTCAAGAACAACCCCAAGTTTGATATGCCGTCATTTGAGCAGCAGGTTATGGCTCAGCCTGAGGTGGTGGGTATGTTTGATGATTACCGCAACCGTTACGAGCAGGAGCGTCAGATACAACTGCAGGACCAGTTTGACGTAAGTGAGGGCGCCGTGAAGAAACAGAACCGCCTCTACAAGAGCGTCATCAAACTGGACAAGAACTTCCACATCTACGTACACGGCAGCCGCCAACTAATAGAGCAGGGTGAGGACGAGCACGGCAAGTTCTATAAGCTTTACTATAACGAGGAGAGCTAAAAAAAACGACGCATTGGAATGCGTCGTTTTTTAATTTCAGTGAAGAGGTTTGATGGTGATGGTGCGCTGGTAGGGTTCGGGCATGACGCGGTACTGGCGGAATATGCCCTGGCAGGTGCAGCCAACGCCGGAGGTGGCGTAGTCAAGGTTCAGGGTGATATCGCCTCCACGCTGCAGCTGATACTGATAGATGGCCTTGGTCAGGTTATCGGTAGTGCAGTCATAAGCGTTGAAGTTGAAGTACTGGTCCATTGAGAACTCCAGACCCTTGCCTGAGTTATCGGTCAGGCGAACCCAGCGGTTATCGGTTCTGAGGCCGTAATCCTGCGGAATGAGGTAGGGCTCAAACATATCATCCACTGTAGTCTTGTATATGCCGATGCGGTATCCGCTCTTACGGTCAGGATATGATGCCTGAGGACCGCGGCCGTACCATTCAACCTTGCTCAGTGACTTGTCCAGACTCATGGTTACGCCGATACGGGGCAGCCAGGAGGCTATCTTGCCACCGGGGGTTACCTTGTGACGGACATTGATGGTTCCGTCGGCCTTTATGATCCAGTGCCACTTGTTATCAAAGCTGTTGTCCGTACCGTTGGTCGATATGGAGCGCTCCTGGACATCAACAACCACGTCACTGCCGCTCTTTACAGCCTTGACCGATACGGGAACCAGTTCTCTCTTATCCAGTGAGGCCGAATAGTAATGACCGGCCAGAACTACATCGGCGCCGATGTTTCCGTAACCGGAGACAGCGGGATTGCCGGCGCTGCGGCCGTTCCATCCGTCAATCTCATTGGCTATGGGGGCGCGCCATACGTTGAGTGCTATGGGCTCCTTGAGCAGTTCCTTGCCGTCAACGTTCATTGATTCAAGAGCGCCGCTCACAGCGTTGAAACGGTAGGTGAATCCCTGTCCGCTTACAACGATGCCGTTGCTGCCCTGTGTAAGAGTTACATTCCCCTTAGGTGCGGGAGCGGCTGGGGCAGGCTTGTACCATGACTTGATCTCAAACTGATCCCATGCAACCTCATGACCGGCCTTGGCCCAGATCTCATCCTTCTTAAGTGATGAACTTATCTCCAGACGGTACTCCTTGCCGGGCTCTATCTTAGTGGGCTTGTGGAACGGTATTCTAACCATCTTTCTGGTCAGCGGCTCCACATCCAGATCCACCGTGCCTGATTCTATAACCTGGTCATCGGCCATCAGTGCCCATTTGGTGTTATAGATTGAGGCGTTGGTAAAGTGGTTGCGGTTCCATACTTCAACGTTGCCGAATACAAGGTCAACCAGCGTGAATGAGAGCGGCTGTACGGTTTTCTTCATCTGCCACATCTCAGGCTGGGGTACACGGTCGGGCCAGATGGAGCCGTAGGTGCGGGCTCCCTGTCCGTAAGTGTAGAATTTGCCCTGGTTCTGCTCCTCCTCAAAGTCAAGCCACAGGGCTGCTTTGGCGGGATCAAAGCTGCCGGGAAGAACGGCATCGGCAAATACGCCTACGTTATCGATCATTGCGTCGCAGATGTAGGGGTTGGCATCCTGACCGCATGACTGCTCGTCACGTCCTATGCAGAGTGACAGGGGCAGATTGCGGATATTGCCCGATGCGGCCTGTGATGCTACCTGCTCTCCGTCAATGAATATCTTCATCTCACTGCCGTCATAGACTGCAGTTACGTTGTGCCATTTGTCTTCCCAATCCTCCGGCAGTGGGGCTGACAGGGTCTGACGGCGGCCGTTGTCAATATAGAAGTCAAGTCTTTCCAATCCCTGCTGCTTAAGGCCGTACTGGTTGCTGCCCTTGCAGATCAGGTAACCGCCGCTGCGGTTGAACAGGCGCGGATATACATCCAGTGTAAGGGTGAGCTTGTCTCCGCTTATCTCAACATTATCGGCCCTGTATACCTGTACCCACTGCTCCTGCTTGTGCAGGTCAAGTGCCATTCCGGTAGGTCCTTTCTCAAGTGTGGCACGTCCCATTATATGAGCGGGTGTGTTATAGGGTGACTGGTCCTTGAGCGCTCTTACAGGCTCTTCCAGACCGGGGCTTACAAAATCCCAGATGGCACCGCCCATCAGTTTGGGGTAGGAGTAGATAACGCGCCAGTAGTCATCCATACGACCGCCGCCGTTTCCGGCTACAGAGAGGTACTCATCCATGAATGAGG